>Ga0100396_1001448_pt1 | contig 15410 bp, 11 predicted proteins | sample CryGeymeta201520_FD_81551 | JGI IMG/M metagenome (GOLD analysis project Ga0100396, IMG submission 81551) | Groundwater microbial communities from Crystal Geyser aquifers in Utah, USA - Crystal Geyser metaG 2015-20 | ecosystem: Environmental > Aquatic > Deep subsurface > Groundwater | place: USA... | reverse complement strand
TCTCGACCGAGAATCTGCGGCGCCTCACCGAGCTCTCTCGTTTCATCAGCGAGACCGCGAACCTGGCCCACGATTCCCGCCAACCGTACGTGGGCGCGAGCGCTTTTGCCCACAAGGGTGGCATCCACGTGGCTGCCATCATGAAGGTCGAGGAGAGCTATCAGCACATCGGCCCGGCGCTGGTGGGCAACGAAAAGCGGGTCCTCGTCAGTGAACTATCCGGCCGTGGCAACCTGGTGTTCAAGGCCCACGAATACGGCCTGGACGCTTCCCGGGATGACGTCAAGCAGGTGTTGGAGCACATCAAGGAGTTGGAGAGCCGCGGCTTTTACTTCGAGGGCGCCGAGGCGTCGGTGGCGTTGATGTTGCACCGGCTGCGCGAGGACTATCGGGCGCCCTTTGAATTGATCGACTTCATGGTCGTGGTGGAGAATCGCCAGGGACGCGGCATGTTGGCTGAGGCGACGGTGAAGGTCAAGGTCGGCGGTGAGATCGTTCACACCGCCGCGGAGGGAAACGGCCCTGTCAACGCCCTGGATCGGGCGTTACGCAGGGCGCTTTTGCCGCACTATCCGCAGTTGTCTCACGTGCACTTGACCGATTACAAGGTGCGCATCCTGGACGGCGACGCGGCCACCGCGGCCACGACGCGCGTCATCATCGACACGCGCAACACGCACAACTCGTGGAGCACGGTGGGATCGTCCAGCAACATCATCGAGTCGTCGTGGCAGGCGCTGGCCGACAGTATGGAGTACGCGTTGTTGGCAGGCAGTTGAACTTCCGGGGTGTCTCAGTCATCGTTTTGCGCTCTATGGCACAGCCCTCCCTACCTGGCAGGCCCGCTTCGCAGGATTGCCCACGCCGCTGCACTTCGGGGAGGCTTGGCACAACCGCCGGATCGTCAGCCCGCTGAACGCGGCGCCCCCGGTTGCCGCCATAGGAGTCGAGCCACCTTGAGTTATATCAGTACAGCCCATGCCCCTGGTCCCAGCGTTGACCGGTGAAGTACATCCTGAGCCAAGCCTGTCCTGAGCCCCGCCGAAGGGCCTGTCCTGAGCCCCGCCGAAGGGTCGAAGGGCGATAATTCGTCTTCCGGCTGCCGGGGTTGTAGCGCGTGTTGCCGTAGAGCTTGCCCTGAGCTTGTCGAAGGGGCATGTAACCGAGGCGGCTGCATACTTCTACTGGCGGCCCACTGATGGTGGAGTTGCCGGTCGCCTCATGTGGCTCGTGAGGCGACCGGCGCCACACCTAACCGCGCTCGTCGATGGTTATCTTCGTGATATCGTCCGGCCAGGGCTTCAAGCCTTGGAGTCTCTCTACGTACCGATCCGAGCCGCGCGTTGTGGTCCAGGAAAAGCGCGTGATGAGATCCTCAGGCGGTCCCGGCTGAACGTAGATGATAGCTGCAATCGCTTGGTTCACAGTCATACCAGACGCCTTGCGGGTGATGTGGGCCGTGACCATGAGCCCGCGCTCCGGATACCAGAGTTCCAAATAGGTCCAGATGGCTTCTGGAAGCATGGCATAATAACCGCTGGTGCTACCCTGGCATCCTCCTCGTTGATGAGCGTCACAATCTCCAGCGATGACAGGGTATCAATCGCTGCCGTCCGTGGATTCCGCGCCTCTGTGGCCGGAACACCTTCTTTCCCAATTCACCAATCTACCAATCTACCAACCTCCCAACTCCTTCGCCAGCAACGCTGCCCCCACGGCTGCATCGTGGCGAGGCTCGACGACACGCCCATGCGGCGCGACCTCGCTCAACGCAGCGACGACCGTCTCCCACACCAGGTCACGGGCCCGGAGAACGCCGCCCAGCAACACCACCTCAAAGGCACGGTCACTTATGCCCAGGCCGCGGACGACGGCACACACCGTTTCGCCCAATCGCTGCCCGGCTTCGCGCAGGAGGCCCTGGGCAACCGGGTCTCCGCTGCGCGCAACCTCACTCACCAGTGGCGCCAACGCGGCCAGTTGGGGCACGCCAAACCCGCCGGCGTAGACCCTTGTCACCAGGGCATCGGCGCTGGGCAAGCCAAGATGCGACAGAAGCCTGTCCGCCAGGGCCGTGTCCGGCCCCCGGCCATCGTGGGCGCGGACGACAGCCCGCAGCCCCTCCAGCCCGATCCAGTGGGCGCTGCCCTCGTCGCCGAGCCGGTAGCCCCAGCCGTCGGCGCGCCTTGATTCGCCGCGGGCGTTGACACCGTAGGCGATGGCCCCCGTACCGGCGATCAGCACTACGCCGTGACGGCGACCAACGCCACCTACCAGCGCCGCTTCGGCATCGTGAGTGACGATTACACTTCGGAAGGGAGCGATGTTGGCAAGCATGGCTCGCACAAGCCGCCGATCCTCGGGACGGGCGGCCCCGGCCATACCCAGGCCCACGGCCGTGACGTCGGCTGCCGTCAGACCAGCGGCGGCCAGGATCCGACGGATCGCCTCCCGCAGCGATGCCTCGGCAACGGCCAGCCCCACGGCATGAACGTTGGACGAACCGCTCACGGTGCGAGCGATTTCGTGACTGTTTCCATCCACCAAGACGGTTACCGTTTTGGTGCCACCGCCGTCCATGCCCAGAAAGACATCCTTCGCCATTGTCGCTGACCTTATGCTGATTCTTCGATCATAAGCTGTTGGAAGTTGCGGCCAGGCGTGATCTTGCCCAGCACGACGCGCTGCCCTGCTCCTGTACAGCGGGGCAGGTTGCCCGGCCGGCCATGGATCGTTTCGTAGGCCAGCACGGCAAAGGCCACCGCCTCTTTGGCGTCGCTGGAAAGGCCGACAGCTTCATGGCTGGTGATGGTGGCAGGGGCCAGACGCTCGCACAGCATAGCCACCAGGGTCGGATTGCTGGCCCCGCCGCCGCCCCGGATCACCTCGTCGGGCATGTGGGGCAGGAAGCGGCGGTAGGCGTCGGCGATGGAGGCAGCAGTGAAGGCGGTGAGGGTGGCGACGACGTCCTCGCCGCCCAGTCCCCACGCCCTGGCCCGTGCCCAGACCTCGGCGCCGAAGACCGCGCCGAACTGCTCGCGGCCCGTCGTTTTGGGCGGAGATTGGGCCAGGTAGGGGTGGGCCAGCAGCTCTTGGATCGAAAGCATGAGTACTCGCGTTGGGACGTTGGTAGTTTGGTAGGTTGTGTAAATTGGGGTGGATGCCCCCATTCCCCAATCCCCAATATGCCAATTCCCAATTTACCAGTTGACTTGGGCTCGGCTTCTTGTTATACTATCCTGGAAAGTGAGGTGAGCGCCATGACCGTCCAGATGGTAGAAGTTGTGTCGGCGCCTCCCCGTTCCCGTGCCGGGGAGACTGGGGTGGAAACGTTTCCCCCCCAAAAGCAAAAAATGACCTACCAGGAATTCCTGGCCTGGGCCGACGAGGATACCCTGGCGGAATGGGTAGATGGGAAGGTGATTATGAATTCGCCGGCATCGAGGCGTCATCAGGAAATCAGCAACTTTCTGAATACGCTGTTGACGTTTTATGTCAGTATTCGCGACCTGGGTCGCGTGTTGTTTGCGCCTTTCCAGGTCAAGCTTGGTCCTGACCTGCCAGGGCGCGAGCCGGACCTGCTATTCGTCGCCAGTGAGCACCTGGACCGGCTAAAAGAGACCCACCTCGACGGGCCGGCCGACCTGATCGTCGAGATCGTCTCGCAGGAGAGCCAGCAGCGTGATCGCGGCGAAAAGTTCTACGAGTACGAGGCCGCCGGCGTGAGCGAGTACTGGCTGATCGATCCCCAGCGTCGCCAGGCCGAGTTCTATCAACTGGGGGAAGGGGGCTTTTATCGCCCCGTTCCCCCCGACGCCGAGGGAGTCTACCGCAGTGCTGTCCTGCCCGGCTTTTGGCTGGACATGGCCTGGCTGTGGCAGACTCCCCTGCCCACGCCGCTCGAAACGCTGCACTTGTTAAGCGAGATGCTGGGCGGCTCACCCGGCTCCGAGACCGTGCAGGCCTTTTTGAAACAGGTCTGATAGGGTATCCCCAATCCCCAATCCCCATTCACCGTCTTTCGACCCGGCGCCGATAGTCGTCCATGCGGATGATGCTGCCGTCGACGCGGGCCTCCTCGGCGGCAAAGGCCATGAGGTGGCTCTCCAGTGATTGGCGAGCGGTGGTCATCGCCCCGTCGGGATTGCGCAGAGCCTGCACGAAGGCAGCCATGATGCCCTCGTCGCCACCACCATGGCCGCTGGCGCCGGCCCCGATGTCGATCTGCTCGACCTGGCCAGTCAGGTGATCGTGGATCTCGATGGTATCGCCGTGACCGTAGCCGAACCTGCCCCGCAGCGTGGCCCGCGTGCCGTCGTAGCGCATGGTGCGGTTCTCCTCGTGCGAGTGGCCGTGCATGAACAACACCCCGGTCGCGCCGCTCTCGAACTCCATGTTGACCGTTTGGTGGTCGACTACGTCGTTGTCGCAGTGGTAGACGCAGCGGCCGTAGGGACCGGTTTCCAGGGCGCGGCGACGGGCTTCCAGGCTGTGATCCTCAGAGATGACCGAGATGGGCCAGCCGGTGTAGCTATCGTCCCGCAGGTAGAGGCGCGGGGCGTACCAGGGGCAGTCGTCGGCCAGGGGGCAGCCATCAAGGCAGCGCTCCTTCGCCCCAGGCGGCGCGCTCTCTGGCCGGTAGTGGATCAACGAGCCGAAGGAGTTGAGGCGCGCCACCGGCCCCAGGTTCCAGTAGAGGATGTCCAGGTCGTGGCAGCACTTGGCCAGGATCATGGGGCTCTCGTGCTCGCTGCTGCGCCAATTACCGCGCACAAAGCTGTGGGCCATGTGCCAGTAGACCACGTTCTCGCGGTGTTCGACGGTGATAATCCGGCCCAGCCGCCCCGAGGCAATGATGTCGTGCAGCGTCGAGAAAAAGGCCGTGTAGCGCAGCACGTGACAGATCATCAGCAGGCGGCCCTGCTTCTCCGCGGTCTGCACCAGCTTGACGTTGCCCGCCAGGGTGTTGGACATCGGCTTTTCCAGCAGCACGTCGTAGCCCAGTTCCAGCGCCGGCAGCGTAGAGTCGAGGTGCATCCGGTCCAGGGTGCAGTTGACCAGCGCGCCGGCGATCCGCCCCCGGGCGTACAGCTCCTCCCAGGTGCGGAACTGTCGCTCGGGGGGAACGTCGTGGGCCTGGGCGAAACGCCGCCGTCGCTCATCGTGGGGCTCGACGATGGCCGTGAATCGGATCTCGTCGGGATGTTGCAGCGCGTAGGGACCGTAGGCATGGTAGCCCCGGTTGCCCGCACCGATCATGACAGCTTCGATGGGTTTGGACATGGTCTTCCTTGCTCCTTCCGTGGGTTGGTAGGTTGGTAGATTGGTAGGTTGGTAGATTGGTAAATTGGGGGGAGTCACCCAATCTACCAATTCCCGATTTCCCAACTCACATATCGGGCCAGTTCTGCCACAGGGTGCGATAGTCGTCTGGATCATAGGTAGACAGGTTGGCATCCACCGGCTGGCCGGCCAGGAGCGCCTTGCGTTGTTCCAGCAACCAGGCGGTGGCGGCCTTGTAGCGGGTGCGCAGGTTGGCAAAGTAGCCCAGCGACACGTGGATCTCGCTGCGGCGGGCGCGGGCCATCCACAGCGCCTCGAGCTCGGCGCGCAGGTCCTCCAGCTTGCTGTCCAGGCCGCGGATGGCCAGGTAATGCTCGTACAGCCGCGCCGCATTCTCCGCGACCGGCTCCGGCTGGGCGGCAAAGGCATTCAGGTCGGCGCGGACCGCCTGCGATAGCGCCGTCTTGCGGCCAGCGTAGGCCGTCAGCCGGGCCGCGGAAGCCATCTCCAGCAGCGTCAGCGCGCGCGGGTGGTCGGGGGCCAGGACATCGCAGGTTGCCGCCGCCGACTCGGCCAGGGCTTGCATCTCGGCCAGTGTCTCGGCAGGTAATGCGCCCTCGCCGGCCACGGTCGTGCCGGTGAGCGGCTCGTCGAACAGGGCCAGGACGGTGTGTGAACGGTTGCGGTTGTGGACGCCGGGCAGGTCATTGGTGCGGGCCAGTTGGTGGAGCGCTTCCATGATGGCCTCGTGGTCCTCGCCAAAAAAGAGCGGGCCAAAGGCAGCGTCGAAATCCTCGTCGCTCGTCGTGCCGCCGGTCCAGCCCTGGGCTGCGCCAAAGAGGTAGCCGTGCCAGCTCAGGCCAAAGTGCTGGTAGTGGCCATAGTCGCCCCAGTCGGTGTTGAGCAGGCCCTCGGCGCCAGCGGCCACCCCATCGCGCACAAAGTTGCGGATGTTGACGTTGGCCCCATAGAGCCGGGGGAAGATGCTGTTCCACGAGCCGACGCCGGGGCAGACCCAGAATTTACGCCCCGCCTCGGCGAAAATCCTGGCCGTGGGGTACTCGTCGGCGGGGGCATAGTGCCAGTCGAGCAGCGTCACGTCGTCGGGCACCTCATCGATGAGTTCTGGATAGTGGAGCAGGATGTCGCCCCAGACCTGGGTGCGGCGCCCGAGCCGGGCGGCCAGCTCGCGCACGCGCAGGATGTGGTTGAGGTAGACGCGCCCTACGCCGATTTCGTCGGCCTGTCTCTTGGTCGCGCCCTTGCCCAGGTCGTAGGTCTCGTCGCAGCCGACGTTGAACGTGGTCGAGGAAAAGGCAGGCAGCATGTCACCAAAGAGCTCGGCCAGCAGCGTGTAGGTTTCCTCGAAGGCCGAGCTGAGCGTCCAGAGCATGTCGGTCTCGGCCAGGTGCTGGTACTCGGGCAGCATCAGGAGACTGCGCAGGTGACCGAAAGAATTCAGATTCGGCATCAGCTCGATGTGACGCTCGCGGCAGAAAGCGTCGAGCTCCAGAATGTCCTCGCTGCCGAGGGAGCCGCAGCCGGCGCCGATCTTGGGATGGCGGGGAAACTGGAAGGTATGCTCGGTGTAGAGCTGCAGCACATTGACCTTGGAGTGGCTCAGCTCCTCGGCCAGGGTCTTGAGCGTGGTCAGGGTCGGCACCTTGCGCCGCGAGATGTCGAGCATCAGGCCGCGATAGGCCAGGGTGGGCCAGTCGCGGATTTTCAGTGTGGGCAGGGTGGCGCCCTCCAGCCGTATCAACTGGCGCAGGGTCTGGACGGCGTAGAACAGGCCGGCCGGCGCGTCGGCGTAGAGCACGATGCGCCCCCGCTGGATGGTCAAAGTGTAGGCCTGGCCCGCCACGGCCTCCGGCGCGTCGAGGGTGACCGGTTCCAGGCCAAAGGCAGCAGCCTGTTCCTGCCCACAGACGAGCAGAACAACGTTGTCGGCTCGCGGCGGCGCGTAGGCTTTGACGATAGCCAGGAGTAGCCCTGTCTTCTGCCACACTTCCTCTTGGAGCTGGCGGGCGGCAAAAAAGGCTCCATCCCCAGCCTGGGCCGGGATCAAGATGAGCGAGTCGGCGTCCAGGGAGTACAGCCCCTTGACGAACATCAACTCTTTCGGTTCGGGAAGCAAATGCAGCGTCATTTTCAACCTCCTCTATGGTTAGTCGCTTGCTACAGCACAAATCAGACGATTCTTTTGCACATCAACGAGACGGAAGAACGAGACGGACAGGGCGATCGCCGCCACGTTCAACAGGCCGACGATGGCGAACGGCAGCCCAAGGGCAACGTCCATCAACGCGCCGCCGAGCATCGAGCCGCCGATCATGGCCAGGTTCCACAGCACGCTGAGTGCGCCCAGCACCCGGCCGCGCTCCTCGACGACCGCCGATTCGGAGACCAGGACGGGCAAGAGCGTGGCCAACGACCAGGCCGCGGCAATGCCCGGCACGCCAAAGGTGTAGTAGCTCCAAAGCTGCGTGGCGAACACGCCCTGCCCGGCGATGGCCACGAGCAGCAGGCCGAACATCGCCAGGGTCGGGCGGCGGCTGCCCCAGCGGTCGGAGGCCCGCCCGACGACGATCTGCGCCAGCGTGGCCACCACCTGGCTGAGGGTGACGTAGAGGGCCACGGCAGTCTTGGTCCCGGCCAGGCGGTTGATCAGCAGAGGGTTCAACACCACGATCATACCATAGTAGCAGGTGGGCAGGAAACGCAGCAGGCCCAGGAGCACCATCGACGGGCGGCGGACGACCTGCCCATAGCCGAGCAGGGTTGCGCCGACCGAGTGGGTTTGCTCGCCGGCCCCGCGCTGGAACCGGGGCAACAGGAGCACTGCTCCCACCACTGTCGCGCCGGAGAAGGCCAGCAGAGCCAGCCCAAAGGCAGCGAAGCCCTGATGGTCCAGTACAAAACCGGCCGCCGGGCTGCTCAACGCTCCACCAAGCGTGTAGCCCCAGTTGTACAACGCCGAGAACAGCCCCAGGCGCCTGGGGTTGGCGGCGTCGATCAGGTAGCCCATGCCCCCCAGAGTGTGAAATCCCGGCCCCAGGCCGCCCAGGACCCAGAACGCCAGGACCAACCCTGGCACCCGGCTCAGGTAGGCCAGGTTGGCCAGCGTGATCCCCAGCAGGCCCAGGACCAGCGTGCCTTTGTGCCCCACGGTGTCGGACAGCGCCCCACCGACCACCGAGGCGATCATGCCCAGCACCAGCCCCAACGAGACAAAGGTCGAGACGAGAACTGCCGGAAAGCCCAACTGCTCCTCGACGTAGATGGGGAAAAACGAGCGCTGCGGCGAGAGGATGATGCCGCTGAGCAGCATCACCAGCAAAAAGAACACGATGGGCCAGTCGCGGAAACGGGTGGTGACAGCCCGGGCCTTGAGTTTTCCGATCATCACGAATCGTTCTCCGCCTTGTCCCGGTAGAGCAAGTATGCCTCCCGCCGCTGGTTGAATTCGGCCAAATCTTTGCTCCAACTTTGGACGATCTGTTCGACCGGTTCTCCCGCCTCCAGGGCGTGGCGGACCCGGTCGCTGCCGATGAGCCGGTCAAAGTGGGACGCTCGCCAGGCGAACTGGTCCGGGTACAGGTCATGGAGAGTGGCGACGAGGTGCAGGCCCAGCGCCACGGGGCGCAGAGTGTCTCGATCGGTGACGTGGAGTTGAAGGCCGCCGCACATCTCCCTGGCGAATTTGTCCGAGCAGGGCGCAAAACGTGTCGCCCGCGCCCGGACGCCGGGCAGCGCCAGCGCGTTGAGCCGCTTCGCCAGGGCGCGACCGTCGATCCAGGGCGCGCCGCAGACCTCGAAGGGCAGCGCCGTGCCGCGTCCCTCCGACACGTTGGTCCCCTCCAGCCGGCACAGCCCCGGATACAACGTCGCCGTCGAGGTCGATGTACCCATCGCATGGGGCATGGCCGGCGAAGTGGGCACCCAGAGCAGCCCCGTCTCGTCGAACCACATGCCTCGCCGCCAGCCGCACATGGCCACGACGGTCAGGTCGGCACCCAGGGCGTGCTCGCCGTTCATCCAGCGCGCCATCTCACCCAGGGTCAGCCCGTGGCGGATGGGTACGGACGCGACGCCCACGAACGACTCGAAATCGGGGAGCACCGGCGGCCCTTCCAGTGTCCGGCCGTTGATGGGATTGGGCCGGTCCAGGACGATGACGGGCTTGCCGGCCTGGGCCGCGCCCTGGAGCACGTAAAAGAGGGTACTCACAAAGGTGTAAAAGCGCACGCCCACGTCTTGCATATCAAAGACCAGGACATCCACTTCGGTCAGCATGTCGGGCGTCGGCTCTTGCACCGCGCCATAGAGGCTGTAGACAGGCAGCCCGGTGTGAGGGTGGACGGCGTCGCCCACCGGCGCGCCATCGGCGGCGGCGCCATCCGGGCCATGCTCCGGGCCAAAGAGCGCGGTGAGGCGCACGCCGGCCCGGAGCAGGGCGTCCACCGCCCCGGTGAGGTCCGGCAGGACCGCCGCCGGGTGCGTGACCAAGCCGGCTCGTTTGCCCTGGAGCAGGTGGAGTTGTTCGTGGATCAGCCGATCCAACCCTATCTGAATCATGATCTCGCCAACCTACCACAACGCACCGGCTGTCGGAACCATCCGCTCGAACTGCACGCCGGGCAGCCGGTAGCGGTTGCCGGGCGTGGTGGCCAGGCCACCCCGGTAGAAGAGCTGCGTCGAGCCGCCGCCGTCCAGGTTGATGGCGTCCACGGCGCCGGCCTCGGCCAGCAGTTCGGCCAGCTCCAGCAGCGTCGCGCCCGCGCTGTCGCTCTCGAGGCGATGGGCGCCCCGCTCCGTGCCGGGCACGGCGACGACGAGTAGTTGCCCCTCGGCATCCACGCCCAGGCCGATGCGGCCGGCGCGAGTGCGGTCGGTGTCCATCGGGTAATCGGTGGGCACCACGCCCACGGGGGTGTTCTCACCCTGTTCCAGCGGCGCGGTTCGGCCTTGCTCACCACGGGTCGGCCAGAACTCCTCGTCCGCCAACGAGTCTGCTGTGAGGGCGATCTGTCCACCTTTCAACAGCAACGGCCCGGCCTGGATTGCCTGCTGCACGCCCCGCAAAACCTCCTGGGCAAAGCCGTATTGCACGCGCGGCAGGCCCCCGTCTGAGATCGCACCGTGTGGCGGCACGCCGGGGGAGAAAGAGAGCACCAGGCCATTCTGCGGGATCTCCAGCTCGCCGCCCACCTTGCGACTCACGATCCGCGTATCGACGACGGTGTATTCGGCGCGGCCCGGTGCAGCCGGTGTCCGCCGCTGCGGCCGGCCGTAGCTCGCCAGGCCAAGGGTGCGAGTGTAAACGGCCACCCTGGCATCCCCGTCCGGGTTGAGGCGGAAAGGCAACCCCGGCAACTCACTCCCCTCCGGCGCCAGCAGCGCTCCATTCGGCAGTTGTACGGTCATGGCGAGCATCGAAATGTGCCCGGCTTGCCAGCAACCGTCTGGCGTTTGGTAAAAGGCCGCGCGGCGGTGCAACGGTGGTCGCAGGATCACCCCGTCGCGGACGTAGAGGTTGTAGGCTTCCCCCAACGCCGAGTGGTGGCTATCAAAATCGTCGTGCTCCAGCAAGAAAAAGGCAGCGTTGAAAGCGATACGCGGGCGCTCGCGCCACACGAACTCGCGCACAAAACCGAGGCGTCCCACCGGCAGCAGGTCCCGCTGCACGTCGAACCCTTCGAAATCGGTTGGTGTCGAAAGGCGGCGACCCAAGGCGCCGCCCAGGTAGAGCCGGTCCTCGTGGGCCAACAGAGCCAGCACCGCGCGGGCGCGATCGCGCCAGACCGGCTCGTCGTCCGGGACGGCGGCCTGCCAGTCGGCGCCATCGAAGTGCAGCCAGCCGCGGGCCAGGAGCATACGCAGGGTGTAGGTGAGCAGCGAATTGGCGCTGTAGAGCCGCTCGCCGCGCCCAGTGTGCGGATCCACGCCGGGAAAGACCTGCTCGACGCCGCGGTCCTGCTCCAACCGGGCAAAGGCGACGCTGCGCGGATCGTTCACGCCCCGCGTCTGGGCCTTGACGGCGCGCAGGTGGGCCACTTCGGCCAGCTTGACAGCCCGGTCCTGCTGGTCGAATTCGGCAAAAGCGAACCCCGCCGGCGGGAAGCGCAGAAACGCCACGTCGGAGAAAGTGTCGTTATCCCAAAAGCGGCGGGCGTGGGTTAGATGTATCAATACCGGCCACCCTCGCGATTGAACATCCTAATCCCCAATTCCCAATCCCCAATCCCCAACCTGCCAACTCACCCCAACGCCACAAAACCCTTCAACCACCGGATCAACTCGCGCGCTTTCTCCTCCGAGTCGGCCTCGGCAAAGATGCGCAGCACCGGCTCGGTGCCCGAGAAGCGTATCAGCAGCCAGTTGTCGTTCTCCAGGAAGAACTTGGTGCCATCCATGTGGGACACGCCCCGCAACGGATACGGCCCGATATGGGTGAGCCCGGTCTCGGCCAGGCGACGCGGGACGACGACCCGCATCTCGGAGGTGGCTGGCAGGTTCTCCTCCACGCTGTACAGGCGGCCGGTGATGCGGTAGATCTCCTCGCACAGCTCTGAAATTGTCTTGCCCGTGCGAGCCAGCATCTCGACGACCAGCACCGCGGCAAAGATGCCGTCCTTGCCCAGGATGTGGCCGCGGATGGTCAGCCCGCCGCTGCTCTCGCCGCCCAACAGGGCATTGCGCTCCTTCATGGCCGCGACGACGTGCTTGAAACCGACTGGCACTTCGTAACATTCTTCGCCCAGATGCGCGGCCAGCCGGTCCAGCAGGTGCGTGGTGGCCAGGTTGCGCACCACACCACCTCGCTCGCCGCGCACCTTGTGCAGGTAGTAGTAGAGCAACAGCAGAACGTCGTTGATGGGCACATATCCACCCCGCTCGTCTACAATCGCGATACGGTCGGCGTCGCCGTCGGTGGCCAGGCCGAGATGGTAGCCGTCCTCCTGAACGTGGGTCATCAACAGCCGCAAGGCCTCCAGGTTGGGCGCCGGCGAGCGGCCGCCGAACAGCGGGTTGCGGCGCTCGTGGATGAAGGTCACCCGGCAGCGCGCCTCGGTGAGGATGATGCCCAGGGTGAGCTGCCCCGTGCCGTACATCGGGTCGACGATGACCTTGAGGCCGGCGTCGCGGATGGCGTCCAGGTCCACCAGCGACTCGACGGCGTCCACGTACTCGTTGACGAAATCGGCGCGGCGGACGATGTCCGCTTCCAGGCCCACATCGAGCGGGATCTTGACCACGTCGCGCGTCATCAGGGTGTTGGTCTCGGCTTCGATGCGCTCCGTCTCCTCGGTGAGCAGCAACGAACCGTCGCCGTGAAAGACCTTCAGGCCGTTCCACTCGGGTGGATTATGGCTGGCGGTGAAGGCCAGACCATAGGCCACGCCCTGGGCCGCTGCCGCGTAGGTGATGAGCGGCGTCGGCGCGTCCTCAGTCAGCAGGATGACGGGGATGTTGTTCCCGGCAAAGACCTCCGCTGCCGCCTCGGCCGCCCGGTCGGAGAGGAAGCGGCGGTCAAAGCCGACGAGCACGCCCCGTTTTTCCTCGCCGCGGCGGATCACGTCGTTGGCCAGCGCCTGACACAGCCGCCGCACGTTGTGCAGGGTGAACCCCTCGCCGATGACGGCCCGCCAGCCACCGGTGCCAAAGGTAACCAGGTTCTCCTCCTCGTGGCGGCGGGGGCGATAGAGCCGCTTCTGCAGGATGAACTCGGCCCGTTCCAGATCCTCCCGGGTGTTGATGCCCAGCACCTCGTCCTGGTCGTAGATCTGATGGCTCTCCACCCGCAGCCCGGAGCGAATGAGGCGGTGGGCGCAGTCGGTGAGGCGGTATTCGCCGTCCAGGGGCGAAGGCGCCAGGGTCCTTAAAGCAGGCCAGATCTTTTCAGCGCAGACGACGTAGGCCCCCACGTTCAGCTCGCGGATCTGGCGCACTTCGGCCGAAGCCTCTTCCTCTTCGATAATGTCCATGATGCGCCCGCTCGCGTCGCGGATGATGCGGCCGTAGGGCAGGGGCCGATCCACCACGGCACTGAGCAGGGTCAGGTGTGCCTGCCGCAGCCGGTGGCGATTGAGCAGCCCCAAGATGGACGCCGGCCGGAAGAGGGGGGTGTCGCCGTAGAGGATGAGCAGATCGCCCCGGAAATCTGCCAGCAAAGGATCGAGTTGCAAGACGGCGTGCCCGGTGCCCAGCGGCTCAGCCTGGATCACGTACCGAAAACCCGGCCCCAGGTGCGCCCGCACCCTGTCTTGCTCGTAGCCGACGACGATGTAGAGATCGTCCACCGCCACACGCCGCAGCGCGCACTCGACCACATGGTCCAGAACCGCGCGGTCGCCGAGCGGCTGAAGCAGCAGTGGTTCTCTATCGGCCGTGATCGTCTGTTGGCCCGCCGCCAGGATGACGGCTTTCAGTTCCTTACTCATTTCCAATAATCCGTATGGGCGTCCAGGTTGTATCCAGATCTAAAGGATAGATCGGGCGATTCACCCGGCGAAACGCCATGTCGGCCACCCGGCAGTTGGTCGCGCCGGGGCTGAAGGCCAGGATCGAACGCTGGCTGATGGCCTGGAACGGTGCGGTCAGGTAGCCCCGCTTGAGCACAACAATGCGGTAGTCGAGCGGCTCCAGACCGAGGCAACGGAGCTGGGCCGGGTCCTCGAAGCTGAGGCGGGTGGACGATAAAATGATGTCCACCCCATCCATGTTCAACACGGCAATGGGTCCGGTCTGGGCCCTTCCACGCGGCTGACGGACACCGCCTTTGTAATCTTGACCGTCAGTCAACAGCCGCACGCGCCCCGTGACTTCCAGGGACGTGCCATGAAACGTATCCAGCTTGCCACCGATAGACACGGTCACGTCCTGACCCACGCCGGCGGCAGCACAGGCTTCCACCGCCTCCACATCCCAGATGCTGGCAAAAACGACGCTCTGGGCGTCCTGGGCGAACAGTTCTGCCAGGAGTTCGGGTACGTCCGTCGTGCCACCGGCGCCGGGGTTGTCGCCGGAATCGGACAGAAAGACGGTGGATTCCCCGGCGGTCCGGGCCTTTTCGACGGCCTCGGCCATCGGATAGGCCTCGGCGCTGACGCCGAACTCGGCCCGCCGCTGCCAGAAGGTCGCCGCCAGGCGATCCGCCTCCGCCTGGGCCAGCGCCGCGTCACCGGTGGTGACGACCACCGCCGAGACACCGATGTCGGGCACGTCGGCCCAGCAGTGGCCGTTGGTCAGCGACGCCGACAGCACCTCGGGGCGCTGCTCCAGCTCGTCCACCAGGGCCATCATCGACGCCATCGGATCGAGCGCTGTCTGGGCCATCTCGCCGGGCAAGAGGAACGGTGCCTTGGCAAAGCCCATCGCCGGCCGCTTGCCCCCCTCCAGGATCCACAAGAGCATCTCGGCGGCGCGCCCGCCGGTCTCGTAGGCGTCCACGTGGGGTGCGGTGTGGTAGGCGACCATGGCGTCCACGTTGCCCACCATCTCGGCGACGATGTTGGCGTGCATGTCCAGGGCCAGGGTGATGGGCACGCCCGGACCGAGCCTGGCCCGCAGGTCGCGAACCAGATCGTTGTCAGCATAATCCAGCCCCTCGGCCCTTCGACCCGGCTCAGGGCTGGCCCGCATCGCGCCGTGGAGATAGAGGCAGGCGCCGTCCACGTCGTGGGCCTGGTCGAGAATGGCCTGCTTGAACGTTTCGTAGGCGCGGCGCTCCACCACACCGCCGGGCATGGCCCCCGCGGCCACGGTCGGCACCAGCCCGGCGCCGCGCGCGCGCAGCGTGTCGAGGATGCCGTCCAGCGAGCTGCGCCAGGGCAGGCCCTGAAGCAGTTCGTCGCCGTAGCGCACGTAAAAGTCGTCCATCGTCGTCAGGAACGGCGTAAAAGTATTGGATTCGTGGCCTACAGCACCAACCAGGATTCTCACAATATCACTAAGATAAGGCTCTGAAGCCCGTCCTCGGACGTCCCGGGGACGGGACTTGTGAGCGAATGGCCCCCAGCATCGCCCGGACGCGACTGGGATCGGTCACTTCGAGGGCGAATTCCGGCGGCCTGAGCTCGCCACCCATGAAGCAGTTCGGGTTGCGGTACTCCATGGGGCTGGCG
>Ga0100396_1001444_pt1 | contig 15429 bp, 16 predicted proteins | sample CryGeymeta201520_FD_81551 | JGI IMG/M metagenome (GOLD analysis project Ga0100396, IMG submission 81551) | Groundwater microbial communities from Crystal Geyser aquifers in Utah, USA - Crystal Geyser metaG 2015-20 | ecosystem: Environmental > Aquatic > Deep subsurface > Groundwater | place: USA... | reverse complement strand
TGTAGTAGAAATGCGACAGAATTTGATGCCGTATTTCTTGTTTTATTTTATACATAATATCATCAATGCTATTTGGTTTATATATTCTTGCGTGAAATTCTCTTGTTAAGGCAGTCGCATTTTTCCGCCAAAGGTGGATCTGCCTCTGGCATGACACTACAGGGTATACCCTGTAGTAGATTTTCAATATCCCACAAAGCGGAAAAAAGAGAGTAGGTGTATTATACAAAGAAGTATTCACACATGCTGAAAGTCAATAATGCAACGAGAATAAACATTTACTAAATTGAAAATTCACTACAGGGTATAGATTACTGAATCTGAATCCCCCCAAATTTATTAATAATAACTGTTCGCGATATTTCAGAACCTACGGAAAACGTGACATAAGCTTCTTGGGCATCAGGATAAAATATCACAGCAGGAACGGGATGCACAAACGCAATCGGGTTAGACGACATCGCGCTGATGCGAACAGGAGCGGTAAACGTTCGCTTAAAATTAGGAACATCATCCGCATTGCTAAATGTAAATGTATTTTGCTGCGAACAGTCAGCGGCAGTCAGTTTTTGCATAGCATACGAAGATGTGGAAAAAAGTAATCCGTATCCGCACGGCATAATGCCACCAATTGCGCGGGAAAAATACGCGTTTTCATGCGTCCTGCGAATATCGGTCACCAATAAATCAACTTGACGCGACAATTTTCCCTGCGCTTCTCCTGTACGCGAAAACCCCAGCACCATACTTGTCAGTATGGTGAAAACGCCAAGCACCACGAGCATTTCAATCATAGTTTGAGATTTTGCGTAACCAAATTGATTCATATTGAGTACGTTAACAAAATTGGAAACACCCGTACGTATCCTGCTATGAGTATATCACCAACAAGCATAGTTGTCAGAGCTCCAAAAATCAAAAACGGGCCAAACGGCACCATGCTTTTCATATCTTTTTTGCGCATTGCCAAAAGCCCGATGCTTACGAGTGTTCCTGATACGAACGCAACAAAAAGCACAACCATAATATCGGGCCATCCAAATAAAACCCCAAATGCAGCCGCAATCAACACATCACCAAATCCCATGCCTTTGCCGCGAGAAAATACAAACGCGCCGCCGATTAACGCTAACCCGCATACAAGACCCCATATAATACGCATAAACGCCATACGCTCCATACCAAACATATACACCAAATTGCCTGTAAACATTAATCCTGCATCGGGAAATCCTGAAAAAATCGCGCGGGCAATAAATGCATACGCCTGTGTGATGCACGCCGAAACAATCAATGCGACGAGCAATGTGTTGGGAATCAAATAATATTTGATGTCATATGCGGAAATCAAAATGCCCAACCCGACAATCACCCACCAGCACAAAATAAATCCCAGCACCCATATTTGTGGAATCATAGCAAGATTCGGCATGTGAAATGGCAAAAGTTCTGTGACGCGCCACCATATCAACGTAAACGCTGCGCCTGTTATAAACTCAACTACAGGATAGTGCCTTGATAATCGAGCGCCGCATGAACGGCATTTTCCTGCCTGCATAAAAAAACTCACTATGGGAATAAGTTCAAACCATTGCAATGTTTTTTTGCATTTGTCGCAATGCGACCTGCCCTGCACCAATGACCACGCCGAATCTTCATGCTCGGGATTCACGCGATCAATCACCACGTTTAAAAAACTTCCCACCGCACATCCAATAAGAAAAGACAAAATATATGCCGTCATACTATTCCCGTCATTTTTGTTTCTTTGTTCAAATCAAAAACACTCGTTCTATAAACCAATGCAATACGAAGGCGGGTTACATCCTGGAGAACTTACGCCAGTCGGAATTTCCGTATCTTTCAAGCTATCTTTCAATGCGGAGCTGTTTATATCTTCTAATACTGCTTTTAAAACATAGTGCAATCCGTCTGGGCTTGACACATAGGTATATTGATATGGCGCGCGGTTCAAAGGATCAATGGAAAGTTTTTTCACGCCTACATCGGGCAACGCAGTTCCCAGCACAGACCATCCGCTTCCAACAGGATACGTAGTATTTTTATTGAAATAAAGTTCCAACGCATTTTGCATATTGCGCATATCGGACACGCGGCGCGTATCTCGGCCTTGCGCCCGAACGCCCTGCAAGCCAACCAATATCATGGAACTTAACAATCCAATCACGGTGATAACAACCAACAATTCAATAAGCGTAAATCCAGCACCACTTCTGTTCTTCGCTTTGCAAAAGTGGTGTGAGGTAAGTGTTTTATGTAATCGCATATGATATGAGTTTAATTCACTTGCTTTCATAATAACATTAATACAAAGAAATTCAAGTATGGGCAACCATTAAAACCGCTGCGCAACTTGGTAAATAGGCAAAATAACCGCGGCAATAAGCCCTCCGATCAAAACACCAAGCGCCACGATTAAAATCGGCTGGATTATTTCCGTCAAACTATTGATTAATGATTCAATTTCGCGCGTGTAGGACAATGCAACTTTTTTCAGCAACTCCTCCAACCTGCCGGTTTTCTCCCCCACTGCGACCATCTGGCTTATCAAAGGCGGAAAATAATCAGGATATTTAAGCAGGAGCGCGGAAATTGTTTCGCCTTGCCTGACGCCCTGCGCAATTTGTTCAACCGCTTCCTGATAGTACACGCTGCCAATCACATGGGCAACAATATCAAGCCCGGACGCAACCGGAATACCACCCTTGAGCAACACGCTCAATGTTTCGGCAAATCGCGCCACATACATCCGCTGCAAAAACCCGCCGAATACCGGGAGCTTGAGTAAAATCGTGCTTGCAAGCAATTTTCCTTCTTCGGATGAAAAATATCTGACAAGCACCACGACCAGACCCAACAAAACAGCCACTACCACTGCGATATACTTTGTGAAAAATGACCCAGCGCCGAACAAAATTTGGGTCATCATCGGAAGTTCATCAAGCGTCACACCGCTTTCCAAAATCACCGTGCCCAGCTGCGGAATAACCACAGTCACCATAATCGCAACTACGGCAACGAAAAGCACCAAAATGAATACGGGATAAATCATGGCATTTGTAATCTTCGTATTCACATACGCTTGCTGTTCGTAATAATCAGCCAGATACAACAATGCTGAATCAAGTCTGCCGGTCATTTCCGCTGCTTTAATCATATTCGCGTAAAACGGCGAAAACACTTTGTCATATTTGGCAAGCGCGTCGGAAAACGAAAGTCCTGCTTGAATGTCAGAATACATATCGAAAATCACCTCGCGAAGCATCGGGTTGGTGCTTTGCGCGTATACGGTTTGCAATGCGTCAATCAAAGGCACCTGCGCTTCCAAAAGCGTAGCAAACTGGCGCGTAAAAACTGAAACTTCTTTCAAGCTCACGCGTTGAAACGGCAGCACGAGTTTTTCATACCATGCGCCTTCACGCTTTTGCTCGATTTTCAACACTATCAAACCTGCCTGCTGCAACAGCGTAATAGCCGCGTCCTGGTTCACTGCTTCCAAAAGCCCGCTCTGAACCTTGCCTTGCGTGTTTTTCCCGGTATAAGCAAATTTCATAAATGTACGATTACGGCATCATGCCGCTTCCGTTGCTTAAAAAGTTTTTCAATTCGCCTGGGTTTATAGAATACACATACGCATTTTCCTCAGATATTTCGCGGCGGCGCACTAAATCAACCAACGACCTGTTTAATGATATCATACCTTTATCCAACGATGTTTCAATAACCAAATCAATTTGATACACTTTATCCTCGCGAATAAGATTCTTCACAGCTGAATCGGCAAGCATAACTTCAACCGCAGGCACGCGGCTGCCTTCCATGCGCGGAATCAAACGCTGCGACACAATGCCTACAAGCGTTGATGAAAGCTGCGAGCGTATCTGGCCCTGCTGGCTTGCGGGAAAACTATCTATGATACGGTCAATAGTTTGCGCAGCGTTATTCGTGTGCAGGGTTGAAAACACTAAATGGCCGGTTTCTGCAGCAGTCAAGGCGATTGCCACGGTTTCCGGGTCGCGCATTTCGCCAATCATCACCACATCAGGGTCTTGGCGCAACACAGACTTGAGCGCGCGGTTAAACGACACGGTGTCATATCCAACTTCACGCTGGTCAATCAAACATCTATCCTGTTCAAACACATATTCAATCGGGTCCTCAATGGTAATGATATGGTCAGTGCGATTATGGTTAATTTCGTCTATCAACGCCGCAAGCGTGGTGGATTTCCCGTGTCCGGCAGGACCAACAACCAAGAAAAATCCTTGTGACATTTTGGCAAACTCGTGCAAAATCATTGGTAATCCCAACTCTTCAACACCCTTGATTTGAAACGAAATAAGCCGGATAGCGATCGCGACATATCCGCGCTGCAGATATACATTGCACCTGCATCTGATTTTTTCTCCGTGCGTGTAGCCGAAATCCAATTCTTTTTCTTGCTCAAACCTCTTTTGCTGCTCACCGGTGAGCAGCGCAGCAATAAATCCCTGCATGTCCTCCTGCGTGAAAACCGGTTCTTTGGTTAAGAGTAAAAGATTCCCGTCAATGCGAAGCGATGGCCTGCGCCCCATACCCAAATGCAAATCAGACGCTCCTTGGCTTTGCGCAAGCTCCAAATATTGCCCGAGTTTCGTTTTGTAGTTTTGCCCATTCATACCCATTACGCGGTTTCGCGTATCACTTCAGCCAACGACACTTTTCCGTTAAGCGCATGAAAGATCCCTTCTTGGCGCATGGTGGTCATTCCCTGCCGATGCGCCTCTTCAAATATGTTCGCTTCTCCTTGTCCGTTCAGAATCAAAGATTCAAGTTCGGGCGTCATATGCAAAATTTCGTATGCGCCGATGCGACCAATTGTTCCCTTGCCCTTGCATGCGCTGCATCCTACGGGTTCGTACACGGTATATGGTTTTCTAAACGGAACTTGTTTTTTAATCTCGTCTGGTAATGTTGCCAAGGCGTCGGATATAATCTTTTCCATCTCACCGGTTGCTTGAACAGGTTTCTTGCATTGGTCGCACAATGCCCGAAGCAGACGCTGGGAAATAACAATCGTAAGAGTCGCCGGAAGCAAAAATCGCTGCACGCCTAAATCAATCAGGCGCGGAATTGCGCCGACGGCGTTATTCGTATGCAGCGATGAAAGCATGATATGGCCGGTCAATGCCGCGTGCACGCCGAGTTCAGCAGTTTCCTGGTCGCGAATTTCACCAACCATAATGACATTCGGGTCCTGGCGCAAAATGCTCCGCAACCCCGAGCCAAATGTGTATCCGATTTCGGGAATCACCTGCGATTGATTGACGCCATCCATAAAGTATTCAATCGGGTCTTCAAGCGTCACCACATTCAATCCGTCTTGATTTAAAACCTGAAGCATAGCGTACAGCGTTGTTGATTTTCCCGAACCAGTCGGACCAGTAGCCAAAATCATGCCAAACGGTTTTTTTAACGCATCCTGCGCTTTGGCAAAATTCCATTGGGAAAATCCAAGCTGCTCAAGCGTGCGCAAACCGGTGCTCGGATCCAATATGCGGATAGCAACTTTTTCGCCGTTTGCGGTTGGGAATGTTGAAACACGAAAGTCAATCTGTCTGCCAGACACAATAGCGCTGAACCGTCCATCTTGCGGCGCGCGCGTTTCGTCGATTTTCAAATTCGCCATGATTTTGATGCGCGACACGATTGCAGGTTGGACCTCAAGCGGCAAATACAACGCGGAATATAAATCACCGTCCACACGATAACGAATCCGCAGCCGCGTGCGTTCAGGCTCAATGTGAATGTCAGATGCATGCTCATTGATACCGTGCGCAACCATATCCGATACCATACGGATAATTGGCGTTTCCTCGGATTTCAATGAACTGGCATCGTCGAGATTCATCACCATAGACCCGATTGTGACTGATTGCCCTTTTGTTTGTTTCTTGATTGTCGCAAGCGCAGAAGCAATGTCCTCGCCGAACGACGAGTATCCTTTGAACAACCGGTCAAAATCACTCGGCGTAATCACGTACATGCGCAGCTGCTTGTTCAACCCTTTTGCAATGAATGCCGCAGCTTCCTGCCCTTTGGTCTGTTCAGGATACACCATGCCAACCGAAAGTGTTGTTGAATCACTGGCAAGCGCAAGCATCCGATAAAACTTTGATGACTCTTGAGGAATTGCTTGAAGCACATCGCGCGGAATTGTTTCGTCTTGCCCGAATTGTTTCTTTTCCAGCCCAAGCGCATCTGCTTTCACCGTAGCCATATCAGATTCGGAAACAAGACTTTGCTCATACACAACACGATCAGGCTCAACGCCCCGATGCGCTGCTTCTTTTCTAACGCGTTCCGCATCTTGGCGCGAAAGCTTTCCGCGTTCCGTCAATGCGGAAAGTAGATCAAATGATGCTGCCATGATCTAACCCTTCATATTAGTTAATAGCTGTTAGATGAACGGATTTGGTTTGCCGAGCGGAGGAATTTGCAATGGTATGGGACCGTATTCTTTGAGTTGCGAAAAAACAGAATTAGTCACGATACTCTCAATATCCAAATCAGCTGATTGCAACTGCACGAGACCTGATTGTGACGGAAACAACTTGTCAAAAATCAAAGACGCAGGACCCGCATTAGGCTTGGTAAATACAAAATACCCGACCACGAAAGCAATGACCGCAGCAACAAGACCTAACACAACCAAGACAGAAAGTTTCGGTGGCCTGTGCGTAATGACGGGTATTTGAGATTGTAATGACGGAGCTTCCATATAATTAGGGTAAAGTAAATGTTGGCTGTGAAATATAATATGTCGTCGCATCAATATGTAATGAAAATTGCACGGGCTTTGACGAATCGGACGCAGGGGCCACTGTTAACGCGGTCGCATCAACCAACCGCACTTCGCTTTCAAGCATTGTCATAAAATCCTTGATAGCGCTGTATCCGCCGCTCACAGTCATAGAAATGGCAATCTCAAACGGCTTTGTTTGCTGCGCAGCTGGATGAGACGTCTCTGTAAATGCCGGCTGCTGCAATTGGGAAACCGCGGTAAAGGTAATTTGGTCAAGCGACACGTGATTATTGGTTGCAATTGTTTCAATTGTTGTCAATAATTCGGGAATATTCATTGACGATGGAAGGGCGTGGTCAATCAAGGTGATTTGCTGATCTAAATTTTCAAACTGCGCTACGCGCTCCCGGAACTGCGACAGTAAATTCGCAATCTGGTCGCGAACTGCTTGACGCTCGGCAACTTGGAGCCGCGCGGCTTGAACCGTATTCCATTGCGCAATATCAAGCGAAAAAAATACATACAACGCTGCAATGCCAATCACTGCGCTGATAAAGAAGAATAAAATGATTTGTGCTGAATTTTTCATGGCGTTATGCGTTATTTGGGCAATACGAAACTTCGCGCGATTGAAATATCAAGTTTGAAGTTAAAAGTACTTGCGTTTTTCGTAATGCCAATATCCTTAATCGCAACATCTTTAACTTCCGGAATCTGTTTGAACGCTGCTGCTTGCAAACTCACGTCTTGCAAACTCTGCGCAGTGCCCGAAAGTTGAAGCGACCCGGTATCGGTATTAAATGACATTGATGTAAATGTCACTTTTGGAAGCGTATTTTGCTCAAGCATATCAAAAATGCGGGACGCTGCGATATGCTGCGGCAACAATATCCGAAGTTGCCTGATTTGACTATCCAATGTCAGCACTTTCGTAACCTCGTCTTTGGAAAGCGAGGCAACCGTGCTTTGAATTTCCTGGTCTAAACTTACCGCTTGGTCTTGTGCAACTTTCGCATATCCCGCGCAAAATAAATATAAGGCAGCCGCAACGAGCAACAGCATCGCAGACCCGAATAAAAGATTTTTCGGCGTTCCGGATACTCCAAGTTCTGTTTTGGGAAGTTGTTGAAATGTTTGCTGGGTTTCCATATCATTCATTAATGCTTTATTGTATCATTGATTTGTCCAAAAAACGCAAGCGCAACACGCACTTATCCACAGCTACAATCACCCGTCAGACAATTTGTCTTTGTACGAATGAAAACTAGCGTTTTCCTATTGCTAACACAGTAAGAAACAAAAATATTTCGCATATACAAAACCGCTTTTAAAAAGCGGTTTTAAGGAGTGAAATCTTCTATACAAGAGCCCTATTTTTTAAAAACTCAGCAAATTTTTCGCGCAACGTTTCAAAATCTTGTATTCCGATATCCCATGAATCCAAACCAGTTGCGACAACCTGATATTGTTTTCCGTACCATGTTTTTATCACTGCAGCTTGTGGGTCAACAATGAACCATGCCTTATTCAAAAATACTTCAGCAAACACATGACCTTCGATGTGGTCAATGTCTTTTTTCTCAACCCAAGAGCTCTTGGCCGCTTCAACGTATCGTACCGGAATCCCCTTCGCCCGCATCAACGCAATAAATACCAACGCATAATCCGTACATCCTGTGGCGAAACCATCTTTTATAATCTGGTCTGCGGTCCGTTTCCGGAACCGTTCATTCTTATACTCACTGTCTGTATTTTGTTTCACATGGTGATGCACCCATCGTAAAATCTCAAAAACCAGTGCAACAGAATCGGCATGAAACCCGTCGACAATTTCCCGCATCGTCGACGTGATTTCCATTTGCTTCCCGTCTTGAAGGTAGAAAGAGTCATTCATAGAAAATGAATAAATTGAGGTTTAGAATCTATAAGCGACGCACATACAATTTCCTTTTGTAGTATTATACATCTTATAGGGATTTCACTTTTATCATAGTATAATATAATCAACTAGGACTTTTATAGCATTAATCTTATGTATCACAGATTTTCTCTTAAATTTATTGTTAGCCGATGGGCAAATTTCTTTTTTTTTGTGGACAATTTTTCAGAACATGTTGAGTATGCCAGAAAACGTTATAATCAGGCATTTCTTGTCCGTCTTGGTCCTTTGAAACAAAAAGAGAGAACTGCACTCGTCCAGTACTGTGGATTGGTAAAAACGCTTGAGGCGCGCAAGACTTATCAGATATTCAACGCCACTTTTTACCAGCAGAGAATAAACCAGGCACAAATCTGGAAATCTTTAGAAAGAATACTGACAGAAAAAGAACGGCAAGTTTTGAAACGGATTTTTATGGTTTGGGAGAATAGATTTAGTAAAACATGGAGACGACACTATCCAATATTGAAACATAATCGTTTGGTATTGAACGAATATTGTAAGAAAAATCACTCGGTACTCCGAGAAGCTTTTAAGCGTCTCAAAGCGTTTTACGGAGTGGAATCTATCCCCGCCCAAGCAGAAGTATATCTCATTATGATGCCCCTTACCGTATATACCCAAGGAGGAAGAAAAATTGTCCATACAAAAATTTCTCTGGAAACAGGTTTGCTTAATCCACACCCTCCGCACCTTGAGAACGTTTTATTACTTATTCTGCATGAATTTACTCATGCATTTTTCGAAACTGAAGAATATAAACAACAGCTTAATGATTTTCTCGTCAATCAACCTTTCCTAATAAATTTGCCTTTTAAAAAAAGTTTTGCGACAGAACTTTTTCGCGAAGTGATTATTGCTTCCTTAATTTGGAATAGTTTGGTAGTCGAAAAACTCAACAAAAATAGAGCACATCAACTCAATGAATTTTTTAAGCATCTTACTAACAGATTATCTGCCGCCAAGGCAGCGGGGGAGCAGAAGAAAATAATATTCGACCCCAACATTATCAAAATGTATCTTGCTTGGAAAATGGAAAAAACTGTAAAAAAATATTTCTTGACAAGGAGACAGTTGGATAAATACTTCTTCAATTGTGTATATAACATCCTTAAAAACTATCCCCGCAACTTCTTTCAAGATTTAAAGAAAGGGAAAGGGGGCTATTAAAACAATAGCCCCCCATCGTCATGCTCAAGGGTATAACTCAAAACCTTTTTAGTAAATTCTCGTATTGCCTCACACCTGTAACTTCTACCGCTCCAAAATGTTTGCGGCGACACCACGGCTTTGTTTGCAGGACAGTCGCCTTTGCAACTGTATTGTGCAAAGCAATCTCCGCACTCCGGAATACTTCTCACATTTAGTCTTTTCAGCCATTGATACTTTGCATCGTCAAACACAAAGGAACTTGTTCTTTTTGTCGTACATTCCATACGAAAACAGGTTAGCCACTGGTTCAGCGTCTTCTGATGCCATTCTGGTGCAGGCAACCACTCGTCCGTCATAGACAACCATAAAGTTGCGAGCAGCAACGCCACAAAAAGCTTCACCGCTTTTCCTGCTGAAGTTCAGTGCTGAAGTTTTCAACCTTGCGCCGTATTGATGAGCAACGGGCAACGCCTCTAGAAACTTCTCGAAGAAGAGATCAGTAGAAGGCTGTGTGGCAGCTGCGTTTTTCTTTGCTCTTCCCGTTTTAAATAGTGGTTCATAAGCTTGGGCACAACACGGAAAGTTCTCACCAAAAAATCGAACAATATCCGGGAGATGCGATACGCTCATAGCCGAGACCGTAGCCCTAAACATAAGCTTAGTGGGGGCAAGTCGGTAGATTTCCCGAGCTGTTGCAAAGACACGGTCAAAACTTCTGTTTCGTTGAACATCTTGGATGGCTTTGAAACCATCCATGGAAACCGTTACGCTGTCCATTTGAGCCGCAAGCCAACGAGCTTGTTCTGTCTCCATTAAGCCATTTGTTGTTATTGTAGCCCTACTGCGGCAACCTAAGACCGTGGCCCGAGATCGAAGATATTCCACCGTTGCTTTAAGAATATCCCAAGCCTGGGTCGGTTCTCCTCCGAATAAGAGGATATTAGCTTGGAAACGCTTTAATTCTACTGCGCATCGTAGGATATACTCAGCTGTTGCAAGCGCAATCTGGAGTGGCATAACCATATTCTTCTTGAGGCCAAACTCACCGTAACAGTAGATACAGGCAAGGTTGCAACGATTAGTCAAGAAAAGCGTGGAACCAGTAAATTTATAGTCTGGTGGCGTGCTTTGTTGAGGAAGCGCTTTGTTAGCTTCCACAAAACGAGGAATGGAATCGACTTTTTCTCTAGGGACCCGATATGCTCGGTGTAAAGTAGGAACGAAAACAATCGGATCTTTATCGTTATCAGAAACCAGAAATATTCGGTGAAGATAGGTAGTCATATTAATCTCCTCTTGTGTGGATAAAAATTTGGGGGTAGGCAGGGAATGCCCGCCCCCAAACCCCAGGATTCGCACTCTCCTGGATTGCAGGAGTCCTGGAAACAATCTCCTCCACAGTCTCTGTCGCAATTGCAGTCTTCGTACAAAACAGACTGGTCACCATCAAAACTGACGCTTGTTGTAGAGAGAGCTTCCAAGTCTCCCAGAGACAAAATATATGGGCTCATAGTGTCACCTCACCTCCTTCCTGTGTGAGATTACGAGATTTTGAAAGAACTGCGTAAGCCGCGCCGTAGGTTTACCTTTGAATCCGAACACTCTACACTGGCTGGTATGGAAAAAGAAACACAAAAAAGGTGCTTCAAGCACCTTGCGTATGAAGAACGAGTCAATATTGAATTAATGAAAGCTCAAAGGTATTCGTTAAGACACATTGCTCAAACCCTGCATCGCGCAGTAAGCTCAATCTGTGACGAACTGAATAAGAAACAGGTACGGGGTAAATACTGTGCCAAGAAGGCACATCTGAAGGCGTACCAACAACGGTACTGGTCCAAGTACCAGTCATTCAAGGCCATTGCCCATCAACATCTCATTGAAGAAAAACTCAAACTGCGATTGTCTCCGGAGCGCATTGCGGGATTTTTGAAACAACAAGGGGTGTGCATTTCTTCCAAGGCCGTGTACAAGTTCGTGCACTCGCGATGCCTGGAACGGTATCTGTGGAAACCAAGGAAAAGAACAAAGCGAAAAGCAACCTACCTTCAAGATCATCGGAAATTCGCAGTCAGAGAGCCAGTTTTTGAAACTGGTCACTTTGAAATGGACTTTGTGGTATGTTCGCAGAATACCCACTGTTTATTGGTTCTGGTTGACCGATTTTCTCGGTTCACCTTTGTACAGAAGCTGGAAAACAAAACCAAAGAGTCACTTATGCGCGCATTCCAAACAATGACAAAACGCGTTAGCATGAAAACAGTTACCACTGACAATGACATTGTGTTTGCGTGTTGGAGGGAATTAGAGCAGATGTTTGGAGTTCAGATCTTCTTCACCCGTCCCTACCGGTCATGGGAAAAACCATTGGTGGAACAAACCAACAAGCTCATTCGGCAGTTTGTACCTAAGAAAACCAATATGCGTACTGTTTCGGAAACAAAACTTCATGTCATAGATCAATTCTTAAACCATACCCCCAGACAATGTTTAAACTACGCAACCGCATATGAACAACACTACGGACAATAAAAAAACACCCGGAGATGTTCGGATTGAGGGGTACATGTGCCTTCCTGATAATGTATATATTATAGCAAATTTATGTGCTTTATGCAAATATGTGGGGTGACTGAGCGGATTTGAACCGCCGATCTCCAGGGCCACAACCTAGCGCTCTAACCAACTGAGCTACACGCGCATAACATAATAAGAGGCGGGACGCTCCCTGCTCGAACGACTGTATTGTTCAGTCGGGCGGGTAACCAGCTGACCTGCCTGTCGGTAGGCAGGGCTAATCGTCCGCTTATGCGATTATACCAAATTGTTTTACAAAAAGAAAATCAGGGTCGCATCATGAGGGGTGCTTGTTTCATAGTGGCTCGCCAAATGGCGGATTCTGCCAGCGGAATAAGAATTTTTTATGATTCCTATATGGTACAATAAGGACATGAAAAAACATTCCGCAAAAAGGGGTTGGCGAAGAAACTGGGGCAGAAAGAACCCTGCTAAAAAGAAGTCATCTAATAAAAAGTAATATGATAGATGCTGCCGAAGCATTGATTTTCTAGAAAAAACAACACGAAGAGTAGATATAAGAAAACCGCCTGCGACGAGGCGGTTTTTTCTTGGGTGACTGAGCGGATTTGAACCGCCGATCTCCAGGGCCACAACCTGGCGCTTTAAACCAGACTAAGCTACAGCCACCAATAACGTAAATTCCAAATTACAAATACCAAAATACCAAACCATTTGTTGACATTGGTTATTTGAGTTTTGAAATTCTATTGCTATGGTATCGTATTTTGTTTCAAATCTCAAACCCGAGCTGCATATATTGTCATTAAGATTGCGAACAGAATTGTAACCATGGCAAAAAGCCATGCGAGCGTTGTCAAAAACAGTTGCAGCGCTTCGCGCCTTTTGTTTTCAAAATACCACAGAATGGGTTTTCCTAAAACCAATGCGCCGACAACAGTTGCCGAAACCACGAACAGCATGAGCATTAGCGCGAGCCCCATCATTCCAGGCATCGCGGGAAACAGATTTCCCAGATGAAACATCACATATGCTACGCCGCTTGTATAAACAAATACGCCGAGCGCGTTTATCAATCCGTATAAAAGAATGTGTTTTTTGTTCATACATGCAGGCATAAAGAATCTTCGCGCGTAACTTGGACTTGATTTCATAGTGTATACCCTGTAGTAGATTTTTAACAATCCCGCAAAGCGGGAAAAAGAAAGTATGGTGTATTATATAAAGAATAAGTTACTCATGCTGAAAACCAATAATGCAACGAGAATGGAGCCCCACAGGGCAAGCCCATGGTACCTGCCTGCGCAGGCAGGCCTGCTTTCTCGCCCTTTGGGCAACAATCCCGAAACGCCATTCATCTATAGAAACAGCTCATGGTCTTCCGGCGTGAGGGATAAACATTTATTAAGTCGAAAATTCACTACGGGGTATAATAGTATAGCATGGATAAAACCTTGATTGCTTTGAGTTTAATCGGCGGCTCATTGCTGTTTGTGTGCGTGTTTTTTGTCGCATCTGTCGCGTATGCGCCGAACAATGTGTATACTCCAGAACCTGCGTCTATACCCGCTGCCAGCCTTTCTCAACCAATAACCTTCGTTTTCGGAGGCGATGTGATGTTGGGTAGGAAAGTGAATTACGAAATGCATCAGCGCAATGACTTTTCGTTTCCGTTCGCGTCCATAACGCCGATTTTTGCTGGTGCGGATGCAGTGTTGGTCAATCTTGAATCACCGCTGTATGAGCCGTGCCCGGTCAGCAATGCATCAAGCATGACATTGTGCGCGAGTCCAGAATCAGCACGTGCGCTTGCGCGCGCGGGCGTGACGCTTGTGTCATTTGCAAATAACCATATGCGTGATTACGGCGCAGCAGGGATTGCACAGACAAACGATTTGCTTGCGCAGCAGGGAATCGGTGTAGTGAATAACGGCAAAGTTTTTATTCGCGAAGTCCGCGGATATAAAGTTGGACTTATTGCGTATAATTTAACATGGGGAAATGTTTTGGACAGCGATATTCGCGTTGCGATTGAACACGCGCGTTTTCAGGCAGATATGCTTATCGCGAGTTTTCATTGGGGAGATGAATATACTGATGAGCCGAACGCGTATCAAAAGCGCATTGCGCATGCGGCAATTGACGCAGGAGCGGATGTTGTGATAGGGTCGCATCCGCATCATGTGCAGCCAATCGGACAATACAAAGGCAAGTACATTTTTTATTCTTTGGGCAATTTGATTTTTGACCAGATGTGGTCTGAAAAAACGCGCATCGGCGCGCTGATTAAATTTGTGTGGAATGCGGAGCAAGGCGATACATCGTATGAAATCATACCAACAAAGATTTTTGATTTTGCGCAGCCGCAGCTGCTTGGCGGAGCGGATAAACAAGCAGTGATTGACTTTATGACAGGAGCGACCCTTCGATAAACTCAGGGCAAGCAAACTCTGGCGTTTTGAATTTTATTGCGAAATCAAGTAAGATAATATAAATAAGACAAGTAAATTTTTCTGGTTGCAGCCCAGATAGTATAATAAAGTTTAAGGATTTTGTCATAAGGATTTCTAATAGGGCGAGTTGTTCTTGTCTACTTCACCCGCCGCAAATTTCAAAGAAATTTTGGCGGGTAAGATTTTCGGGGCGTAGTGTAGCGGTAGCATCCCAGTAGCAGAGCGAAGCTCGCTACGGGACAAGCGAGTCGTTCTTGCCCACCCACCTATTTTTCGGGACGTAGTGTAGTGGTAGCACGAGTCGTTTGGGACGATTTAGCCCGAGTTCGAATCTCGGCGTCCCGACTACAAAATAGGTGGGCGGGTGAAGGACGATTCATACCCCGTAGCATCCTGTGAACAGGATTGTTATTCGGGGTAGCTCGAGTTCGAGTCTCGGCGCCCCGACAAACATTTCTCACTAGGTGAAGGAGTGCGTGTTCTGCCCCCCAGCAGTCCAGCTGAAAAAGGCTTTTTATGTTATTATACTTTTGTAAAGGTCA
>Ga0100396_1001435_pt1 | contig 15466 bp, 17 predicted proteins | sample CryGeymeta201520_FD_81551 | JGI IMG/M metagenome (GOLD analysis project Ga0100396, IMG submission 81551) | Groundwater microbial communities from Crystal Geyser aquifers in Utah, USA - Crystal Geyser metaG 2015-20 | ecosystem: Environmental > Aquatic > Deep subsurface > Groundwater | place: USA... | reverse complement strand
CGCAATCCCAACCTCAATAAATCTATCGGGAAACTCTTTCTGAAACCAATCGCAGCGGGTAGAAACCGTCAAATCCGCCCCCAAGACAACAATATTGGGATTCTTTTTCCCCAATTCAACCAGCCCCTTCCCATAGCCGTCTCGCGTCGGCTTCTGCTCCAATTTTTCTTTTTGGTAAACGTTTTTAATTAAATCCATATTACTCGTCTTCTGATTTAATTTTGCCGTCTAAAGTTCTCAAACATTTAAGCGCTTTTTGCCCTTCCTCGGCGCAGGGCGTCTTGCCATGCCAAGAATATTGCCATTCCATAAAGTCAACTCCTTTGCCTGGAATAGTATGGGCGATAATCAAAGTCGGCTTTTCAAAAATCGTTTTTGATTTCTGACAAGCGTCAATAATCTCTTCTATATTATGGCCGTCAACCTCCAAAACATGCCAGCCGAATGATTCGTATCTTTCTTTGAGCGGCTCCAACGGCATGACATCCTCGGTATAGCCGTCAATTTGAATATTGTTCCGGTCCATTATCTGAGTCAGATTGAACAGTTTATATTTTCCGGCAAACATTGCCGCTTCCCAGATTTGTCCCTCGTCGTGTTCGCCATCGGAAGTCAGGCACCAGACCCAATTGTTTTTCTTGTCCATCTTATAAAAAGCGTAGGCCATGCCGCAGGCGATAGACAATCCCTGGCCCAAAGAGCCGCCGGACGATTCTATGCCCGGAACGCTTTGCCGATAGGGATGGCCCTGAAGATTAGAACCCAGTTTTCTTAAGGTTTTTAATTCTTTTTTCGGGAAAAAACCGGCGTGAGCCAAAGTGGCGTACCAAACCGGACAGATATGGGCGTTGGAAAGAACCACCATGTCTCTCTCCTCCCAATCCGGCTTCTTGGCGTCATATTTTACCACGCCGCCAAAATATAAAGCCGTAAAAACATCAGCCATGCCCAACGGCCCGGCTGAGTGCCCCGACTTGGCTTCCATTAGCATTTCAATAATGTCTTTTCTGATAGCGTTGGCTTTTTGTTCTAATTCTTTTTCATTCATTTTTTTCTTTGATTTTAAGATATTTATGGTGTTTTAATTCTTTTATCGTTCGTCCAATATCATTACTGTTAAAAATCGCTGAGCCGACCGTTAGGATATTCGCCCCGGCGCGAACAATTTCCGGCGCCGTATTTAGGTTGACCCCGCCATCCGCTCCTATTTTAAGATTGGGGTAACTTTGGCGCAGTTTTTGGATTTTTGCCAGGGTTTCGGGCAATAATCCTTGCCCGCTTTTCCCCGGCTCAACGGTCATAATCAGAACTTCGTCCAAGTCGGAAACATATTCATCCAAAATCTCAATTGGCGTTTCCGGATTTATCGCCAATCCAGCCATTATTCCCGCCGACCTTAATTTCCGGATTATCTCTCTTATTTTCCGGCTTGATTCAAAATGGAAAATAACTTTTTTGACTCCCGAATTAATCCAGTCCTCAATCGCCTCCTCCGGTTTTTCAACCATTAAATGGACTTCTAAATTTAGTTTGGTTTTCAAATTCCTTAATTCAGCCGGATTGTTTTTGCCCGGTTTCGCGTAGGGCCAGGTGTAATTGTCAACAAACTTGCCGTCCATAATATCCAGCTGAACTCCATCAACATACGATTCAACTTTTCTTATTTTTTCCTCCAGTTCTTGAAAATTTTGGGCGATAATGGCCGGAATCACCTCAATCATTTTTCTATCTCCTTTATCTTTCTTATCCGCCGGAGATGCCTTTCTTCGCCGCTGAATTTCGTTTCTAGCCAGAGCCGGACAATTTTTTTGGCCGTCCCGGCGTCCAAAACCCGGCCGCCCAGACACAAGATATTAGCATCGTTATGTTCTCTGGACTGAATGGCGGTGAATTCGTCCCAAACCGCCGCCGCCCGCGCGCCTCTGACTTTATTGGCGACGATGCAGCTGCCGATGCCGGTGCCGCAAATCACTATTCCTTTTTCTCTTGTTTCCGTCGCCTTTTGGGCGACCTTAAGCGCAAAATCGGGGTAATCATCCTGCGGTTCAGATTCCTTATTGCCCAAATCCTCAAAATCATACCCTAATTCTTTGAGGTGCTTTTTGAGTTCTTCTTTCAGATTGTATCCGGCGTGGTCGGCGCCAATGTAAATCATAATTTCTTCCCGATATACTCGGCAAACTCGGCCAGACGACAGGCATAGCCCCACTCATTGTCGTACCAGGCCAAAACCTTGATTAAATTACCCCGCTCTACCATCGTCGCTTGGCCGTCAATAATCGCCGAATACGAATTACCCTTAAAATCAATGGAAACCAACGATTCGTCTTCAATCGTTAGAATTCCTTCCATTTCCTCGCTCTGAGCGGCTTTTTTGAAAATCAAATTGACTTTTTCCGCTGTCGTTTCTTTCTTGACCTTGGCGACAAAATCCACCAGCGAAACAATCGGAGTCGGAATCCGGATAGCCAGACCGTCTATCTTCCCCTCTAATTCCGGAATGGTTTTAACCACTGAGGTTGCCGCTCCGGTTGTCGTCGGAATCATAGAAATAGCGGCGGCTCTCGCCCGCCTGATGTCTTCATCCGGCGAATCAAGCAGTTTTTGAGTATTGGTATAGCTGTGAATTGTCGTCATCAGCCCCGACTCTATCTCAAAATTATCATGCAGAACCTTAGCCACTGGCGCCAGACAATTGGTCGTGCACGAACCCATTGAAACAATATGGTCTTTTGACGGCTCATATTTATCGGCGTTGACTCCTAAAACAAAATGGGCGACCGACGGGCTTTTGCATGGCGCTGAAATAATCACTTTTTTGGCGCCGGCCTTGAGGTGTCTTCCTGCTCCCTTATAATCGGTGAAAAATCCGGTGCACTCCAAAATGACATCAATTCCCAAATCTTTCCAAGGCAGTTTTTCCGGTTCTTTTTCGGCTAAAATTTTAATTTTTTTGCCGCTGACAATCAAATTATTTTCATCGTAATCAACTTTTTTGTCATATTGCCCATAGATTGAATCGTACTTTAAAAGATGAGCCAATGTTTTGGTCCCGGTCAGGTCGTTTATTGCCGCCACTTCAATTTCCGGATGTTTTTCCAAAATCCGGCGAAGCGTCGGCCGGCCAATTCTCCCAAATCCGTTGATAGCTATTTTAACACTCATAATTATTTTCTCCTTTTTGTAGAGTTATTCCTTAATTCCCAATAATTGGTCTATTTTGGCTTTGTCAAAACCGACGACGATTTCGCCGTTGATTTCCGCCACCGGCACACCCATTTGTTTGCTCTTGCTAATCATCTCTTCTCTGGCTTTTTCGTCTTCGGCGACATCAATGTCTTCGTACTTAAAGCCCTTTTCGTCCAAATACTGCTTAAGATTGACACAGTACGGACAACTTGGCGTAGAAAATACGCGAATGGCTGGCTGTTCTTTTCTTGTTTCTTCCATAATATTATTCTCCCTTCATTTGATTAAGATAGTTATAGGCGTTGAGCGCCGCTTTCGCTCCTTCTCCGGTAGCAACAATAATTTGCTTGTGGGAAACATCGGTTACGTCGCCGGCGGCAAAAATATTTTTAACCGAACTGGCGTTTTGGCAATCAATCTTAATTTCTTTTTTCTCATTCAATTCTACCATATTTTTCACCAAAGATGAATTAGGGATAGAACCGATGGCAATAAAAACGCCGGTAGCGGCCAATTCCTTCTTTTCTCCCGTATTTTTATCCTCATAGACAACCGCGCTAACAAAATTATCTCCTTTGAATTCATGCGTTAAAATGTTATGGTAAAACGTAATTTTAGGATTACTTTCTGCTTTAATCTGCAAGTACTGGTCGGCTGACGATTTCGGCTGATAGCCCAGAATATAGACCCTGGCGGCGTATTTGGCCGCTTCCAAAGCAGTATTAATGCCGGTGTTTCCGCCTCCAATAACGGCTACGACCCTGTCGGCGTATAACGGAGCGTCGCAAACGGCGCAATAACTGATTCCTTTGCCCAGAAATTTTTCTTCTCCGGCGGCGTTAATTTTTTTCGGCGTCCGGCCGGTCGCCATAATCAGCGTTCTACTTTGATAAACCTCTTCTCCCGTCCTAACTTCAAGAGAAGAATCTTTTTTCAAAGAAACTTTTTTTACTTCAACTCCTTCTTTAATTTCCAAGTCGTTTTCTTTCAGGTGGGCAACCATCCTATTGACCAGATCCAGACCCTTAACATTTGAGATGCCGGTATAATTATCAATCTCCGGCGCCCAGGCCATTTGGCCGCCCCAATTCTTTGTCAGTAATAAAACCTTTATTTTTTTCCTGGCGGCGTAGATGCCGGCGGTAATCGCCGCCGGCCCCCCGCCGATAATAATTAAATCGTACACTGTAATTGGTCATCCTGAGCGTTAGCGAAGGATCTGTTAGATTCTTCGGGCTCCGCCCTCAGAATGACTGCATATTAGACAAACGACCTACGCGTTAGCCAGCCGAATACTTTCTTTGGTATATTTCTTTAAATTATTAACCTGCCTTTGATTCAAAATCTCGCAGGCAAAATTCCAGTGGAAGGAAACCCAGTCGCCTATTTTCGGCCGGTCAATAAATCCGGCATTGCTGATTTGGGCTAAAATACTCCGATTAACCGACTGGCCCAATTTCAACTTATCTTTTTCCAGCGCCAGCGGCTGAGAGTCAACCTCCAGATTCGGCCAGTCAACTTTTTTAATTTTCCCCCAGCTGATACGGCATAAATCCATGCTGTTTAAGGTGTGTATTATATCCAGATTCCCCGTCCGCTTCCAAACATTAAAAACATGAAAACCGTGGTGCGGTTTGGCTCCTAATGGTATTTTATCAATAACTTGCCTCAAAAGCAAACGGGATAATTTCTTTTTCAGCCCGAGATTATCCGTTAGGTGATAATATAGTTTGTTTTTCTCAATATTTTCCAAAAGATTATTGCCCAGCCAGTAGGCCTCCACCACCCTTTCGTCAAAGGCGTCCCGAATCTTATTCGCTTGGGCGATAAAGTCCAAGTAGGGATAAAGCGTCTGGAATTCCTTTAAAATCAGTTTGAGGCCGCCGTCAACTTCCAGCCCTTGAGCGTAATAAAAAAGGTCGCGGTTTTTATCCGGGCCGCAAAAATGAAGCTTATTCGGCATAAAAGCGTAGCGAGCGCAGCGCAGAATTCCTTTTTGGCTAAACTGCCCGAACTGGTTTTTCTTGAGCATAGCGCGATGACAATTTAAAGATAAAAACAGCCGCCGCCAAAGTCAAAATTATTCCAATCGCCTGGCCGACAAGAAGATGTTCGCCCGAAAAGAACAAGGAAAGCAAGGCCGTAATCGAACTGCCTAAAAGCAGAATCGCCGCCGCTTCGCTAACTTTGACATATTTCAACCCGCTGTACCAAGTCGCCACATAACCGAACAACAAAACCGAAGTCGCCAGAATCCAGCCGATTTGAGCCAAATCAAGCGCTAACGCCAAAGCGAATTGGCCGGTCAAAAGCCAGAATAAAACGATAAAAACCGAGCCGAAAAACATTCTCGCCCAAACGACAACTCGCGCCGGCAAATCGGTTAACAAGTATTTGCTCAAAACGCTTTCTCCGGCCCAAAGTAAGGTCGCCATAAGAATCAGCCCGTCGCCCCAGCCAAAGCGATGAGGAATTAGGCCTAATAATAAAATATTGCCCAAAATCATCAATAAACCGGCGGCCAAAAATCCCCGGGATATTTTTTCTTTTAAAAAGACCGCCGCCAGAATAGCGACATAGATAAACATGGTCTTGTGGATAAAAGAACCCTGGGCAGCCGTAGTCAAAGACAGCCCCTTAAAAAACAACAGAAACGGAATCGAGCCACCAATTAGACCGACCAAAATCAGCATTAACCATTTTTTTTGAGCAAGCGTTTTTAGCGCCCGCCAGTCCCTAAACGCCAGAATCCAAGCGATGGCCAAAACGGCGACAATAATATTTTTCCAACCGGTAAAAACATACGGGTTGACAACACTGACTCCGAACTTGCTGACAAAAACAGCCAACCCGGAGATAACTGCCGTGGATAAAATTAATAATAGTCCCTTGTTTTTATTCATACTTTTGTTATAATTGAAATGAGCAAGGAAATGAAAGCTTGTTTTCAATTTCCGAGCGAATGAGATTATATCTACTGATATAATTATTAATATGTGTTTAGCTACCCCATCTAAAGTGATAAAAATTAAAGATGACTGGGCGACGGTTAAATCAGGGAATCACGCCCACCGCGTCAATTTAAGTTTACTAAAAAATATCAGAGTTGGCGACTATCTTTTAATCCACGACGAACTGGCTATCAACAAAATCCCCGCCGGCGACGCCAAAAAAATTTTAGAGATGATAGAAAGTCATCCACACTAATGAACTGAGCAGGTAATACAAGGGTCGTAGGCGCGGACCAGCATATTAAGCAATCGCTCCGTCTCTTTTTGGGGGCGATTTTTTGTCTGCTCTAAGAGCGCCCGGGCGCTTTTTTCAATTGAGGTCAGGTTTTGGACCGTCGGCGTGATAATATTGGCCTCAACGATAATATTATTTTTACCTGCCCCGCGAGAAGCGGGGTCCAGATGGACCTCGTGATAAAGTCCCCCTCGGGGCGCCTCTACCGCGCCGATGCCAATAAAAGAAGCGTCTTTGCTCGGCGGAATAATTCTTGCGTCTAAATCGCCGGCTAGCAGTTTTTCAATAATTGTTCGGGCATTCCGGTGATAAATTTCAATCTCAATCGCCTGCGCCGGATTGTTATAAAAAGGATTGGTAAAATCCAAATCGTATTTCTCCCCATAATCGCCATAGACCGCCAAGCGCGCCAGAGCGCCAACCAGTGTTTCCTCACCCCTGTATTTGCCGAATTTGGCCGTGGAGTAATCCCGAATATCCTCTTCAATATCCTTTTTGTAATTTTTGACCGGCGACTCCACCCGGCCGGCGATATTATTGGAAGAAACCGCCGCGATTTTGTCGTTGACTAAAGCGGCCAACTTTAAATCCACCTTTAATTCCGGGTAGTCCAGTCCAAGGCATAATTCAACCGTGTCTCGAGCGGCGGTAGCCGTTTCCGCCAATTTTTTGAGCAGTTTTTTCAATTGGACTTTAGTCGGGACTTTATGGAATCCGCCGATGGCGGTTGTTGTCGGATGGACATTCCGGCCGCCGACCGTCTGGACAATCTCATCCGAGACCTCTTTCAGCGCCAGCGCCTTTTTAAACGCCGCCGGATTTTTTTGCGCCAGTTCCGTCCCGCGGTCAATCCCCAAATAGTCCGGCAAAGAAAGAAAAAATAAGTGTAAAGAATGACTTTGAATTATCTGGCCGCAGGCCATTAAATCGCGAAGTTGCCTGGTTGTTTCGCTTACTTTGATGTCTAAAGCGTCTTCCACCGCCTTCAAGGAAGCGATATTGTGCGCCACCGGGCAGACCCCGCAAATCCGCGGCGTAATCCAGTGCATTTCCTCGGCCGTCCGGCCAACCAATATCCCCTCAAACAGCCGCTCGCCCTCAAAGACGTTGAGTTTGACCTTATCTTTGTTCCAGTCAACCGTCAAATTGCCATGCCCTTCAATTTTAGCGATAAAATCTTTCATAGTTTTTCTCGGCTCAAAAACATGCTGAAATATCGTTCAATTTCTTCCTTGTCCGTTAATCCCTCTAAAATATTAGTTAATCCCTCAATATTGGCGTCTTCGCGCAAGCCGAAACAGCCGTAGCAGGGGGAGCCGCCGGAAACGCAAACCGCGCCGCAGCCGCCTTGAGTAATCGGACCCAGGCAGGGCTGCCTGCCGGCAGGCATGGCCTGGCTGTCTATGAGCCGGCACGGATTGTTGGCTTGCTTACATTCAAAACAAACTGAATAGCCGCGATAAGCCGGCTTTTTGCCGGAAAGCAATTCTTCTATGACACGAATGACCTCATCGCCGTCAACCGGACAGCCGTGAATCAAAAAATCAATCTTGGCGTAAGCGGAAAGCGGCAGAGCGTCTATCCCTCTTGGCTGGTATTTTTCTCCGTAAATTTTCTTGTACCACTTTCCTCTTTCTTTGGAGGGCATAATCGCCGGAATGCCGCCCAAACAGGCGCAAGCGCCCAAACCGACCAAAACTTTTGACTCTTCCCTTAGCTTTTTAAGCAATTGGATTTCATTGGGAGTAATCGGCGTCCCTTCTATAATGGTAATGTCAAACGGCCCGGGTTTTTTTCTTTCCTGTCCCAGCCGCCAATCAACAATATCCAGCCGTTTTTCCAAAGTCAAAAACTTTTCTCTGAGAGAAACAATTTTTACCTCGCATCCTTCGCAGTCGGTAAAATCATAAATGGCGACTTTGGGCTTATGGTTGTTTTTCATCACTTGTTTACTTCTAAAAATATGTTATAATATTATTGGCCATCAGAGGGGACTCCCTCCTTTTTGGGTGTCCGCAACGGACATCTCTTTAGGACCTATCTGGTGGCCGCTTTCTTTAGGACGGCCATTCAGCCGTTTTAGTCCCAGTTTTTGTCTATTTCGTCAAAATTAAATACCGGCCCGTCTTGACAGACATACTTGTCGCCGCTGACACAGTGCTGGCAATGGCCGACGCCGCAGTGCATTTTTCTTTCCAGATTAACAAAGACCCTCCGGTCGGAAATCCCCAACGGCCTTAAGATTTTTTCCAAGGCATCCATCATCGGCCCCGGACCGCACATCGCCGCCGCCGCGTTTGGGGCGTTAATTTCAATCTCATCAATTAATTCCGTCACCATACCAACCGGACCCTGCCAATTTTTATCCGGCTCGTCAACGGTCAACAGCACCTTGATATCTTTTTCCCACTTCTTCAGCCGATCTTTTATCAAAATGTCCTGTGGTGTTTTGGCGCCATAGATTAGATAAACTCGGCCGAATTTTTCTCGGTTGGCAATGATGTATTCAATGGCGGCGGCAATCGGCGGGATGCCGCAGCCGCCGGTGACCAGCACCAAATCCTTGCCTTCAATAAAATCCATTGGAAAGCCATTGCCATAAGGGCCGCGCAAAAATATTCCATCGCCTTCTTTTGCCCGATGGAACGCCTCGGTCAGTGTGCCGACTCGCCGGACAACAATATCCAGATATGAATCGTTATACGGCGAAGAGGCCGGTCCAAAGGGCGCTTCGCCATAGCCGAAAATGCCGGCTAAGACGAACTGGCCCGGATTAAAAATCAAGCCCTGTTTGTTTTTTAGAAATTTGCCCTTCTCTCTGACTAAACGAAAAAGTTTGACATTGTCGGAATGCTTCTCAATCTTTTTTATTTTGACTTTGAACGGCTGATAAATATTGGTCATTTCTTTTTGTAATCTCCGACGATTTCCAATAAAACCTTTTCAATACTGATGCCGGCCGGACAATATCTGGCGCACTGCCCACAGGCAACGCACTGCGTTCGGCCGTATTCTTTGTACGCCCGAACAAACTTGTGATAAAACCAGTTATAATACCTCTCCTTGATACTTTTGTGAAAATTATGCCCGCCGGCCACCTGGGCGAATCTGGGCAAAGTGCAGGCGTCCCATTGCCGGCAACGGACGCATTTCTCCCCGTCCAAATCAACTCTGTCCTCAATTGAAAAGCAATGGCAAATTGGACAAACATAGGTGCAAATCCCGCAGCCCAAACATTTTTTGCCCAACTCGTCCCAGATTTTATGCTTGGTCTGCCATGACCAAGCCACCGCTTCCGAAAGCAATTCCGGATCTAAAAGCAATTCTTTGAGCGGCTTTGATTCAGGCAGATATTTTTTAATCTTCGGCTTCTCTATCTCCTTAAAAAAATCTTTTTTAATCAACTTTTTCCCTTGGGCGGTTAAAATCAGCGCCCGATACTGCTCTTTGTTTATCTTTTCCAAAATCAGGTCTCCGCCCGACGCCGCCTCAACCGACTGGTCAACAATGCCGACTAAGACCGACTGGTCCCTTTTCTGCCAGTAATACCAGTCTGGCCGGGGAGTTTTCATAATTTCGTCCAATTGCGTCATCGCTTCCAATTCGCCCAAATGCGAACAGACCAATAGAAGTTTTTCCCTTTTTTCCGGAACGGACAACTTGCCGCTGATTTTATTAAAAATAAAAATATCTTCCTTTGGCGGGAAAAAATACTGCTTGGCCGGCAAGACCATTTTTTTTGTCTCAATAATAATAAAATTCTTTTTCAATCCAGCCAGCCAGCCCTTTATTTGGTTTTTCTCTATAATCAAGGACATCAAGTGTATAATATTAATTATAACACTAAATTATAAAAACGAAAATCCCGGCGCTATTTTAGCTACCGGGATTAACAAACTCATGGCATCCTGATCAGTCCCGCCTCAATTTTTCTCATCAAACTAAGGCAGGTATCCCTTTTTTCGACTGTGATCACAAGGATATTTTCACCCCTGTGATTTTCAGCGTACTTCTTAGCCAAGATCAAGGAACTTTTAACCTGGACGGGAACAAATTTCTGTATAGCACCGGATACAACGACAAGAAGAAAATCCCATCCTATGTTGTCCAGTTTTTGAATGGCGGAGGTGTTAATAAATCTCGTCACCCGGCTTTTAGGATTATTCTTCAACTGATACAGGGCTTCGCAAACCCTTTCTTCCGAAGATAATCCCTTTAAGAGGCGTTTTTGTTTTTTTCTTTTTATTTTCAAAAATCTACCCATTCCGCCCATTTTGTCGTAAATAACCGGAAGCCACCTCATGTATTCCGGCAGAACGTTTTTCTCAAGAACTTTTCTAGTTTTCACCCCAACCACCTCCTTTTAAAAAATTTTGAGAGAACTATTGAATTGAATACTTCTCAATGACTGATTCAAAAACATCCAATGGCTGGTTGCCGACAATTTTTTCGCCATTGATGAAAAATGTCGGCGTGCCGGCGACGCCGTCCGCGTCGGCCTTGTTAAACCAATCCTTTATCTGGTCGTCGTATCTGTTATCGCCATGACAGGCATTAAATATTTCTTGATTCAACCCCAATTTTCCAACGATGGATTTAACATCGTCAACCGAGTCCAAATCCTGAATATGGCTAAAAAGATATTCGTTAAATTCATAAAAAGAATCTTGTTCGTTGGCGCAGAGGACAGCGGCGCTTAATTCCACCGGGGAAACCAACCGAGGAATTATTTTTAATTTGCCGGTCTGGACATATTTTTCAATCAAGGTCGGCAGGTTATTCAAATGAAAGTTGACGCAATGGCCGCAGAGATAGCTGGAATACTCAACCATTGTTACCGGCGCCTCTGGACTGCCTAAAATAATATCGCCATTTGCTTCGGATGCCGCCACCTTAATCCCGTTAGCACTATTATCCTCGTTTGACTGCCCGGTGTTTTCGTCTTGTTCACCGTTTTGATCGATAATAGAAGCTGTCTGACTGTTATCCGCCTTGCTCCTGCTCCAATCGCCATACCAAAACATCCCCGCTAAAGCGGCGACAGCGATTAAGCCCAAAATATATGTTTTTGCTTTCATGATATTTGCCCCTTATTAATTCTTGTTATTATATCACCGATTTCTTTAAAATACAACACTCTTTTTTTAATTCCTCTATTTTTATTGCCGTTCCTCGGGCAAAACCGCCGACTTGGCCGTCAGAACGAACTACCCGATGGCAAGGCACCCAACCATATGGATTTTTATTTAAAACATTGCCAACGGCGCGATAAGCTCTCGGCGCGCCGATTCTTTCTGCTACTTCTTTATATGTCGCCGTTTGCCCTTTGGGAATCCGGCTAACGACATAATACACTTTGTCTCTAAATGCCAGATTGTCAAAAACCGGCCGAAAACTTTTCCGGTGGATTTCCGACGGCCCGTATTTCTCCAGCGCCGCCAAATGATACTTGGTCCCGTAGCCCTTGTGCCGTCCAAAACCATACGGCGGATATTTGCGGTCCATCCTTTCCATCAGCCGGTCGCGGCTGACTTTGGCGATAATAGACGCTAAAGACAGCAGAAAAATCTTTTGGTCGCCGCCGACAATCGGACTCTGCCCTATTTTCAGCCGGGGAATGGTTTGATTGCCATCCAGAAACAAAAAAGCCGGCGAAAGAGCCAATTTTTTCAAAGACCTTTTCCAAGCTAAAAGAGTCGCCTGCCAGATATTAATTCGGTCAATGACTGTAGGATAAATATGGCTGACGCGCCATTCAATGGCAGGATTGTCTTTGACCCGTTTGAAAATTTCTTCCCTTTGTTTGGCCGAAAGCAATTTTGAATCTTTAACTCCCTTGATTTTGACTTCTTTTTTGAGAGCTACCACCGCCGCTGTCACCGGTCCGGCCAAACTATTACCTGTAAAATATCCCGTCCCATTTCTTCTAACGTAAAAATTATGATATTGAGAAAGCTGAAGACAAAAAACCTTTCCTTTGTAAAATATCTTACTTCTATGTAAAAACTTTACATGAGCTTTATTATTTCTACGTAAGCGAATCTCAAAACAAGGAACTTTATTTTCTTTTTTTATTAATCTTCCTTCTATAAAACTATCCTTTAATGTCCTCGTAACTGTATGATATGTCCATCCTGCCTTTAATAAAATTTCTTCGAAATCATCCTTTAGTTTGTCGGAAGTCGTATAATATGTACAAATTTCTTTTCTATTTTTGCCAGTATAACAACTTCCATCGCCCAATATCATCCAATCTATAAGAATATTTAAAAATTCTGGAGGCAAATCTTTAATATTTTTAGGTATAAATTTATCATAACATATCCCAAACTGCTTTAGATATTCGTATAATTGTTTACTATAACATTTAAAACCGGTTTTAAACCTACTAAACCTGAATGGAAGTTTTTTAAGTAAATAATAAATTTTTTTATATCTACTTTGAGATGCATTCTCATATTGAGAAATAGTTATCCTATAAGATCCCTTTTTCTCATCGTAGTAAACAGAGCCCTCCGACAGAAATATCCCTAAAAAAGAAACCCATAGTTTCATATCTATAAGCTTTCTTTTATTTTTATCTGTCTTGGATAAATTAAAACTTTTATTGTCTACTCCTCCCCATTTCCCCCCTCGCGGTAAAAAATCATTGGCGTTTATCTCGGTGACTATTTTTCTTTCTTTTCTCGATTTATATCCAATCAACTTCAATTTATTATTATCTTCTTTATCTCTTTTAAAAACCCTTCTTAGAACAGTAAAATGATGATCGGGAGTTACAACTATATCTATCCCTCGATTTTTTAACTCTATAAGATTACCCTCAAAATCTTTTTCTATAATTTTTCCTATTTTCTGCCATTTTATATGACCATTACTAGTATAAGATAATACTTTGTCTTTTAAGGTAATCTTACTATAAAACTTCCAACCATTGTTAGTTAATACTTCAGCGTCAATCCTTTCGCATCCCCGCCCAACTTCGTCTATGCCGGCAACAACCGGATACTTTTTAAAAACTTGTTTTTCCCGATAGGAAAACATAACTATTTTAATTCTTCCACTAGATTGGGCGGCGTTTGTCCTTCCAGCGCCGTGATAATATTTTGAGCAGCCATCATGGCCATTTTATCCCGGGTTTCTTTGGTCGCTGAAGCGATATGAGGAGTTAAAACAACATTATCCAACTCTGCCAGTCCCGGGGTCAGCTTTGGCTCATTTTCATAAACATCCAAGGCCGCGCCAGCGATGGTCTTTCCTTTAAGCGCTTCCACCAGCGCCTGCTCGTCAATTACCGGTCCGCGGGAGGTATTGATTAAATAGGCCGTCGGCTTGAGCAGCGCCAGCCGTTCGGCGTTAATCAGATGTTTAGTGGCGTCGGTTAGAGCGGTATGCAAGCTGATAAAGTCCGCTTCTTTGAGCAAGTCGTCTATTTCGCGGTACTCCGCTTTTATTTTCTCCTCTATCTCCGGGTTGCGGTTGATGTCAAAGTAAAGAATCTTCATCCTGAATCCCCGATGCATTCTTTCCGCCACCGACGAGCCAATTCGGCCGAAACCGATAATCCCCAGCGTCTTGCCAAAAATATCCCCGCCCAAAAAGAGCTCCGGTCCCCAGGCCTTATATTTTCCGGCGCGGGTATATTGGTCGGCGGCAACGATTTTCTGCGCCGCGGCGAAAAGAAGTCCGACGGTATGGTCGGCGACGGCGTCGGTTAAAACGTCCGGTGTGTTGGTGACTAAAATATTTTTTTCTTTGGCGGCTTTGACATCAATATTATTATAGCCGACGGCGTAATTGGCGATTATCTTTAACTGCTTACCGGCGGCCCCCATCGCCTTGCCGTCAATCGTCTCGGTCAAAACCGATAAAATCGCGTTAACGCCTTTGACTTTTTCCAGCAATTCCTTTTCTGAAATTTTCCCCTCCGGGCCGACTTCAACCTCCCAGCCCTTATCTTTTAATAGTTTGATTCCTACAGCCGGAATCCGGCGAGTAACAAATACTTTAGGCATATAAATTTCCTTTCTTTTCAGTTTCATTATACCATAAAAAAACAAAGGGCGCTCTATTAACAAGCGCCCTTATTAAAGATAAAAATCAGAAAGTAATTTTGCCGCGTAAGACCGTCATCCCTCTCCCGCATTCCGGACATTTTTTGATTTCACCGGTTATAATGACTTTTTGTCTGCTTTTATGCCCTGAGACATTATAACAGACCGACCTTTGAATTATGGTATCATTCAAAATAATACTATTCTCCTCCTGCCCTTGATAGGATTCCATTACATCTACCATAATCTCTCCTTTCTGTTTTTTTGGTTAGAGGTTAAAAGAACTACAATTTACCCATTCTTATTTCTTTCTTTATTCTATCAAAAAACCGGGCCATAAGCCAGAGATTATGCTCGGTTGCCAGGCGCGCCGCTAAAATCTCGTTGGCCTTGAATAGATGATTCAAATACGCCCGGGAATAATTCTGGCAGGCATAACACCGGCAGTTTTTCATTACCGGCTGGTTATCAGTCCGGTGAATCGGTCTCAAAATATTCATTTCTCCTTTATTGGTCAAAAATACTCCGTGGCGGCCCAGTCGAGTCGGCATCGCGCAGTCAAACAGATCAATCCCTTTTTTAACCGCCATTTTGATGTCATTCAGATAGCCGATGCCTAACAAATGGCGCGGTTTGCTTTCGGGCAAATAGGGAATAACCCAATCCAAAACGTCGTCCACCCGGCCCAAACTGTCCCCGACGCCATAAGAGCCGCCGACGCCAAACCCATCAAAAGGCAAACTGCCGATAAACTGGGCGCTGGCTTTTCTGAGCTCCTTAAATGGTCCACCCTGGACAATACCGAATAAAAATTGGCCGGTTCTTTTTTTAATTTTCAAGCATCGTTTCGCCCAACGATGAGTCCGCTCCATTGCCTTTCTGTTATACTCATAGTCAGCCAACGGTGAAGTAGCTTCGTCAAAGGCAAAAATAATGTCGGCGCCCAAATCCTCTTGGATTTTAATTGAAATCTCCGG
>Ga0100396_1001424_pt1 | contig 15507 bp, 12 predicted proteins | sample CryGeymeta201520_FD_81551 | JGI IMG/M metagenome (GOLD analysis project Ga0100396, IMG submission 81551) | Groundwater microbial communities from Crystal Geyser aquifers in Utah, USA - Crystal Geyser metaG 2015-20 | ecosystem: Environmental > Aquatic > Deep subsurface > Groundwater | place: USA... | reverse complement strand
CGCTGGAAGGGCCGCCGGAGAGGATGATGCCCTTGGGGGCAAAGTCCCGGATCGCTTCGAGCGTCATGTTGAACGGATGGATTTCGCAATAGACTCGGCTTTCCCTCACCCGGCGAGCGATCAGCTGGGTGTATTGGGAGCCGTAATCCAGAATCAAAACACGGTCCGTGTGCCGTAGATCCGGTGCCATGGGCTTTAATCCTTTGCCGTCCGCCGGCGGTTTCATCGTCGGCCGCCGTCCGCCTGCCGGTTTGCGGGCAGGCCTGGATACCGCGCTCGAATGCCGGCGCTCTATTTGAGGTCGACCCGGTAGTTGGGTGCTTCCTTGGTGATGATCACGTCGTGCACGTGGCTTTCCTTCAACCCGGAGCTGGTGATTTTGACCATCCGCGGGTTGGTTCTCAGCTGTTCGAGGCCGGCGCAGCCCAGATAACCCATGCCGGCTTTGAGCCCGCCGATCAGCTGGTGGATGATGGCGGCCAGCGCTCCGCGATAGGGCACCATGCCTTCGATGCCTTCCGGCACCAGTTTGCCGCTGTCGGTAACGCCTTCCTGGAAGTAGCGGTCGCTGCTGCCTTCCTTCATCGCGCCGATCGACCCCATGCCCCGATAGACCTTGTAGCTTCGCCCCTGGTAAATGAAGCTATCGCCGGGGCTCTCTTCGGTGCCGGCCATCAGGCTCCCGATCATCACGCTGTGCGCTCCGCCGGCCAGGGCCTTGACCACATCGCCGCTGAACTTGATGCCGCCGTCGGCAATGATCGGGATGCCGTAACGCTTGGCTACCCGGTAGCAATTCATGATGGCGGTCATCTGCGGCACCCCGACTCCGGCCACCACCCGGGTGGTGCAGATGGACTCGGGGCCCACTCCCACCTTCACCGCATCGGCGCCGGCCTTGATCAGGCTCTCCACCCCGTCGGCCGTGGCCACGTTCCCGGCCAGCAGTTGCACATTGGGGAATTCGGCCTTGATCGCCCGCACCGTGTTCAAGACATTGCGCGAATGGCCATGAGCACTGTCCACCGCAACCACGTCGGCGCCGGCCTTGATCAGGGCGGCGGCGCGTTCGAGCACGTCGGCCCCGGCCCCGACCGCGGCCCCGACCCGCAGTCGCCCCAATTCGTCCTTGCTGGAATTGGGGTATTTGACGATCTTCATGATGTCCTTGATGGTGATGAGGCCCTTCAAGCGGCCGGCGTCATCCACCACCAGGAGTTTTTCGATTTTATTCTTCTGCAGGAGCTTCTTCGAATCTTCCAGGGAAATCCCCACCGGCGCGGTCACCAGATTCTTTTTCGTCATGACTTCCGAAACCTGCTGCTCGACGTTGCTTTCGAAGCGCAGATCACGATTGGTGATGATCCCCACCAGTTGCCCTTCTTTTACCACGGGCACGCCGGAAATCCGGTAGCGGGTCATGAGGTCCATCACGTCGGTGATCTTTTGTTCCGGATTGACGGTCACCGGATCAACGATCATGCCGCTTTCCGACTTCTTCACCTTGTCCACTTCCTGGGCCTGGCGGGTGATCGACATATTGCGGTGGATGATGCCGAAGCCGCCTTCCCGGGCCATGCTGATCGCCGTATCGGCTTCGGTTACCGAATCCATGGCCGCGCTGAGCAGCGGGATCCGCATCCGGATGGTGGGCGTCAGATAGGTATCCACCTCGACTTCGGCGGGAACCACTTCCGAATAACTGGGGACCAGCAGCACGTCGTCGAAGGTCAAGGCTTCCGGGATCTCGGGGCTGGCGGTTTCGTTCATGCGTTAACTCCATGCTGGCTGAAGGTTTTTTCCATGGCCGTACTGGCCTTTAGGGCAGGCCTTTAACCCGATTGCCAATCCAAGTCAAGGGACCAGGCACGGCCGGCGGCGCCCGATGCGCTCCCCGCCACTGTTCGATCCCGTCCAGCAGCAGGCCTTCCAGCAGACCGGCGTCGGCGGCCAGCAGTCGGGGCAGTTGCAGCAGGTCGAGCAAAACGCCCACAATCAGGGCGCCGCCCAAGATGATGTCTTCCCGACCGGGTTCGAGCCCCACCAGGGCGAGTCGCTGGGCCAGAGTTAGCCGGCTCAGTCGGTCGATGGTGGCGTCGATCCACTGGCGTTCGAGCACCTGACCGTTGATCAACTGGGGCTGGTAGCGATGAAGCTCCAGGAACATGGCGGCCAGGGTGGTCACGGTGCCGGCGCTGCCGATGATCTGTGGCGGGCGGCGGGAAGCGAACTGCAGAGCGACGGCGAGCGCCTTTTCCACGGCCGGACGCAATTGTTCCTGACTGTAGCGGGCCGCCGCGGCAAGCGCCGCATTCTCGGCGGGCGCGACCGGGAAAAACCGTTCGGTCACGGTAGCGGCTCCCAAGAACACACTTTCCGTGAACACCGGGACCGTCGAGGAGGGGACGAGAACCGCCAGTTCCGTGGTGCTTCCGCCCAGATCGAAACAGAGTCGTGCCCGATCGACGGCCGGCAGCACACTGGCGATACCGGCGGCAGACAGGGCGGCTTCCTGATGTTCCGAGAGAATGGCAACGCCGAGGCCGATTTCGCCGTGGATGCGGCGGATGAAATCGGCCGCGTTGGCGGCCTTGCGAAACACCCCGGTGGCCCCGCACCGCACCTGCCGCACCTGATAAGCTTCGAGTCGGCGGGCGAAGGAAGCGAGCGCCTGGAGGCTGTGGGCCATGGGTCCCGGCTGGAGCATGCCGCTATCCTGAAAGCCTTGGGCCAGCCGGGTGATCTGCCGCTCGCCGAGCAGCGGGCGCAGTTCCCTTCCGTTTTCCAGGCGCGCGATCAGCAGGCGCAGCGTATGCGAACCGAGGTCGATGGCGGCGAAATTATACTGGTTCGAGCAAAAAGCCTTCATTTCGTGTGGACTCTCTCCTGGGAGCGCGGGCATCCTGCCCGCCTTTGACCCTGAACGATCTTATCCCAAACCGGCAGGCCCCCGCTGGAGTCGGTGACCAAGGTCCGGTCTCCTTCACGCCGCGGTTGTGGCGGCAGGGTTTCCGAGGGCGGCCCGGCGGCAGCCGATAACCGGGTGCAATTCAATTCGTTAGGAGAAAGCATTACCGTTTCGGGGACGGTGATGCATTCGCGCTGAAGTTAATGCTTTGAGCCTGCTGCGTTGGTAGTGCGCCCGTAAGGGCGTTCAACGCCTACGGGCCTGCCGTGGACCGAGCTTTCGGGTGCGCTGTCAACGCCTGACGGCGCCACTACGAGCCCAAACACTTTGGATTGCCCCCCCCCCCGATAACCGCTCAGCTTGACAAGGTTCCTCTGCTGCCATTAAGATTTCTCAGGGTGTTCGGCCTCCGCTCGGCGGTCGACACCAGGCTGGATGATCGGATCGAAGCCTGATTCATGAATCGACTCAAAAGCATGGAGCGTGTTGGTCCCAGGCCGCCTCTGCAAATTCAGAGGTTTTCACAGCAACCTTCTGCCCCAGAAAGAGAGACGCCTATGCTGTTAGAAATCAATCCGCGGCATCCGGAACCAAGGAAAATCGAAAAGGTCGTCGATGTGCTCGCCAACGGAGGTATCATTGCCTATCCAACGGACACCTATTACGGCATAGGATGCGATCTGTTCAACAAACAATCCATCGAAAAAATCTACCAACTGAAAAGGCGTTCCACCCAGCAGCCGTTCAGCTTCATCTGCGGCGATCTCACCAATATCAGTGAGTACGCCCAGGTCACCAATTACGCTTACAAAACCATGAAGAGACTGCTTCCGGGGCCCTATACCTTCGTCCTGGAAGGTTCCCGGCTGGTGCCGAAAATCATGCTGACCAAACAGCGCACCGTCGGCATCCGCGTACCCGACCATGAAATCTGCCTGGCCATGGTGAACGCTCTGGGTCACCCGGTGATCAGCACCAGCGCCACCGACCCGGAAAACGGCCGAGCTCTGGAAAGCCCCCAGGAAATCCGCGAGGTCCTCGGTCATGCCCTGGACATGATCGTGGTGGGCGACCCGGTGAGCGCCAAACCCTCCAGTGTCATCTCCTTGATCAACGATTCTCCCGAGGTCATTCGGGAAGGGATCGGCGACGTTTCTGTGTTTCGTTCATGATCACCGAGGGGTGGGGCCCAGTCCCCACCCTGGTTTGATCCCCCGCATCGGTCGCCGAGCTAGACCGGTTTAGGCTGAGAGCTTTCGTTACCAACAGCGGGCAAGATGCCCGCGCTCCCAGGAAAGAACCCGCAAGAAATGAAGGACCTTGTCCGCAACGGGTAGTGTCACGGTGCCGGCGGGGTTTGCTAACGCAACGGCGGCAAGCGGTCGGTCAGGCCGGCTTCCACCCGCTCCAGCACTGACCGACCGAACAGCCACTCCGCCAGGGACCTTGGTTTGTCCCGGGCGTAGATCAGCTCGGGCTCACCAACGATCTCACCCAGGCCGGCAGCGCGCTCGACCGCATCCTGGAAATTCCCCAGCGCATCGATCAGACCCAGTTGGAGCGCGTCCTGGCCGGTGAGGATGCGGCCATCGGCGATTTTTTCCACGTCTTCCAACGGGAGCCGGCGGCCGCCGGCGACATCCCGCACGAACTGCTGGTGCACCTGATCGATGGTCGCTTGCAGCAGGCGTTTTTCCGCATCGGTCATGTCACGGCCGGGATTCCCGCTGTCCTTGAAAGCCCCGCTCTTGATCGTGACCGTCTGATAGCCGATTTTTTGGAACAGCTCCTTGAGATTGGGGAAGTTCATGATCACGCCGATGCTGCCGGTAAGGGTGCCGGCGCTGGCCACGATCTGGCTGGTGGCCGCGGCGATGTAGTAGCCGCCCGAGGCGGCAACGCTGCCGAGCGACGCGATCACCGGTTTTTGCCCGGCGGTGCGTTTGATTTCGCGATAGATTTCCTGGGACGGGGCGACCCCGCCCCCAGGGGAATCGATCCGCAGGAGAATCGCGCGCACATTCGGGTCCTTGCGAAAATCGATCAGATGCTCGATCACACTGCTCGAATCGATGATCAGGCCCTCGACCTTGATCACGGCAATCCGGTTCGGCTGCGGCCACAGGTCCAGTTCGGGAGCGATCAGGTAGATGAGACCGGCGCCCACTAGAACCAGAATCAGCAGCAGGGGCAGTCCGAGCAGCCAAAAGCCTTTGCGTGTCATGACGGTTCCCTCGATGAAAACAAAACACCCGGTATCGGCAAACAACCTGCGATCCGGGTGTTCAGTCAGATCAGTCGGATAGAATCTGGGTCAGCAATCAGACATCGTCATTGGAAGCATTATTGCGCAGCGCTTCCAGCCCTTCCTTCAACAGTTCTCCCAGGTTGGAGGTGGCTGCCTTGGCCCCGTTGACATAGTCCTGATAATGAGTGCGCTCTTCCTGCTCTTCCACCTTTTTGATCGAGAGCCCGATTTTCCGGTCCTTGGGTGAAATATTGATCACCTTGGAGGTCACCTGATCCCCCACCTGGAACTGGCCCACCGGCGACTTGATCTTTTCCTTGCTGATCTCGGAAATATGGATCAAGCCTTCGATACCCTCCTCGATTTCCACAAACAGACCGAAATCGGTCACGTTGGTGATCGGGCCGGTAATGACGCTGCCCAGCGGGTAGCGTTCCGGCACGCTCTGCCACGGATCCGGCTCGAGCTGCTTGATGCCGAGCGAGAAGCGCTCGTTCTGCTTATCGATATGGAGCACGATCGCGCGCACTTCCTGACCCTTCTTGTAGACTTCCGAAGGATGCCGAATGCGCTTGGTCCAGGAGATGTCCGAGATGTGAACCAGACCGTCGATGCCCTCGTCGATCCCGATGAAGATACCGAAATCGGTGATGTTCTTGATCTTGCCCTCGATGGTCGTGCCGACCGGGTAGTTTTCCGCGATCACATCCCAGGGATTCGGTTCCAGTTGCTTGATGCCCAGCGAAATGCGCTTGCGATCCGGATCGATGCTCAAGATCACCGCTTCCACTTCGTCGCTGACGGTGAGGATCTTGGACGGATGGCGAATCTTTCGGGTCCAGGACATTTCCGATACGTGGATCAGCCCCTCGATGCCCTGTTCGATTTCCACAAAGGCACCGTAATCGGTCAGGCTGACCACCCGGCCCCGAACGTGGGTAGCGACCGGATACCGATCGGCGGCGTTGGTCCAGGGATCGGCTTTGAGCTGTTTGAGTCCGAGCGAAACCCGTTCGTTCTCGCGGTCGAAATGCAGGATCATTACCTTGATGCTGTCGCCGATCTGGCACATTTCCGAAGGATGCCCCACCCGACCCCAGCTCATGTCGGTGATGTGCAGCAGCCCGTCGATCCCGCCCAGATCCACAAAGACGCCGTAATCGGTGATGTTCTTCACGGTGCCGTCGATGATCTTGCCGTCTTCCAGGGTTTCCAGGGTCTTGCTCTTCTGCTGCTCGCGTTCCTGCTCGAGAATCGCCCGCCGCGACAGCACCACGTTGCGGCGCTTCTTGTTATACTTCAAGATCTTGAATTCGAAGCTGCGACCAATCAAGGATTCCAGGTTGCGCACCGGCCTGAGATCCACCTGGGAACCGGGAACGAAAGCCTGAATGCCGATATCCACGGCCAGTCCACCCTTGACCTTGGACACCACCTTGCCTTCGATCACGCCTTCGTCGTTGTAGATCTTGCTGATGTCGTCCCAGACCTTGATCTTCTCGGCCTTTTCCTTGGACAGGACTACTTCGCCCTCGTCGTCGTCGTGCATTTCCAACAGCACGTCAACTTCGTCGCCCACGGCGGCCTGCACGATGCCCTGCTCATCCCTGAATTCCCGAATCGCGATTTGCCCTTCCGACTTGTAACCGATATCGACGATCACGAAGTCATCGGTGAGCTGGACGATGGTGCCCCGGACAACCTCTCCTTCTTGGATGTTGCCGAAACTCTCGTCGTAGAGTTTTTGAACTTCTTCCATATCGAGATCTTCGTCCTCGATCGTGGAAGCGTCTTGCGCAACCGTCTGCACCGCGGTATCCGCCGCATCGGCTGCCTGGTTTACTTCGCTTTGATTCGGATTGTCTTTGTCGATCATTGAGTTAGGTCCCCCCTTATCCAATTTTGGCGCACGCGCCAGACTCCAAGTTGGCGCAATCTAGCAAAAGGCAAGCGCAATGACAATGCTAATTTTCAGTTTTTTGAACGCCATGCCGGGAAGACTTTCGTTTATCATCAAGCAGTTCCAGCAAACGATTGACCACCTGCTCAATAGACAACCGCGAGGTATCCAGCAGGCAGGCATCGGCGGCCGGCTGCAAGGGGGCCACCTGGCGCTCGCGATCAGCGCGATCGCGGGCCGCGATCTGATCGGCGATCTGGTCCGGGTTGCAGTCGATGCCCTGGCTGCGCCACTGGTCCCGGCGACGTTCGGCGCGGGTAGCGAGATCGGCGGTCAAAAACACCTTGAGGTCGGCGTTGGGGAAGACCACGGTGGCCATATCCCGGCCTTCGGCAACGAGACCGCGGCCGGCGGCGAGTTGTCTCTGCCAGCCGGTGAGAAAGTTGCGGACCGCGGGCAGTTGCGAAAGCCGCGAAGCAGCGGTGGTAATGGCCGGGGCGCGCAGTTGATCGCCCAATACGCGGCCCCGCCAGGCGATTTTGAGCGCGGCATTTTCCACGGCAAAGGTGAGGGGCAGGGTGGGCAGAATCGATGCCAACCGGGCATTGTCCGGATCGCCACCGAAACTTTCATCGATCGCCCAGGCCACGGCTCGATACATGGCACCCGTATCCAGGTAGAGGCAATCCAGGGTTTCAGCCAGAAGCCGGCTGACCGTGCTCTTACCGGCTCCCGCCGGACCGTCGATGGCGATGATCATGGGGATGTTCCAGGTGGCGCCGGGACCGCTGCAGCTGACCGCGGTGTCAGTGGGCCAGACCTTCCAGGGTTTCTTCGAGGGCGCGGACGAACCGTTCATTTTCCTCGGGAAGTCCCGCATTGACGCGTATGTAGCGGTCCAATCCGTAGGCGTTCATGGCGCGGATGATCACGCCTTGGCGGAGCATGGCCTGATAGATTTGTTTCGAATCGCAGGGCACCCGAATGAGCATGAAGTTGGTCTGGGTCGGCGCCGTTGCCAGCCCCAGACGCCGGCACTGCTGCTCCAGGACCTGCAATCCGGCCCAAATGGTGGCCCGGGTTTGGGCGAGGAACGCTTCGTCGTCGATGGCGGCCAGGGCCGCAACCTGAGCCGGGATGCTGGTGTTGAAAGGCTGCCGCACCCGGTTGAGGTAGCCGGCAATTTCCGGCTGCATCGCGCCGTAGCCGATCCGCAGACCGGCCAGGCCGTAGACCTTGGAAAAGGTTCGGAGCACCACCATTCGGGGTTGGCCGCGATGGAGCAAATCAAATCCCCGGGCGATATCCGGGTCGCGGCTAAATTCGATATAGGCCTCGTCCACCACCACGATCACGTGCTCCGGCAACCGATCGAGGAACCGTTCGAGAGCCGATCGGGACAGAGCGGTTCCGGTGGGGTTATTGGGATTGGTGATGAACACCACCCGAGTGCGCGCATTGACCGCGGCCCCAATGGCGTCCAGATCGATGACAAAATCGCGCAGCGGCACCGCCACCGGGTGACCTCCCGCCGCCTGGGCCGCCAGGCGATAAACCAGAAAAGCCGGGTCCGGCACCACCACTTCATCGCCGGGTTGGATGAAGGTGCGGATCACCATCTCGATGATTTCATCCGAACCGTTGCCCAGGACGATGCCCTCGAAAGGCAGCTGGAATTTTTCGGCGATTCGCCGGCGCAAGTAAAAACCGTTGTCATCCGGATAGCGGTGCAGGCCCCGCAGCACACCGCGCAGCGCGGCGATCGCCTTGGGCGAAGGGCCGAGAGGATTTTCGTTGCTGGCCAGCTTGATGGCGTTGCCGATGCCGTACTCGCGTTCGAGTTCTTCCATCGGCTTGCCCGGCGGATAAGGAACGATCGATGCAATGTGTTCGGGAACGAGTTTCTTGATCAAAATCGGGAAACTCCAGGGAAGCCCGGGGGCGAGTCCGGGTCTTGTTTGGGTCGGTTACAAGGTGCGGCTCTTATAATGAAGTCAAGGAGCAAATGCAATGGCTTTTTAGCCGCTGAACGGAACCGTCACGGCCGCTCGGACGGCCCTTTACGGCCCGTTCCGCGACCGGATAAGCGCTGCTCCGTTACGACAACCGTTTTCCATTTGAGCTTCAGGGCCTTTCTCCATTATACTCGAACAGCTCCATCTTCGACCCCTGAGGGGGGCTCGTCCGGTCAGCCCGAAGCAAACGCTTCGGGCGCAGCAGCGGCTGACGGGAAATCATTCAACGAGGTTCATTTTATGGCCAAGACCAAGCAAACGGCCGAGCCGAAGGCTCAGCCCACCACCCGGAAAGTTAAAAAAACGGCCACCGCGGCGGGCCGGGCCAGTTCGATCCCGGTGCCGGCCGACGCGCCGGCGAAGGTCCCAGCCGTTCGCTCCAGGCCTCAGCGCGGTGCCGCCGTAGCATTTGATCCGCTGCGCGCCTATCTGGAAGACATCAAGCGCTATCCGCTGCTGACCCGGGAGGAAGAAGTCCAGCTGTCGATTCGTTACCGCGAAAAGGGCGATCTCGATGCCGCCTATAAGCTCATCACCAGCAACCTTCGATTGGTGGTCAAAATCGCCATGGATTTCCAGCGCCACTGGATGCAGAACCTGATGGACCTGATCCAGGAAGGCAATATCGGGCTGATGCAGGCGGCTAAGAAATTCGATCCCTACCGGGGCTACAAATTTTCCTATTACGCCTCATTTTGGATCAAGGCCTACATCATCAAATTCATCATGGACAACTGGAAACTGGTAAAAATCGGGACCACCCAGGCCCAGCGCAAACTGTTTTTCAATCTGCGCAAGGAGCGGGAACGGCTGGAGGCTCAGGGGATCGAGGTGAGCCCGAAGATGCTCAGTCAGCGGCTGGATGTGAAGGAATCCGAGGTGGTGGAGATGGACCAGCGCCTCAGCAGTTGGGAAATTTCCCTGGATGCCCCGCTCGACGATAACTCCGAAGATACCCACAAGGCCTTTTTACCCGCCGATGTGCAGCCGGTGGACGAGCAACTGGCCGATCACGAAGCCAAGGAAATCTTGCACGACAAGCTGAAGCGGTTTCGCAAGACCCTCAAGGGCAAGGAAGCGGTCATCTTCGACCAGCGCCTGTTGGCCGAGGACCCGCTCACGCTGCAGGAAATCGGAGACAAGTTCGGGATCAGTCGGGAACGGGTACGGCAGATTGAGAGCCGCATCAAGAAAAACCTGAAAGCCTACCTGGAAGAGCAGATCGAGGACCTGGAGAGTTTTCAGGAAAGCCTGTTGGACGTGAAGTGACTTTCAATCGTGGTAATCGCCGGCGCCGGCAACCAGGCCCTTCCAGCCGACCCGGGCCGACCCTGACCATCGCCGGCGGCTCGGTCCCGAAGCGGCCGCTGCCGTGGCGTCGGCCGGCACCCACGTTCTATCGATGACGCGTATACTTGTGAAAGCTTAAAGGTTTCATTTCCGCGCGGAGACGCGGAGGCGCGGAGGTTGATTTCAGGGCTCTTCTCCGCGCTCTCAGCGCCTCCGCGGGAACACAAAACCTAACTTCACAAGCTAACCAGGCATAAATGCAACTCTTTCCTGCCCGGTACCTGATTCCAGCGGCCGCCGTCGGCCGAATCAGGGGATCAGGCCGAACAGCCGGGCGCTGTTTGCTCCACACAGAGCGCCCATGGCTTCCGCACTCAGTCCGCATTGTTCCATTTCTTTAAAATAGCGTGCCGGTGCGAGCAGCGGATAGTCGCTCCCGAACAGGATCTTTTCCTGGCCGATGGCGGCGACCATTCGGGCATAGATCGAACTCTTGTAGAGGTAAGGAGAGGCGGCGGTATCGTAGGTGACATTGGCGAGCACTTCGCCGGCTTCCTTTTTCAGCAACTCATAGAAGCAGAGCCCACCGCCCCAATGGGCCAGAATCAACGGAATACCGGCACACTTTCGGGCCAGTTCGTAATAGAATGACAGCTTGAGTGGCGCCTTTCCCGGATAGACGTGGCCCACCGGTTCATTGGCGTGGACCAGAAGCGGTCGCCGCGGCTCGCTCAAGCAGGCGATCAGTGGCTCAAAGTGGTGCAGCGCCTCGGCTTCATCGACCTGACCGTAGATAGCCAGTTCGCCGAGACCCCGAGCGCCGGCCCGGAGACAACGATCGGCTTCCGCCGCCGCGCCGCGACTCAGCGGGTAGACACAGGCGAGCGCAACGATGCGGGCCGGGTAGCGGGCTGCGGCGGCCAAAACATAGTCGTTGTGCCGGGCCGCCAGTTCGGTATCGGTCCAGGGAAACCCGAACGTGACCGAAACGTCGATCCGGGCTTCATCCATCGCCCGAATCAGGTCTTCGGCCCCGATCATTCTGGCCTTGGGCGACTGGTACAGCGCCTGAAAGGTCGGTTCGCCGGCAAAGTAGGCCTGCCGGTCGGCGATGATTTGCGGTGGAAAAATATGCGTATGAACGTCCATGAGCATGGCGGCGGGTCCTTTCCGTGCGGAGTCACGATTGCGTCCTTGCCTGCTTACATACTGCTAATCCAGGAGGGAAATCAATGTTCGAGATACCTCGGCCGGTTCCCGGCCTGCCGGACCCAAACCAGGTTCGCGAATTGCAGCGCCTGGGCCGCCTCACCATCCAGGAAGCCGGCCAGCTGATTCGGGATCGGCTGCGCGGGGACCGCCGCTTGGAGATAGCAACGAAGGCAGCCCACGATTTTGTGACCGATGTGGACCGGGCCTGCGAAAAGTTGATCGTGCGGGCGATCGAGCGGCGCTTTCCGGACCACGCCATGGTAGCGGAAGAATCGCATCAAAACGCCATCCAAGACGGGTTCACCTGGATCGTCGATCCGCTCGACGGCACCACCAACTTCATTCATGGGTTTCCGTTCGTTGCTGTGTCCATGGCGCTGGCCCTGAACGGCCGCATCATCCTCGGCTGGGTGCTCGATCCGCTGCGCGGCGAACTGTTCGAAGCCGCCGCCGGCGCGGGTGCATCCCTCAATGGACGGCCGCTGCGGGTGAGATCTTCGGGGAGTCTGGACGACATTCTGTTGGCCACCGGGTTTCCCTTTCGCGAAAAGGCCCTGCTCGCCCCCTACCTGGCCGCCTTCGCCGCCGTGTTCCAGCGGGTCGGCGGGATCCGCAGGGCCGGAGCGGCCGCCCTCGACCTGGCTTATGTCGCGGCCGGGCGGGTAGATGGATTTTGGGAACTGGGTTTGAAGCCCTGGGACGTGGCCGCCGGGATGCTCCTGATCGAGGAAGCCGGCGGACTGGTGACCGATTTTCGGGGCGGCGACCAGGCCCTCACTTGCGGCCACATCGTGGCCGGCACTCCCTGGGCCCAGCCCTGGCTCCGGGAAACGGTGGCGCGGCACATGCTGCCGCATCTCGACCCGGTTCCGGGGAGGGCGGTGCGTTCGCAGTGACTGCAGACGATCCACCGTTGGTAGTGCGCCCGTCAGGGCGTTACGCCGGTTGCCGAAGCTCTGGCGCTGGTGCGGGTTGAAATAGGCTGTTGCTAGTATGCCCGTCAGGGCGTTACGCCGGTGGGAACTGAACGGTGACCGCATCTCGAAGCCGCCGGACGTTGGTCCGGGGCCTTTCGGTGGTCGTTCAATTCCCGGGCCAGGACAATGGGATCGATCATGCCGCGATTGACTCAACCCGGAAAAGTGCCTTATGTGGTTTCCTTCCATCCGGGCATTGTGGTGGAAGAAAACCTCCCGCTGCTCCAGTCGCTGCTCGATGCCGACGCCCGGCGGCTGGTCCTGAACGCAGCCGGCCTGATCTTTCCCAAGTACATCTCGCCCTGGCGCTACCGGGAATTCACGCGCCAGGCCAGGGCCTGGTTCCCGCGTCTGGACAGCCGTTACCTCTACCCTGGTAAATCCGCTCAGATCCGGCTGTTCCGGCAGCTCGGCGTGGCTCATCCGGACAGTCGCTTGTTCAAGAACCCGCGGCACCTGTTGACGGTGTGGCGGCAGTGGGCGCCACCCTGGGCCTACCCCCTGGTGCTGAAAGGCGACAGCGGGGGCGGCGGCAGCCGCGTTTTTCCGGTCGGGGCCCGCGCCGATCTGCCGCCGCTTCTGGCTCGCCTGCCGGCGGCCGAACCTTGCCTGCTGCAGCAGCTAATCGAGCACGGCGGCCGCGATCTACGGGTGGTGATCTACGGGGACCGGGCGGTCAGCTATTTTCGCGAAGGGGCTGACGATTTTTACAATAACATCTCCCGTGGCGGCCGCGTATGCCACCACCTGCTGCCGGACCGGCAGGCCGCCGGGGTGCGGGCGGTTCGCGCCCTGTGCCGGTGGACCGGGATCGATGTGGCGGCCTTCGATGTGATGTTCGAAGGAACCGATGCCCCGATCCTGGTGGAGATCAATTTCAATTTCGGCCGCAAAGGTTTAGGCGGCAGGGTGGCGCATGAGGGCTATTTCCGGGAGGCTGCGCTGGACTGGCGCAAGCGCTGCCTGGCCGCGGCCGGTGGCCGGATTCCGCGGGCTTGAAGGCCAATGGGAATGCGGGCGCGGCTGGGAGCGACCGCGTGCGGACTTGTTCGGTTCAGCGATTCATGGAGGCCAGAAAGTCGATATTGTCCTTGGTGCCGCGCATCCGGTCCAGAAGGAATTCCATGGCATCCACCGGATTGAGGGGGGACAAGAGTTTACGCAGGATCCAGATGCGGTTGAGGTCCTCCTGCGGCAGCAAGAGTTCTTCCTTGCGGGTGCCCGATTTGTTGATGTCAATGGCGGGGAAGATCCGGCGATCGGCGAGTTTCCGGTCCAGGTGGATTTCCATATTGCCGGTGCCCTTGAACTCTTCGAAAATCACCTCGTCCATGCGGCTGCCCGTGTCCACCAGCGCGGTGGCAATGATGGTGAGACTGCCGCCGAATTCGATGTTTCGAGCGGCACCGAAAAAGCGTTTGGGGCGATGCAGGGCATTGGAATCCAGACCGCCGGAGAGGATCTTGCCGCTCGGAGGCACCACCGTATTGTAGGCGCGGGCCAGGCGCGTGATGCTGTCGAGAAGGATCACCACATCGCGCTTGTGCTCCACCAGTCGCTTGGCTTTTTCGCTCACCATCTCAGCCACCTGCACGTGGCGCTGCGGCGGTTCGTCGAACGTGGAACTGACCACCTCCGCCGCCGGCACGTTGCGCTCCATATCGGTCACTTCTTCCGGGCGCTCATCGATCAGCAGCACGATCAGGTAGGCGTTCTTGTGGTTCTGCCCGATGGCATTGGCGATGTTCTGCAGCAGCATGGTCTTGCCGGTCCGGGGTGGAGCCACGATCAGTCCACGCTGACCGAACCCGATGGGGGTCAAAAGATCCATCACCCGGGTGGAGAAGTCCTGGGAAGGGAGTTCCAGGTGCGCCCTGACGTCCGGGTAGATCGGGGTCAGGTTGTCGAACAGGATCTTTTCACTGGCGATTTCGGGTTCCTCGAAATTGATCGCCTCCACCTTGAGCAGCGCGAAATAACGCTCGCTGTCCTTGGGCGGACGGATCTGGCCGGAAATGGTATCGCCGGTGCGCAAGTTGAAGCGCCTGATCTGGGACGGCGACACATAGATATCGTCGGGGCCGGGCAGGTAATTATAGGCCTGGGTACGGAGGAAACCGAACCCATCGGGAAGGATCTCCAAGACCCCTTCCCCGTAAATCAAGCCGCTCAATTCCGTCTGCGCCTGCAGCAATCCAAAGATGAGCTCCTGCTTGCGCATCGAACTCGCGCCCTCGATGCCGAGGACATGCGCCATTTCCAGCAGTTCCTTGATGTTCTTTTTCTTGAGCTCGACCAGGTTCATTTCGCCTTCGTAGGCCTGAGCCCCGTTATTACTCGGCGCTTCGGCGCTCTTCTTCGACTTGCTGGGGCTTTGGGTCCTTTCAGCCATGACAATTTTCCTTTGCACGTGCTTATGGATGATGATGGTAATCGGTAACACTGCCGATTGGCAGCACTGCGAGGGCGGTCCAAACACCGCCTGCTGGTCGGTAAAACTGATCGGGCCGTTGGCTTTCCAGCCACTTCATCGGCGTCTCACGCCGCGCAAATCGCGGGTACCAAACGCCTCGGCCGGTTCCAACTGATTTGAGACACGCTCCAAGGCGGTCTTAGACATTGATTCAAGGGCTTAGGACCTGGAAAGAGGGGCTCCAGAGGAGACGGGGTTTAATCTGCTCTATTGGATTTTCGATTGAGTACCGGTGAGATCGGGTGACTCCTCCTGGCGGTCGGGTCCGCATACTGCCCCGACCGCATCGGGATTTATTGTTACAAGACCCAGGCTTTTGTTGTCAAGGAATTTAGGCGCCTCTGGATATTCGACCTAAGGCTGGACCAACTGGTGAGCATGAAGGCGGCATCTCCACACGGTAGCGACTGTGTTTAGGGTCAAGCGAAATCTGGATTCCATGGCTGGTTACTCATCAGCATGGAGTTCAGGATCGTAATTATCT
>Ga0100396_1001408_pt1 | contig 15551 bp, 14 predicted proteins | sample CryGeymeta201520_FD_81551 | JGI IMG/M metagenome (GOLD analysis project Ga0100396, IMG submission 81551) | Groundwater microbial communities from Crystal Geyser aquifers in Utah, USA - Crystal Geyser metaG 2015-20 | ecosystem: Environmental > Aquatic > Deep subsurface > Groundwater | place: USA... | reverse complement strand
TGCGGAGCAATCGCAGAATCGCGCGCGCAAAAAATAATTTTCAATCGACCGTGTCCGCCATAGCTTTGACGGTGGCGGAGCTGAAGTTATTTTTTTAAAAATACGTTCGAATTTGTACGTACAACCCTAACAGTTTTTTCTTGAGCTTTGAAATAGTGACCGGGACTGTGAATTTATTAGGTTATAGGATATAATACTCGGATTATCTAAGATATGAGCAGATATGAACTAACGGCCGGCGATATCGGTCAACAAGTAGCCCTGATGAACCAGTTTCCCCAACGCGGTGGTGGTTAAAACGGTGGAAAAAGACGGCCAACCAGTAACGAAATATGTCAATCCAAAAATAGAAGAGTTGTTGGGGTATACGCCAGAGGAATGGACTAAAAATCCGGCGTTGCATCATCAAATCATTATGACTAAAGACAGGGTTCGGGTGAATAAAGAGATAAACCAAGCCAGGCAGAATGAGGCACAAACAGTCCTTGAGTATCGGGTAAAACGAAAAGACGAAAAAATAATTTGGATAAGACACATTGTGAACTTTTACCGCGATTCTGGGACCGAAAAATTGTATTCAATTGAGTCACTGCGGGACATAAGTCAGGAGAAGGCGATGGCTAAAAAAATGGAAAAGATGGCGTTTACTGATCCGCTAACAAAACAAGATAATCGAAGAAGTTTTGAAGTTAGATTTGAGGCCGCCTGGGAAGTGGCCAGGCGAAGCGGCAAGCCATTGTCAATACTGCTTTTTGATATCGACAAGTTTAAAAGAATTAACGATAAATTCGGCTTAGTTGAGGGGGACAAAAGACTGAAAGCAATTGCCAAATTGATTAAACGCCAACTGAGACGCCGGGTAGAGGTTTTGGGGCGTTATGGCGGCGAAGAGTTTGCGGTTTTACTGCCGGACACCGACCAGGACAGGGCCTTAATGGTGGCGGAAAATATCAGAAGAGCGGCAGAAGAAGCAGGGTGCAGAGTCAATCCAAAATATCGTCTTAAATGTCGTGGTAAATCTGTTAACTGTATACCGGGGTTTACCGTAAGCGGTGGTGTGAAAACGTTTAAAATTGATAGACATTCTGGTCCGGCAAAACTATCATCAATAATCAAGGCGGTAAACAAGGCCGAGAATCAAGCTAAAAAAAGTGGAAGAAACAGGGTGTGTGTCGCCGGAGAGAATTAAAACTCTTCCAGGACATCACCGGAATCGTCAGAAACAGCAGGCATAACAGTTTTGCCGACAGTGGGAGTAGGATAAACAAAAACCCAGGAATCGATAATTTGGGATGGATCTTTTCCGGAGATTGTGACCAGGACATCCCCATCAATGCAGGCTAAGGTAGTTTGGTTATCAACGATTATTTTTTTGGCGGCTTTATCACCAAGAGTAGTATCGATAGCTGAATTTTTGCCTACCCAGGCGTCAAGACTTTTAAAAGTATTGTCAGACATGGTAATTTGCATAATTTCCGAAGAGGCAGAAGTCAGGGTGAGATTGGCGTAATTTTTAGTATCTTCGGGGTGATTGTTGACAGCAACTCCTTCTGAATATTCAAAAGAAAAGCCGGCGGGATCGGACCAGGTGAGTAGTTTCGGAGCGATAGTTGGGGTGGGGGCGATAATTGGATTAGTTGAGTTTTTCGTGTTACAACCACTTAAAAGAAAAGCAAAGAAAATGATTAATACAACTTTGATTTTGGACATAGTTAAGTTAGTATAATACTAATAATGATTAAAAGAACCGGATTAATTTTAACAGTGATGTTTTTGATTCTGGTTTCTCCGGCAGTAGCGGCTAAACCGAGAGTCTGGAAATCAGTACCAATAAACAATGGTGGAAGTGGCGGGACACCGTCGGTGACGGCTAAAATTACCGGTTGGAAACAATATTTGAATTTAAGTTTTCGGGGAGTAAGCAGTACCAACGGTATTAACTATGAGTTGATATTTAACGGCAATGATAATGAACAGGGGGTGTATGGAAGTGTGAAAGCCAGTGAGGGAAATATCAGTCGGAGTATATTTTTAGGAACTTGTTCCCATGGTGCCTGTACTGCCTATCGAAATATCAATAATTTAAAACTGACGATTACTTTTAGACTGAAAAATGGTCAGGATCTGGTGAAAAGATACAAAGTCCGATACTAGGCCGGTTATTTGTAAAGCGGCTTGATTTGAAAGAGGCAATAAAAAGAGAGAGTAGCCCCGATAATTAGGCCACCTAAGTTGACTGCCAGGAGAGCCTGAAGAACTCCGACTAAGCTCGAATAGTACATTAGACGCCAAGCAGAGAGTTTGCGCTTGAAAAGTCCCGGTAGAGCCACAATTTCCAATACCGCTACCGCCAAAGTAAGTAGGGCGTTAAAGGAGAATGTTAGACCGTAACGGACTCCACCCAAGTAAGAGAAAGGAGCGGTGATTCCGGTAATTCCAAAAGCAAGTAAAAGAGCCGGCAGAGAAAGAACCATTAGAACCAGTGAGATATAAGGACCGTATTTAACGATAAATTCTTTGATATTATCGGGGAGAGCCGGAGCTTTTTGGCCAAAATAAAGGTTTAAAAAGTCTTCCAACTTAACACAATAAGATTTCCAGTCATTATTATTTTTAGTCATAACTTATTTAATACTACTTTTGGGGCTTGGTCAATGCCTTAGCTTTTTCTCTTTCGGCGACAATATTACTTACCCGAAGCAAAGAATCAAAGGTACCGGCATCTTCCCAAATTCCCTTAAATATATTTACTTTCAATTCCCCTTTCTTGAGGTAATACTTGTGAAGATCAGTAATTTCCAACTCACCCCGGGCCGAGGGTTGCAGACCCCGGGAAATTTTAGAGATTCTCTTGTCAAAAGTGTAAAGACCGACGATGGCATAGTTGCTTTTGGGGGCAACTGGTTTTTCCTCGATACTCAAAACTTTGTTGTTTTTACCAAACTCGACCACCCCATAACGCCCAGGGTCCGGAACTTTCTTGGCAAAAATCATGCCACCGCTTTTAAAATCTTTAATTTTTTGAAAAAAATCCTGACCAAGAAAAATATTATCGCCTAAAATCATAGTGACAGAGTCGTTATCAATAAATTTTTCGCCGATAATAAAGGCCTCGGCCAGACCCCGAGGTTGATCCTGAATTTCATAAGAGAAATCAGCGCTATATTCTTTACCGGAACCCAAAAGATTTAAGAATTGACCGGCATAATCAGGAGCGACTATGATTAGAATTTTTTTTATTCCCGCCTTAAGAAGGGTTTGGAGGGGATAGTAAATCATCGGTTGGTTGTAAACCGGCAAAAGTTGCTTGCTGGTAATTTTGGTGAGAGGTCGAAGTCGGGTGGCTCGGCCACCGGCGAGAATGATTCCTTTCATGGTTTTTTCCTCCAAATAAATTTGTTATACATTAACCAATTATAAGGTAAAACACAAAAGAGAATAATAAGGGGTAAAAGGAATTGGCGGGAAGCGGAACCAAAAATTGATACCCCGATGGTTCCTAAAACGGTTTGGATTAACAGAGCTCCGGCAGAAGAGAGATTAAAAGTCAAAAATTTGCCAATGAGTTTATGGCCTTTGATTTTGTCTGATTTAAAAGTCCAGAGATTATTGAGGCTGAAATTGCTGATTATGGCCAGTTCGGTGGACAATAGCCAAGATATCCATTCAATTCCCCAAAGTTTGGAAAAAATAGCCAAGGTACTGGCATTAATTAAATAGCCGACAAAGCCAACAGTGCCGAATTTTAAAAACTTTTGGGTAAAATCATCAAACCATCGAAGTTTGAGAGCCACAATTAAAATATCTTTGGCTGTTTGGGGTTCAATTTTTGATTCACCGGCATCCCTGACCTTAAACTCGAGGGGGATTTCTTTAAATTTGGCTCCCATTTTGAGAGTCTCAAATAAAAGTTGTAATTTGTAACCAAAACTCTTGGTTAAGAGGTGGGAAAAGTCGAGATCCAGTCGGTCAAGAAAACCTTTAACCCGGGTGACCTTAAGACCGGTGGTGGGATCGGTAACCCTAAAAAAGTTTTTAAAAGGAAAAAACAAAATAATGCGGGCCGAAAAACCACCCACCTCGGAGAAAAATACCCGCTTAAATCCCCAACCCCGAGGATTACTACCACCTTTAATTTTGCGGGAACCGATGACATAATCATAACCATCGTCGACAGCCCCTAACATCACCGGAATACATTCGGGCGGGTGCTGGAAATCACCGTCAAATTCAAAAACGAAATCAGCTTTTAACTCCTCCATGGCGTATTTGAAACCCTTTAGATAAGCCGCGCCGATACCGTCTTTGCTGGTTTCCTTGTAAAGATAGATGTTAGGGAATTTCTTGGCTGAATCTTTGACTATTTCTCCGGTGCCGTCAGGTGAAGAACCGTCAACGACTAATATTTTTAAATCCCACTTTTTTGCCAGAGGGGGAAAAGTTTTAGTATTGAGATATTCAAGCATGAGACCGATAGTTCCGGCTTCGTTGTAGGTGGGAATAACAACGACGGCCACGGCAGTTTTGGATACCTTTTGAGGCATGGATTTATATTAACACAAGAAAAAGCCTGTGTTAAACTCAGTTACCCCTATGATATTTTAAATACAATATGGGTGGTGAAAAAATATTTAATCAAGAAAAGTATATAAGTACGATTTTGGCTGAAGTTAGAGCGGAAATGGCACAATATGGTCACCAAAGTCTTCAGGGTTTGAAAATAGTCGATTTTATGAGCCGGTCAAACGGTCGGTGGAGAAAACCGAGACGATTTCCAAGAGAAGTAAGTTTATTTATTTACGGCAGGGTGGCTTATCCAATTATTAGTGGTGAAATTAGACGAAGAAAATCCGGAGGATTGGCACCGGATGTGATTGCCAATGAAGCACTGGCTTTTTTACCGCCGGAAGAAAGAAGTGTGGATAACTTGTTGGTTTATGCTAGAAAAAAGGTAAAATAGGGTATGCATTTTGACATTATTACCCTAGATCCGGAAATGTTTGAATCCCCTTTTGGGGCGGGAATAATCGGGCGGGCGATAAAAAATAAAAAAATAAAGATAAAGTTTCATCAAATGCGACAATGGGCTTGGAATAATTACGGAGCGGTGGATGATAAACCATATGGGGGCGGAGTGGGAATGCTGATTCGGGTGGATGTGATTGACAAAGCGATTAAAACCCTCTGTCCCTATCGGGACATCTCCCTTGAAAAGGGCGACTTAAAACCTAAAATTATTCTGACAGGTGCCAAAGGAAAGAGATTTACACAAAAAGATGCCTATCGTTTATCAAAAGAAAAAAATATAATAATTATTTGCGGGCGATATGAGGGTTTTGATGAAAGGATAAGCAAACTAGTGGACGAGGAAATTTCGATTGGCGATTATGTGTTGACCGGAGGAGAATTACCGGCGATGGTGATGATTGATAGTATCTCTAGATTATTGCCGGGAGTGTTGGGAAAAGATGAGTCTAGTTTTGATGAAAGTTTTTCGAATGAAAATGAAAAGGAATATCCCCAATATACCCGGCCAGCTGATTTTGAGGGCGAGAAAGTACCGGAGGTGTTATTGTCCGGTGATCCAACGAAAATTAAAGAGTGGCAGGAAAAACAAAAAAACGGATGGTGGTAAATAGAAAAAAATGATGTCATAATAATGACCATGACCAAAAGAAGGATTATTTTGATAACTCCCGAAAATCGGGATAAATTTAAGGTCGGGGGATTGGGAAAAGTAACGAAGCTACTGGAAAATGGATTAAAAGAGGCGGCGGTAGAAGTAAAAGTGGTAGCACCGGATACTAATATTTACGGGCAGCTTTTCGCCCCTAAAACAGAAAAAAATAATAGAGATTTGGGGCTAGCGGCAGTGAGGTTAATAAATAGCGGATTTGACCCTGACTGGGTTTGGGTTCATGACTGGGGGGGTATTTGGTCGGCTGATGAGGTAAAAAAATACCTACCAAACACTAAAGTAGTCTGGACAATACACAGTCCGATTTTGCTAAACGGTTATGGTTACGGGGGATATAACGGCAGCGATAAACCGATTGATTGGGGTGATTCATTTTTTGATTTTGGAGGGCTGATAAAGCAGGGGGTAAAGGTGTCCAACAAAATTAGTGCGGTGTCAACAACTTTTGCCAAAAATATCACGAGAAGCCAACTGTTTGAAGAAGCTAAAGAAATTGAAGGAATAAATAACGGGATTGATTTGGATGAGTGGAAAATATCTAATAAAAATAGTTTGTCGGTATTTAAGGCAATTTATAAAAGGCGATTGCAGATGAAATTGGGTTTGGCGGTTACCGAGGTACCGGTTTTTGTGTTTATTTCCCGGCTGGTAGGGCAAAAGGGGTTAGAAATTTTAACTCGGGTATTACCAAAATTTTTGACTAATAACCCGGCGCAATTTCTAATATTGGGCGGGGGGGATAAATATTGGACCAATAAGGTTAAAAGGTTGGAAAGAAAGTTTGGTGATAAATTAAAAGCGATATTAACGGCTGATTTTGAGTTGCCTAAAGAACTGTTGAGGGGGGCGGATTATTTGGTTTTACCATCAGTGTCGGAACCTTTTGGTTTGGTGGTAGCCGAAGCCAAGAGAATGGGGGCAGTGCCGATTGTCAGCTTGGTTGACGGATTGGCGGACCAGGTAGTAGACGGAAAAAATGGTTTAGGGTTTGGTAAATATGGAGCAAATGGTTTGGAGGAGAAATTGATGGAAGCGGTCAGTCGATTTAAAAGCGAGTGGCAGATAAAAGTAGCAGTGAAAAATATTTTGGAGGTTGACAGTTACCAGAAAATGACTCAGGGGTATCTATCGTGGTTGCATGAACCGAGAACTTAGGGGAGGTTGGAGAAAAAAAACGATTGGTAAAAAAGACCTAGTGGTAAGTACTTATAAAATCCGGGATGAAAAATTGGCTGATAATGGGATTAAGTTTGAAATCTTGGCAAAAAAGGGGGGGATAAAAGTCAGGGACTGGGTGGATAAAAGAAAAATGGACGGCAATATCGAAGTCAGTTGGAAATATATTAAGGCAGAAAACAAGTGGAAGTGGGATGAGGAAAATTCATTTAAGGTTGGCCGGATTTGCCAACAATTACATCGAATCGGCCTGTATCATATGGATCTGAAACCGGGAAATATACTGTGGGACAAAAACGGAGAAATAGCAGCCGTAATAGATTTTGATGAATGTCGGGATGAGAAGATTTGGGAATTGGAGGACACAACCAATACGTTGTCGTGGGTGTTGGTAAGTAGCGGCAATGATAAGCGGTTTATTGACGGTTATAAAAGCGGGGGAACCAAGATAGGTGAGAACGATATTAGAAAAAAGTTGTTAAAATATCTGACAATGAGACAAAACGAAGGAAGTCCAACAGCCTGGATAGAGTTGGCAAAACATAGACTAGAAGGCTACCGGCAGGAGGTTAAATCAAGGCAATTAAAGAAAAATGAATTGATCGAATATCGGGCTAATAACAAAAATAAAAAAATTGTTTTGGTGGTGGGTGCTTTTGAGTTGCTGCACTGGGGTCATTTGGAGTTTTTAAAAAAGGCCAAAATGATGGGTGATTTATTGATAGCCGGAGTAGCCAGTGACTCTTCCAGAAAAAGACTTAAGGGAGAGTCGTTCCCCTTAATTGGTGAACAAACCAGAGCCGAGACTTTGTGTTTTTTGGGAAATATAGTGGATGGGGTAGTGATTGTTGATGAAGACAACGTGGAAACAGAACTGGGGTTATTAAAACCCGAGGTAGTAGTAACGACAATTATGGATTGGGAAAAGGGGGTAAGAAAGGTGAGGGAAGAAGAGATAATTAAAAGTTATGGCGGAAAAATAATTAAAATAAAACATTTGGGACCACAGGTGTCGTCGTCGAAATTAGTAGAAAGAGTGGCGACAATGAAAGTGGAGCAAATATTGTTTGGTGGGGCTAGTAAAAAATCGATGTTGAAAGTTCATCGCCGATTAAAGATAAATAAAGAAGTTAAAGTTGAAAATTTAGAGAAACTGGGAAACAAATTAAAAAAACAAAAGAAAAAAATTGTTTTTACATCATTGTCAGCAGATTTGTTTCATGTTGGCCATGCCAGATTTATTCAAAAAGCCAAGAGTCTCGGGGATGTTTTGGTAATCGGATTACCAAGCAACAAGAGCTTGCGGGAATTAAAGGGTCCGGGGAGACCGATTGTGGACGAAACAGCCCGGGCTTGGGTGTTGTCGGAGTTAAGCTTTACTGATTATGTGGTAGTTTTTGATGAAAGAACAATATTGAAGTGTCTGGAAGAATTAAAGCCGGATGTATTTTTTACTGTCAAGGAAGAGTGGAACCAGGGGTTGGTTGATAGTCCGGAAGCCAAGCTGATGCAATCAATTGGTGGCAAAATTGTCAGGTCGGATAGAATGGCACCGTTTATTTCGGCCTCAAAAATTATTGACCGGGCGGCGGGGGAATTAATTAAAGAAAAGTTTGCCGGAGTGCTGAAGGTAGCCAAAGAAGAGCCGGTGATTAATGCTGATTTTGATCCTTTCTCGCCGCAAGCTCAATTAACCGCCAGAGAAAAAGGTTTTTATGAAAAAGTGTGGCAGACAGCAGAGGGAATGAAGTGTGTTTTTTGTGATTTAAAGGAAAAATATATTGTTACGGAAATTGATGGGATGGTGCTGACAGTGGCCCTATATCCTTATACGGACGGCCATTTACTAATAATCCCCAGAAGGCATATCGAATCGATGAAGGAATTAAGTATGGAGGAAGAAAAGGTCGTTTTTGAGCTGGCCAGAATCGGGACAAGGCTTTTAAGGAAAAAATACGGAGTGGAAAACAGTTGGTTTTTAGTCAGAGAAGGAAACGGAATAAAAGTGGGAAAAACAGTAAAGCATCTCCATTTTCACCTGATCCCCTACCAGCCGGAAGTGATTAAGATGACGGAAGTAAAATTAAATATTTTGCCGGAGACAGTGGCGCAATCACTAAGGGAAGAAAGAAAAAATGGTTGACCAAAAAACGTTTTGGCTAAAAAAAGCACTAAAAATAGCACTAAAATCAGGCTGTTTGAGGGGAAAACGAGGATTGGTGATTGTTAAAAACGGTAAGGAAATAATGAAAACCTTTAACCTGGTAATGCCTATTAATGATGCCTGTATTAAAGGCGGGTGTTTGCGGGATAAACTTAAACTGGGATTGGGAAAAGATCCCCATGTGTGCCGGTCAATTCACGCCGAGGCCAGAGCGGTAAGTGAAGCAGCCAAAAAATGGATAAGCCTGGAAGACGGGGTAGCCTACATAACCTGTGCTCCGTGTATGAACTGCGCCAAGTTGCTGTATATCGCAGGAATAAGAGAGGTTTACTTTGTGGACGCTCATGCTGATGAAACCGGAACCGTTTTATTAAATAAGATGGGAGTAAAATGTGTCCGGGTGGAAATAAAAAATGACAATCCGGAGTTAAGATTGAGGGATATAACCGGCCAATGAAAAAGTGGCCGGTATATTTTAAAGAGAGATTATGGGTGGGTAATAAAGACGGCGACGTGGGAATTGCTACCCTGTGGACGCCAAAAGAAAATATTGTCGAAAATTTGAGCTTGGAGGTTAAAAAAAGAGTGACAGTGGTGGGGCAATTATATTCACTACGGGGCGGGGAATACGTTTTCAGAAACATTTGGGCTAATCCTGGGATCCGGTATGTAATAGTAACGGGGACAGATCTAAACCATAGTAGTGAAATATTGCTGAATTTGAAAACAAGAAACGGGAAGATGAAGGAAATACTGGATAAAATTCCCGGGATTTATCAGAAAATTTTTTGGGGAGGGGTGAACATGATAGACATGAGGGGAAAGAGTATCAAAGACATAAACCATAAAATAATCGGATTAAAAAAACTGGGAAAACTGGCTAAAGGAAAAATGTTTCCTGAAAACAGACTGCAAAAAAATGAGTTTATGAGTGAATCTTCGGTGTTTCGGGTCGAAGGTGAAACTATTGGCGAAACTTGGTTGCAAATATTGCGGCTGATTACAAAATTCGGGAGAAAAATACCCCGGATTCATGTTTATGGGGGACACGAGAGGATGCTTTTAAATGTGGCAGCAGTGATTACGGGAGAGAATATAAAAGAGCCTAAAATCTGGCCGTATTTTGAGTTTGGTAAGGAAGAATTAAAAAAGTATTTCATAAACTTTTTTACTCCAAAACGAGGAGGGGAAGCCTATACCTACGGAGAAAGATTATTTGCCTATGAAGTAGGAACAGAAATTATTGACCAAGTGAACGAAATGACCAAAAAAATGTTAAATTTTAACTATAATAAAGGGGCATTGGCAGTGTTGTGGCAGCCGGCAATTGATAACTTTCCAATTCGGAAACCCTGGCGGACACCGTGTCTCACTTTGGTCCAGGGAATGTGCCTGGACAATAATTTCTTTTTGACGGCATATTTTCGGTCCAATGACATGTTTGGAGCCTGGCCCCAAAATGCTTTTGCCTTACGGAAACTGCAAAGTGAAATTGCCCAAAAGCTCGGAAAAAAGGCAGGGGATCTGACTATTATTTCCAGTTGTGCTTTTATTGATGAAACTGACTTGGCGGTAGCGGAAAAGAAAGTGGTTGGCAACAATCAAATGTTTTGTAAGTTTGAACCAAGAGGAAGCCTACTGGTAGAAGTTAAAAACGAAAATATTGTAGTGACTCAAATAGATAAGGTAGGGAAAACTTTGTCGGAATTTGAGGTAAACGGTAATGAACCGAAGGCGGCGGAAAAAATGATTGATCAATTATTACGTGATGATGTGATTTCCCGGATTGATCACGCGATTGATGTTGGGGTGCAAATCGGCCGGGCCGAAGAAGCCGTAAAACTAGGTTTAATCTTTGAACAGGATAAGAACTTAAAGAGTAGCAACAACAACAAGTAGCGCCAAAAGAGCCAAAAGTAAATATTCAATAAAAATGGACAGACTCAAATCCCCTCTTTTATAGTGGTGAAATAGGCTCCAAGCAAGATAGAGGCCGGCGGTGAAATAGACAATCCGCCTTTGAGAATGGGAATCAAAACGAAAAATAAAAAGAAGGACACTGATACCGATAAATAAAATAAATAAGATTATAAAATTCTGGGGATGTTTTTTAATTTCCCGAAAAACAGTCATCATGGATTAAAAAATGGTCCCCTGGCGGGAAAAAATAAGCAGAGCCAAAATAATTAGCAAGAAGCCAATATGACCGGCCGATGAGCCGGTTAATCGGCTGGTGCGGTTTTTAAGAGTGATATAAGAATCAACAATTAGAACCCCAATTATGATCAAAAACATAATTGATCCGAGAGTTTTACTAATTAGGGCCGGGTTAATTGGTTTAATTGAGCTGACCGGGCCAAAGTTCTGGACAGTATTGACGGTAGAAGAAGGCGGGGTTGAGGCTAAAACCCGACCGTCTAAGGGAGTACCGAAATGTTGAACCACCAGAGTAGTTTTCATCCCATTTAAAACTCCGTTGATCACCCCAATACCAATTTCCTGATATTTGTCGTTGATGATATTAGCCCGATGGGTAGGTGAATTCATCCAAGCCTTGATTAAGCTTTCAGTATCGTAAAAATCCTTGGCCAGGTTTTCACCGGCAACCGAATATTGATAACCAGCCTCACGGAAAAAATCCCAAGGTACTTTACCGCTGGGAGAAGAGTGGGCCCAGTAGTTTTCGGAAAACATATTTTTGGCTTTGGCGGCAGCTGATTCAGACAGGACGGAACTGTACTGGAGGATGGGCAGGTTTTGGAGTTGTCGCTCCTGATTGGTCAGAGTCCAAACCTTGTCGGCAGTAATTTCGGAGGAATAACCTAAAATTCCCGGACGGGCAATGGTCAAGGACTGAAGAAGAGATTGGTTAAGAAGATAGATAGCAATAAATAACCCAAGAAAAGACGGCTGAAGAATCAGGGCCCGGTGGTTGTTACTTTCCTGAGGAATAAAGAGTCTTGACAAAAAACGTCCCACAATTAATTATAGGCAATTTTTTTATTTTAGGGAAGGGTTTGATATTATTGACTTGTATTATAAAAAAAATTGGATATTTACTGGTGACGTGTTGCCTATTTTTCCTTGGTATGGGAGTGGAAGTGGCTGCAGTTGACGGAATAGTTTTAACGGATTTAAGGTTTAATAATTCCCCACCGATAGTAGGCCGAAAAAACAAACTTTATGTGGTCTTTAATAATACCAACAGTTCAAATGATTATGAACTTTATGTAAAGGTCACTTATTCCCAAACAGTGAGCGGTTCACCCTATCAATTCGGTAATTTATTAAAAATGATGAATGTCAGAAACATGCAGGATGGAATATATTTTAATGATACCTTAAAAATTAGCGGGGAGGTAAATTTTTTGGTGACCCTGTATGAAGATCAAACAGAAAAAAATATGATAACTTCATTTAGGCGTAATATTTTTGTGGATAGAGATAATGATGGCGACGGGGTAGGTAATAGTGCGGATTTAGATAATGATAATGACGGAATTAAAGATGGTCAGGATCCCTGCCCCTTTGACTCAAAAAATGGATGTGTAAATGTAAATGTAAATAATAATAATAATGCCGGAGTTCAGAATGGTAGTAATAATGTTTTAGGGACATTGACGGAGGTTAAACCAACCGGAGAAACACAGGGTGAATCGATAGAAAAGCAAGTATTGGGAGAAAATACCCCCAAGGGTGAAGAAACTGTCAACAAACCGGTTTCATTTATAAAAATATTTTTTGTAGTATCGGCAATTTTGTCGGGGCCAGCGGTCGGAGTGATATGGTTATCTGCCAGAAAAAAGAAAATGTTTGATTAAAAACAAGGCGAGTAAAAAGGCAGGAATAACGGCCAAGAGGTAGGGAATATAAGAGGGTTTTCCGGGGGGTGAAACAGAAGAACTTTCAGTCGTTTCAGTACCCAAAACCCCTGCCTGAAAACCGGTGGGAACAACCGGGGTTTCGTAAACGACACCGCCAGGGGTAGTCGAAACAATGGAAGTAAAAGGACCAGGGGCGCAGCCATTGCCAACCCGGATTTTAAAATAATAAGTAGTTCCGGCAGATAGAGAACCGATGGTATAAGAATAGGTACCCTGGCCACCAATATTGGGATTGCCATAAGTATCGGCACCGGGAGTATTACCAAAGGCAATTAAATAATAAGTAAAATCACCGGTTGGTTCGGTCCAATTTAGAGTAACAGAATTGGTACCGGGAGACGCTGATAGAGAGATGGGAACAAAGTTGGGAACCGTATCGTTGCAGGCGGGAGCGCCGGGATTACCACCACCAACACCGCCGGCGGTGGGAGTCGGGGGAGGCGGTTCGTCGTCACAGGTAAAATTAAAGTCAATATCAAAGAGGTTGGATTCATTTTGATATTCGTTGCCGCTGTCCTGATTGAAACTGACCGTCCATAAAAAAACTTTGGTCGAACCGGTCGAAATATTATCAAGCTGATGATGGTTATCGTCAAAAAGATTAGATAAACTCCCGGCATACCAAACAGTGGTGTCGCCAACAGTACTGACGGTCAGGGCTGAAGATAAAAGATCGGGAAGTTGCTGGTTGGCTAATTTGAAATTAAGCTGACAATTACTTTGACGGTTATTGGTAATGGTGGTTTTGGCGGTAACGGTGTAACCGGGATAGATATTGGATTCGGAAAACAAAGGCAGGCTTGATGAATTGGTGCAGTCGGAAGAGGTACAGGTAAAACTTAAATCGTTGGCAGCTAAAGCCGGGATGGCGGGAAAAAGGAAAAATAGAATAAAAAATATTTTTTTCATTAATTGAGAGTAAATGTTTTGTTTAATCCACCAAAATTAACTACAAAAGTGGCACCGACTCCGGTGGCATTAATGCATGTCCCGCTGCTGCAGGTACCCAGGAAGAAGTCACGGGAGGTGGTGCCGAGAGAGTCGATGACGTCTGGCGATATTTGACCGTAAATCTGCTGGGGACCGGCGGTATCGGAATAATCAATAGTATAAGACATGTCGGCTAGGGTGGTGGCCAGACCTGAAATAGTCAGAGTGATTTTGCCAACAGACAGGCGGGATTGGAGGTCGAAATCAAGCGGAGCAGAAATTTTGACCCAGGGACCTAGGCCGTCAGATTGTCTCTGCCAGAAAGCAGGGCCAAGATCGGCATAGACAGTTGAGTCAATTAGAACGGCACCACTCCCATAGAGCTTGGCGGTAGCGGAAACGGGTACTGAAACGAAATCGAAACCCAGAGTGGAGGAGGCCGGAATAGTACCACTTAACATTTGGGTAGTACCGAGATCCAACCAAAAGGAAGTCAGGTCAATGGCGGTGGCACTGTTGTTGTAGAGCCAAACTTTATTGGTAACTTTATCAATTTTATTTAAAACAACTGGGGGTAGAGTTAATATAGCCGAAGAATTGGTGGATTCGATATTGGTAGCCAAATCGGTGGCTGAAAAGGTGACGGTGGTTTCACCGACATTAATAACCTCGGGCGGAGTAGTAGTAGCAATACCGGAACCGGTATCAACCGAGTCAAAGGTAACGGCGGTAGTTTCACCCAGCCGAAGATCAAGAGTAGAAATTTTGACATCATCAATGAGAGCATAAGAGTTGAGACCAGCACCGGCCTCCCCGGTATCAGAAACCGAGATAACTAATTTAACTAAACGAGATGCCAGGTTTTGGAGGGAGTGGGATAAAGTAAGCCAGCCGGTGTCGTAATTAATAGCACCGGTATGATTACCATCAGTTAGGATATTCTCCAATAGTTGAATGCCGTCCTGATGGAAAATTCCCACCGAAAACTGATCATAGTCGGCAGAGTCGTTACTGACATAGCGATAGGAAAATTGAAGAGTGCCGGAAAAACTTTGGGGTAAAAATAAATTTTGGGAAATAGAATCGGTCCCGGAAAAGGTATCGGATTGGTTGCCAAGAAGGATAACCTGACCACGGTCGGGTTCGTCAACCTGATGATAATCACCTACCGGAGTGTCGTGGGTCCAGGAATCGGTTAAAAGATTTTGACCGGTGAAAGAATTGGGAGGAGTGACTTGGTTGGTAGTCGGTGGAGTGGTGTCAAAAAGAACGGAGGGCCGGGTGGCGATGTAAACCGGGCCATGGTTAACTGATTTTTCGGAGTTGCCAGCTAAATCATGGGCAATGGTGTCAAAATAATAAGTCCCCTCACCCAGAGAAAAAGTAAAGTTGAAATAGTTGCCGCAAACCCAAGGATTGAGATTGAATGAATAACAGAGATCGGTATGATCAACAGCATTATTGTCGGATGCAGAATAGCCGATGCTTAGGGGATTTTGATTGGAGGTTGGAGGAAGTGAATCGAGGGACGAAGTAGGGGGTTCATCATCAATAGTTAAGGAGCGGAGAGCGGTGGTGTTACTGTAACCATACTGGTCACTGACTTTAACCCGCCACCAATACTGACCGGAAGGCATACTTGTCAGTGAATAAGTGGTGACGGTTAATTGGCCGGACTGGTTATAAAGAGTAGTTCCGG
>Ga0100396_1001404_pt1 | contig 15563 bp, 16 predicted proteins | sample CryGeymeta201520_FD_81551 | JGI IMG/M metagenome (GOLD analysis project Ga0100396, IMG submission 81551) | Groundwater microbial communities from Crystal Geyser aquifers in Utah, USA - Crystal Geyser metaG 2015-20 | ecosystem: Environmental > Aquatic > Deep subsurface > Groundwater | place: USA... | reverse complement strand
GGCCGACGTGCCGCTGCAACGCCTCGATTGCGGCAGGGTCGAAATCGAACGTGGTGACGGGATTCTGTGCCAGGTCGGCCGCGATGAAGGCCGGCCCGGTGGTGGCTTCAGTGGTGGCTGACCGAAGCTGATCGTAGGGCAGCGCCGGCCAGAGGTCGTCGGCAGCCGGCGCCAGCAGGCTCACCTGCCAGCTTCCACTCGCGCTGAGGCGTTGCGCATCGAGGCTACTGAGTTTCAGCGTGGCCGCCTTGATCACGCTGCTAGCGGGGACGCCGGAGAGATCGAACTGGAGCGCGCCGTAGTAGACGTGACCCTTGAAGAAGCCGACGTGGATGCCAGGCATGTAAACGTGGCCACGGTTGTCCAGACTGCTCGTCCATCCGGTCGCGTCCGGGGCCGCGTGCAGTGTGAAGATCAGGCTGTCTTGGGGCGGTGCGATCCGATCGTCGCGGACATCCCCGGTGGCCGGGGTCGGTTCTCGAGGAGCCAGTTGCGTCGCTGTAGGTGTCCCGATCGGGCGTGGGATCGTTGCCGCGGCGGCCAGGCCCGACGTTTGTCCTGGCAGGGCGAGGACCACCCCGGGCCGGGCCAGGAACGCCAGGCTGGCGATCAGCGGCAGGAGGCTGAGCCAGACAGGCGCACGTGGCGTAGGGATTCGGGTTTCTGACATCTTCATATCTGCTCACTGCACCGTCACTTCGCACTTCGAGAAGGTATCGTTGCCCGGGCCGCCGTAGCAGATGTCCCAGCCCGCGCCCCCATCGATGTGATCATCGCCTGGACCGCCCAGCAACACGTCGTCCTTACCCTCCCCTTTGAGGGTGTCAGCTCCATCGCCACTCAGGACGCAGTCTGTACCTTTCCCCGCCGAGATCGTGTTGGCGACTGCGTTGCCCAAGAGCAATGAGTTGGCATTCCCATCCTTGAAGTCCGCGTCCCCCACGATGACGTTCGACAGATCCAGACCGTCGCACTCCGGCGGTTTGAGCTGGTTGGCAGTGATCGGGATTGTCAGAGTGGCGATGCCGGAGCCAGCCACGAGGTTCGCCGCGGCCAGCGCCCCCAGGGCGCTGACCAGGATCAACGCACCGAGTCCGATCCAGGAGAGGCGGTAGATAGATCGGGCGATCATGACTGTCCCTCCTGGCCCTGGGTTGGGGCTGCGTCGTCCTGGTCCGTGATCTGATAGCCGTAGGTGATGTCCGCGTCCTGGACGTAGTAGGAGTGGCGCTCACCATTCGTGTGATGGAGCACCATCCGGCCGTTCCGTTCGGCAAGCTTCACCAGATCCCCGAAGGTCGCGACCTGGAGGCCCTGGCGGCTCGCCGGCAAGTCGTTGCCGCGAATGGTGACCAGCAGCGAGCTGTATTGGGTTGCGATGCGCTCGGGCTCTCCGGCCCTGGCGGCTCGCGCCATCGGCACGCCCACGCTGACCAGGCCGAGCAGACAGAGGGCCAGGCCGCCGAGGGAGAGCTTCTGAACAGTCGCGACCGGCGAGGTAAGGTTCAGCAGTGACAGTGTATTGGGCGCCTGGCGTGGGCGTTTCACTTGAGCGGTCTGTGAGGGTTGGAGTTGGCCGCCTGCGGCAGCAGGATTGGCCGGGTCCGCCAGTTTCAGTTGTAGCGCGTCGATGGTGAAGGATAGCCGCGGGGCAAAGGTGTCTTGCACGGTCTGGCCGGCGAATGTCCCGCTTACCGCGACTCGTGGTACGAGCGCCAGGCTGTACTGTTGAGACGTCACCCCGGTCTGTTGTTCCAGGTTGTCGATGATCGTCTGTACACGAGCGAGATCGAGCTGGGTGGCGAGGGAGAAACTGTTGCCGCTGAAAGGGGTTTCCGGCAACAGATCGAAGGTCCACCGCCAGCCGCCGCTGTTGCCGAGTTCGACCACCAGCCGGTATGTGCCGCTCAGAGCATCGGGCTGGGTGGCGGCGAACTCGTAGTCGAAGCCCACATCGACAAGCGTGACCAGCCGGCGGAAGACCGGCTCGCCGGTCTTGACCATATCTGTGGTGTATAGACCCGGGGGCGCTGCGGCGGAATAGCTGAAAGCGCCACGCTGTTCGTATCCGATGGTGTCGTACACGGTGCGGGCCAGCGGGCGGGTGAAGGCGATGGCCGCCAACAGGAGCAATGCCAGAGAGAGCATCGCCAGCGCCACGAGCAGGTCGATTTTACCGTTGCGCGTACTGTTCACTGGGCCGACTCTCCCATGTTTGGATTTACGTCGCCGCCCCTGGCCACGGGATGTCGCGGAGATGCCGGCGGCGCCAACGAACCCGGCGGCAGCAAGCGCCAGGCCCGTAGGTTGGCGGAGCCACGCCACGATGTTCCCCCCGCGCGGTAGATAGAGCCAGAACTTTCCGATGAAATCATCGCGCGTAGGCTGATACGAGTCGTTCCAGGAGTTGTTGTCTCCCTTGAGGATGAAACGGTCTCCCTCCACCGCGATGATCCGATGGATGACGGGACCGATGTCGGGATGGTGATACGTCGCGATATCCCCGACCTGGTAGTCCGAGGCTTGTCGCAGAATGACGAGATCATTGCGGTGAAAGCTTGGCTCCATGCTGTTTCCCGACACCAACACGTAGGTTGCCCCGCCGCCAAATTGGGTCGGCGCAAAGGCGACCCAGGCCACTGCCGTGAGGCCGAAGGTGACGGTGGCCAGCAACGCCTGCAACCACTGTCGAGAAACACGCATCGATCACCCCGAATCAGAGAGAGAAGCACGGAACTCACGGACCCGGCCGTCACCCCCACTGGGATTCGGGTGATTTGCTCGACGCAAGGACCCAAAGGGAATCCGGCCAGCGATCGAGAAGCCCCCCTCGCCATCCTCACAGTCTCAAGATCGCGAGGATGGCAAGGGGGTGGGTTGAAGACTCGCGCACGGTGGTGACTACTGCGCCGCAACCACACGCAGTTGGTCTGCGTCGGCCACATTCACGGCCGAAGCAACACTGCACGACCACTCGGGGCTGGTGGTGACTGCGCATGCGAACCAGGCGCCCGCATCGACCAATTGGACTTTCACCGTCACGGGCGCTGATGCGCCGGCAGTGGCAGCGATATCGAACTTGACGCTGTCGATTTTGGTCGGATCGGCCGCGCCCAGCGTATAGCGCACGTCGGTGACGGTGTAGCCGCTGATGGTCTCGGCGCCGTCCCCGGCGCCGCTTTCAGGGACCACGTTAGCGGCAGCGAAGGCGTAGGCGCTGGCCCCCAGGATCAGAACCAGGGCCAGCAGGGCCAGGTTGCGAACACGGAACACTCTGCTGAGAAACATGATAGACCTCCTTCTTTGGTAATTGGTGTGATTGTGGGTGGTATCACATCTTTCAAGACGTTACTTTAACCGAAAAGAAATGCTATGTTATTCGTCGTTATGCTGTTCTTCTTGCACCTCCTGTCACTCCACCGTTTTCCACATCCGCCCACATTTTATCGGCTCTGGAGCCATGGCGGAACAGTGCTGTAGTACCAGGGAACCTTACAATTACCTTACAGAAAACAGCAAGATTTTATTGGTAGTCGGCTCGCGGATGCCGTCCATCTCCGCTCCCGCGCCGCGTTGCCAGCGCGCCCCTCTTGTGATATGATCTGTTCGTGCCGTACAGGCGAGAGGAGTTCCATGATCATACCTTCAACCCTGCCCCTTTCCTCTCCTGACGCGACCCTGCTCATCGCCGGCGGTAAGGGCGCGAACCTGGCGCGGATGGCCCGCGCCGGTTTCCCGGTGCCCGATGGCTTCATCGTGACCACTGCCGCCTATCGCGCGTACGTCGCGGCTAACGATTTGCAGCCGTTCATCCTGGCGGCGGTCGCCGATCTGCGCGCTGACGATCCGGCCGCGCTGGCCGCGGCGTCCGCGGCGATCCGGGCGCGCTTCGCCGCCGGCGGCTTGCTGCGGGACCTGGCCGAGACGATCCAGTCGGCCTACCTGGCGCTGGATCTGTCCTCGGTGGCGGTGGCGGTGCGCTCGTCCGCCACGGCCGAGGACCTGCCCGATCTCTCTTTCGCCGGCCAGCAGGACACCTATCTCAACGTGGTCGGCGACGAAGGGGTATTGCGCGCGGTGGTGGACTGCTGGAGCAGCCTGTGGACCGCTCGCGCCATCGGCTACCGGGCGCGCAACGGCATCGATCACGCAGACGTGGCGCTGGCCGTGGTGGTGCAGGCGATGATCCAGAGCGAGGCGGCGGGCGTGCTGTTCACGGCCAACCCGTTGAGCGGCAAGCGGGACGAGACGGTCATCGACGCGACGCTGGGGCTGGGCGAGGCGCTGGTCTCAGGCCGGGTCGAGCCGGATCACTATGTCGTCGAGACCGCGACCGGCCGGGTGGTGCGCAAGACGCTGGGGGCCAAGGCGCTGGCGATCCGGGGGCAGGTTGGTGGAGGCCAGGAGACGGTCTTCTCGGCGGACGGGGCCGGCCGCCAGGCGTTGCCCGACGCGGTGATCGGTGAGTTGGCCGCGCTGGGCAGCCGCCTGACCGGGCTGTTCGCCGCGCCGCAAGATATCGAGTGGGCCTGGGCCGAGGAGCGCCTGTGGCTGCTGCAATCCCGGCCGATCACGTCGCTCTACCCGTTGCCCGATGGAATGCCGGCCGAGCCGTTGCAGCTTCTCGCCTCGGTCGGCGCGTTTCAGGGGATGCTGGATCCGTTCACCCCGTTGGGGCAGGATATGTTTCGATGGGTCGCGGCCGGCCTGACCAGCCTGGCCGGCGCGCGCCATTCATTGGAGAGCCAGTCACTCGTGGTGATAGCCGGTGAGCGGCTCTTTCTGAACGTCACGCCGGTGGTCCGCAACCTTCGCGGCCGGGCGTTGCTCGGTAAGGTGCTCGGTGTGATCGAACCGGGTTCGGCCGCCAGCCTGCCCGCGATTCTGGATGACCCCCGGCTGGCGCCCAGGGAGGGGCGCTTCCCCCGCATCCCCCGCAGGTTGATCCTCAGGTGGGCGCCGGCAATCGTCGGCAGGGTGCTTTTCAGCCTGCTCGCGCCGGACGCCAGCCGGGCGAGCCTGACGCGGCATACGGAGGCGATGATTGCCAGGGTTGCGGCGCGAGCAGCGCAAGCCACCACCCTGGCCGACCGCGTGGCGCTGCTCAAGGCCATGCCGGGCATCGTGGGGCGCCACCTGATGCCGGCTCTGTTGCCCAGGATAGTCGTCGGCTTCGGCATGTTGAACCGCCTGATCCGATTGGGCGACGGCGTGCCGGACGGCGATCGGTTGGTGCTGGAAATCACGCGCGGGCTGCCACACAACGTGACGACCGAGATGGACCTGGCGCTCTGGGACGCGGCCAGCGCGATCAAGGCCGATCCGGCATCCGCTAAGCGGTTCGCCGCCGGCGACGCCGCTGCGCTGGCCGATGACTATGCCGCCGACCGGCTGCCCCCTGTCGCGCAGGAGACGGTTCGGCGATTCCTCGAGCGCTACGGCTCGCGCGGGGTGGGAGAGATCGACCTGGGCCGGCCGCGCTGGCGCGAGAATCCCACGTCCATCATGCAGGCGCTCCGCAGCTACTTGCAGATCGCTGACGCGGACCAGGCGCCCGATGCGGTCTTCGCCTGGGGCGCGGCCTCTGCCAGGATCGCGCTCAGCCGGCTGGCGGGCGAACTGCGCAAGACGCGGCATGGTTGGCTGAAGGCGTGGGCCGCGCGGTGGATCAGCCGGCGCATGCGCGCGTTGGCCGGGCTGCGCGAGACCCCCAAGTTCACGATCATCCGCGCCATGGGCATCTTCCGGGCCAGCCTGCTGGCGGCGGGCCGCGAGTTGGTGGAGGTCGGCTTGCTTGCCCGGCCCGAGGACCTGTTCTTCCTGCGCCTTGCTGAGCTTCAGGCTCTGGCCGCGGCCCTGGACGCGGGTCGGGGCGCGGCCGCCACCCTGGCCCCGATTGTGGCCGAACGCCGCCAGCGCTACGATCGGGAGAAGCTGCGCCGGCAGATCCCCCGGCTGCTGCTCAGCGACGGCCAGGCTTTCTACGATGGGTTGGGTGCGCCGGAGGGTGTGGCTGAGGGCGTCATTGTCGGCAGCCCGGTGTCACCGGGGGTGGTCGAGGGGATCGTGCATGTCGTGTTGGACCCACACGGCACGCGGTTGGTACCGGGCGAGATCCTGGTTTGCCCCGGCACCGATCCGGCCTGGACACCCCTCTTCCTGGCGGCCGGCGGCCTGGTGATGGAGGTGGGCGGGCTGATGACCCACGGCTCGGTCGTGGCGCGCGAGTACGGCATCCCCGCGGTGGTGGGCGTGAGCTTTGCGACCACGCGGTTGCACACCGGTCAGCGCATCCGGGTCGATGGCTTTGCTGGCCGGATCCAGATTCTGGGTTGAATGCATGATCTTCAAGAACCTCTGGCGAAGAAAAATACGTAGTTTTCTGACGATCCTGGGCATCGCCATCGGCGTGGCCGCGGTGGTTGGTCTGGGGGCGATGGCCGAGGGGATGATGAAGAACTACGGCTCCGTGGTCGGGTTGAGCCGCGATCTGTTGGTGTCGCAGGCCAATGCCATCGACGTCGCCTTCAGCAGCCTGGACGCCGAACTCGAAGGGCGTCTGCTGGTGGTTCCCGGCGTGGAGGAAGTCGATCCCGGCGTGTATGGCTGGATCGTGACCGAGGAAATGCCCTACTTCCTGGTGTTTGGTTACCATCCGGGCAGCATTGCCATGGATCACTACCGGATCGTCGAAGGCAAGCCGGTCACTGGCCCCAAGCAGATCGCCCTCGGCCGCCGCGCCGCTGACAGTCTGAAAAAAAGAGTAGACGACAGCTTGCGCATTTACGGCGTGCCCTATCAGATCGTTGGCATTTACGAAACTGGTCAGGCGCTGGAAGAATCAGGGGGAACGGTGGTCCTGGAGGACGCTCAGATCATCACCCAGAAGACCCGTAAGGTGAGCCTGTTCCAGGTAGGGGTGCGCCGGGGCGCTGATCTGGATCAGGTCATCCAACGCATCGAGGCGGTTGAAGATGATCTCACCGTCAGTAAGTCCAGCGAGTACGAGGCCAGCCAGGACTGGTCCCTGTATTTGCAGGGATTTGCCTGGGGTGTGGCGGCCATTGCTATCCTCATCGGCGGCCTGGGTATGATGAATGCCATGGTGATGAGCGTGCTGGAGCGCACCCGCGAAATCGGCACGTTGCGAGCGGTCGGCTGGAGCCGGGGCCGGGTGGTGGCGCTGATTCTCGGCGAGACGGTGGTGCTGAGCCTGATCGGCGGGCTGGTGGGCATCGGCATGGGGGTCGGATTCACCGAGATGGCCGCGCGAGCGCCCGGGATCGGTGGATTGCTGGAGGGCGTCTACTCGGCAGGGCTTTTTGTGCAAGGCCTGGTGACGGCCTTGGGCCTGGGCGTCGTGGGTGGCGCCTATCCAACCTGGGTGGCGGCCAACCTGCAACCGGTGGAAGCGTTGCGCTACGAAGGTGGCGGGTCGGGTGAAGTGAAAGGCTGGTTGGCGCGCGTCGGCAATCAGAGCTTCCGCAATTTGTGGCGGCGGCGAATGCGCACCATCATCTCAGTCACGGGTATCGGTATCGGCGTGGCTACCCTGGTCATGTTAGGTGGTTTGATCGAGGGCATATCAAGCGAGCTCAACAGCCTGGCCGGTAGCAGTGGTACCGGCAACATCACGATCATGCAGCGCGATGTGGCCGACATGAGCATGAGCAGCCTGGATGAACGCATGATCTCGATGATCCAGAGCATGCCCGAGGTAAAATCGGTGAGTCCCATGCTGTTGGGGTTCATTTTCGGTGATGATATGCCCTTCTTCCTGATCTCAGGCCTGGATCCCAACAGCGCGGCCATGGAGCACTACAAGATCGTCGAAGGGCGTTACATCCTCCGGCCCAACGAGGTGGTGGTGGGCAAAACCGCGGCGAAAACCTACAAGCTCAACGTAGGCGATACGCTGACGTTGTTCGAGAACCGATACAAGATCGCAGGGATCGTGGAAACCGGTGTGGCTTGGGAAGAGGGCGGCGGGATACTGGCTTTGCGCGAGGCACAACGCTTGCTGAATCGACCGCATTCGGTCAGTTACATCTTCGTGAACGTGAAGAACCCCGACCAGGCCGAGGCCGTGCGCGACGCGATCAATCGTCGTTTTCCAGAAGCGCGAGCCAGCCTCAGCAGCGAATTCGCGCAAAACACCGACGACATGGCCAATGCCCAGGTCATGTTCGGCGCCATCGGTTTCCTGGCGTTGCTGGTGGGCGGCGTCGTCGTCGCCAACACCCTGCTCATGTCGGTCTATGAACGCACCCGGGAGATCGGCACTTTGCGAGCCTTAGGCTGGCGCAAGGGGCGCATCTTGGGACAGATCGTGCAGGAAAGCCTGTTGCTGTGCTCACTGTCAGCCATTATCGGCTCGATCATGGGCGTGCTGCTGCTCGTTCTGATTGCCAACGCACCGATGGCCGATGCGTTCATCTCCGCCCGTTGGAATACAGGCATCTTCGGGCGGGCCGTTGGCGTCACACTGATTGTCGGCCTCATCGCCGGCGTCTACCCGGCCTGGCGGGCCAGCCGGCTGCAGCCGGTCGAGGCGTTGCGGTACGAATAGGAGAGAATTTCTATGCGAAGATCGATTTGGATCGGCCTGGCGGTGATCGTCTTGCTGGCGGCCGGCTGGTTCGGCTACCGCGCTTACAGGGCCGGACAGGCGACCGCGACCAGTCCGGCCGGTCTCGCGGCGGTTCAGGAGGATACGGCGGCGCAGGAGAACGTGATCTGGGCCTCCGGAAAGCTGGCGCCCGTGCGGTGGGCCGGTCTGAGCCCTGCGATCGGCGGCACGATCAAGGCCATCCACGTGAGTGAGGGGGACCAGGTCGCCGCGGGCGCGCTCCTGGTCGAGCTGGAGGGTGGGATTTTGCAAAGCCAGGTCGATGTCGCGGTCGCGACGGTGGCCGAGGCCGCGGCCGCGCGGGACAAGCTGTTGGCCGGCGCCACGGATGCGCAATTGGCGGCCGCGCGGGCCGCGCGGGCCGCGGCCCAGGGTGGGCTGGCGCTGGCGCAGGCCGGTGTGACCCAGGCCCAGGAGGCTGTGGCTGCGGCCGAGGCGCAGGTTGCCATTGCCAGAGCGCAGTACAACGAGCTGGCCAGCCATCCCACCGCGGCCGAGAAGCAGGCGGCCCAACGTGAGGTGGACCTGGCTCAGGTGGCCGTGAATCATGCCCAGGCTGCTTATGACGTCGTGCGCGGCGATCCGCACATCGCGGCCCGGCCCGAAGCGTTGGCGTTGGAACAGGCCACGGCGGCTTTGAGCGCCGCGCAGGCTGCGTACAACGTGGCTGTCCAGGGCGCGACCCGGCAACAGTTGGCCGCGGCCCAAGCGCAGATCGATGCAGCCGAGGTGCAGGTCATGGTGGCCAGGGCCGGCATCCCGGCCGCCGAGGCCAACGTCCAGTCCGCCGAGGCGCGGGTGGCGGGCGCCCAGGCCCCGTTGGACGGCCTGATCGCCGGCGCGACAGCCGAGGACAAGGCTGCGGCCGAAGCGGCCGTGAGATCGGCGCAAGCGGCGCAGGCCGCCGCTCAGGCGCAGCTTCGCCAGACGCAGGTGATCGCGCCCTTCGCCGGCCAGATCGGCAGCCTGCTGGCCCGCCCCGGCGAGCTGGCGACCCCCGGCCAACCGCTGGTCATGCTGGGCGACACCGGCTCGATGCACGTGGAGACCACGGACCTGCGCGAGACCGATGTCACCCGTCTCATACTGGGTATGCCCGTGGAGGTGAGCTTCGACGCACTGCCCGGCCAGGCGTTCCAGGGCGCCATTGCGCGCATCGCTCCCATGAGCACCGCGGAAAAGGGCAGCACCAACTACACCATCGACGTGGACGTGGTCGGCCTGGATTCCAGCCTGCGCTGGGGCATGACCGCGTTTGTGAATATTCGGGTGGGGAAGTAGCCAATACCCAATACCCAATACCAGGTCCCCATTGACTATTCGGTATTAGATATTGGGTATTGCGAACAGCAGGTCTGAGATGACCGAAGAACTCATTCGAACCACCAACCTGGTCAAAGTGTACGGCAGTGGCGAGCATGGCGTGCGCGCGTTGGATGGTTTGAACCTGAAGGTGATGCCGGGCGAGCTGGTCGCGGTGATGGGGCCGAGCGGCTGCGGCAAGAGCACGCTGTTGAACTTGCTGGGCGCGCTGGACCAGCCGACCGAAGGGGAAGTCTGGGTGGCGGGGGAGAACCTGGCCCGGCTCCGGGATGTGGACGCTTTCCGGGCCAGGACCGTGGGGTTCGTCTTCCAGCTTCATAACCTGCTGCCGACCTTGACCGCGTTGGAGAACGTCGAGGTGCCGATGCAGGGGCAAGTGTCCAGCCAACGCGGGCGCCGGGAACGGGCCGCCCATCTCCTGGAGACGGTGGGACTGGGGGACCGGCCTGGCGCGCTGCCCAGCCAACTGTCCGGCGGCCAGCGCCAAAGGGTGGCCGTGGCGCGCTCGCTGGCCAACGACCCGGCGTTGATCCTGGCCGACGAGCCCACCGGCAGCCTCGACAGCCAGAGCGGCGCGGAAATCCTGCAACTGCTGGCCGATCTCAACCGGAGCCAGGGCGCCACGATCCTGATCGTGACCCATGACCGCCGCGTGGCCCAGACCACCCAGCGGATTTTGCGGATGCACGACGGCCGCATCGTCAGCGACCACCAACTGACCGACCCACTGGAGGAGGACCTGCGCATGCTGGCCTACAGCAAGCTGGGACAGGCGCTGCTGGGCGATGACGGCTTGCAGCCCGGCTATCTGTCGCGGGAAGAGGAGGCCACGCTGCGGCGGCTGCTGGTCAAAGTGGGCGAGGCAGCGGGCCAAACGCCAAAAGAGTGACTTGACAGGGTGTCTGTTCGCCTGTAGACTGATTGCAGCACAATCGGCATGAGGAAGGCGGGAGGGAAAGAGCGATGACAGAAGCTACAGTATTGGAATTAGTTGTTCCTGTCGACATTGCACAGGTCCTTCGGGTTTATGAAGGTCCCGGAGGGGCCGATGAGGATCGGTTCAGAGTGCCTCTTGCTGTCGGATTGTTCGCCGAACGGGCCATCAGCCTGGCCAAAGCGGCGAGGCTGGCCGGGTTGACGCGCTACGAATTTGCCCGATTGCTTAAGAAGAGGGGCCTGTCAGCCTATGAGTACACTCAGGCTGACTACCGGGAAGATCTGGCATTTGTAGCAGCGGCACAGGAGTAACAGCGTGCGCCCACTCAGGGTTGTGACCAACGCCGGCCCCTTGATCTATCTGGCCATCTTGGGACGGTTTGATCTGTTAAGGGGGCTATTCGGCGGAATCTACCTGCCTCGGGCTGTCTATCATGAGGTTGTGATCCAGGGGATCGGTCAACCGGGCGCTGATGAAACGCGCGAGGGCGTGAGCGATGGATCGCTCAGGTTAGTCGATGTGCAAAACCGAATCGCGGTTGATGCTCTTCTTGGTGAATTGGATCTCGGTGAGGCGGAGACTATCGTACTGGCTCGCGAATTGAACTTGGGATGGGTCTTGTTGGATGACGGCGCCGCGCGTGCCAGGGCGCGTTTGATGGGGCTAGGAGTGACTGGCACGATCGGTGTCTTGTTGTTGGCCCGGCGAGCAGGGATCGAGATTGACCTTCAACATGACCTGGGCTTACTGATCGCACACAACTTCCGTCTCGCTCGCGATCTGTATGACATGCTGACTACTGGCTCCCGCTGATTGTGGCAAGTCGTGCCATACCAACCAACCAACCAACCAACCGGAGGTAGCTATGGAATTCTCTGCACTCATTCAGGCTCGTTACAGTGTCCGGGCCTACAAGCCCGACCCCGTCCCGGACGCGGCCTTGCAGCAAGTGCTCGAAGCCGCGCGGTTGGCGCCGACCGCGGACAATCGCCAGCCGTTCCGGATCGTGGTGATCCCCACGGCCGGCCGGGAAGAAGCGTTGCGACGGATCTACAGCCGGGGGTGGTTTGTGCAGGCGCCGCTGGTGATCTGCGTGTGCACGGTTCCCGCAGAGGCGTGGGCGCGGCGCAAGTACGACGGCAAGCCCTATGCGGATGTGGACGCGGCCATCGTGATGGATCACCTGATCCTGGCCGCGACCGATGCCGGGCTGGGTACCTGTTGGATCGCGGCCTTCGACCCGGCCGCGGCCCGCGAGGTGCTGGAACTGCCGGCCGGGGTCGAGCCCGTGCTCTTCACGCCGCTGGGCTACCCCGCGGACGCGCCCGGACCGAAGCGCCGCAAGCCGCTGGCCGACCTGTGTCGCGTCCTGCCCGGTTGACGCACAGCCACCTGGAACACACGACCGACGCTATGGGCGGGTCTTAGCCGCCTGCCACGGACGGGATGATGTGCACCCTTGCACCGGGCCGCAGCGCGGTTTGCATCCCCTGTTCCTTTCTTGAGGCGTTTGCCTCAGGCTGAATTTGCGTCTACCGGGAACACGATGTCTTCCTTGCCCGCCAGCTTCTCATGGATCCTCTGCACCACGATGTTCAGGTGTTTCGCCTTGTGCACGAAATCCAGGTCGGCGGTCTGGATCGTCAGCACCGGGCACAGATCGAAGGTGTGCATCCACTCTTCGTAAAAGCTATCCAGCAGCGCCAGATACTCACTCGTGATCCCGCTCTCGATATCCCGGCCCCGTTTGTGGATCCGCTGCATCAGCACCGGCGCCGGCGCCCGGAGGTACAGCAATAGATCCGGCCGCGGCAGGCCGCCCACCACCAGATCGAACACGGCCCGATACGACCGGTAGTCGCGCTCGTTCAGGTTGCCCAGGTGATGCAGCGCCCGGGCGAAGATGTGGGCATCCTCATAGATGCTGCGATCCACGATCGCCGACTCCGGGGCGGTAGCCAGTGCCAGGTGCTGTTGGGCGCGATGGCCCAGGAAGAAGACCTGCAGGTGAAAAGACCACTGGCGCATATCCGCGTAGAACTCCGCCAGGTAGGGGTTGTCGGCCACCGATTCAAAAGCCGTGCGCCAGCCCAACCTGCCGCCGATCCGTTCCGTGATCGAGGTCTTGCCCGTGCCGATGTTTCCGGCGACAACGATGAAGCGTTTGGTCATGATGGTTTCCTGGGTAGACCCTAAGGGTTTTCAAAACCCTTAGGGTCTAGTTTGGGGTCTGGTGATCGGGTCTGCCCTGAAGCGCATCTTCCCGGGGTTCGCGTGATCCATAGCGCCAGCGCCAGGAAGAACGCGCCTGCCCATCGAAAGCGATGAAACGGGCAAGCGTCTCGCCCACCGCCGGATGACCGCCAGGCAACGACCACAGGATCAGGCTCTCCCCCACCAGCCCGATGGCCTGCATCGCGATCGCCTCGTAGAGCGAGACGCGATGCAGGACGGGGTGGAGCAGCGCGACGAAGTAGGGCACGTTCCACATCTCACGAGCCGCCCAGAGGCGCAAGCCCATCTCTGCGATATCCGACCCGAAGGGTCTTCGGGAACCCTTCGGGTCTCTCGAGTCAATCAGTCCTGTGGTGGGTGACTGCCGATTTGGATCCACAACCGACGGGCATTGACCAGCGCGGGACGATTGAGCCGGATGGCGTTGACCGTCGCCCGACCCGTTGACGTCAGGCCAACGATCAGCAGGCCGACCATCTGCCAGGAAAAGTGCTCGCGCCATGCCTGGGTGTTGGGGTTAAAGAGGCGGACCGTGGCGCCGGTCTCAGGGTCAGTAGCGATGATGCGGTCGTGCTTGAGGAGGTTGCACTCCCAACATGCCAGACATAGGTTGTCGAGCGCGGTCTGACCGCCGAGCGATTCGGGGACGATGTGATCCACCGTGAACAGTGAGCCGGTGATGCTTTCGGCCGTCTGGCAGTAGCTACAACGATGACCGGATCGCTCGGCTACCGCCTGCCGGAGCGCTGGCGAGATGCGTGTATGGCTCATGCCGCTGCCAGGGTAGGCCTTAGGCTGGAGATGTCGTGCCCACGATCTTTGAGCAGCACAGCAGCTTGAGCGCGCACCAGCATCGTCCGATCGCTGCGGTAAGCCAGCCGTTTCGCCTCTCGTTCCTCGGCGGTGCTCAGTTCTTCGCATTGCCGCTTCAGCAGAAGAGCTTGCATCCGTTCCGAATCTCTGCGAGAGAGTGCACTGCGGGCAGCCTGCCAGAGTTCGGCGTCGGTGAGGTAGGCGAGCTGTGCCAGATCATCGACGATGTCGGCCGGCAGATCTTCTAAGGTCGGCAGTGCAGAGGACACTACCACGACTAACTCATCTTCAACTGAGCGGCGCATCCGTCGGGCGCTGCGCTCGATCTGGCGGTAGATCAAGTCCGGTAAACGTAACGTCACCGTCTGGAGAGCCATCTCATCCTCACTTCCGGCACAATAAGCGCCAGGCCACGATTGACTTCACCGCCGACTTACCTAACCCGGACGAGGCCGCTGCGCTTACGAGCCGGAACCAAAGCGGTGAAAGCCGATAGAGAAATTTTTGCACAGAAAGCTAGAATCTCACGGGTTAGGCCCTGTCGAGGGGCCGACAAACCGATTCTAGCACACAGACCCTTCCAGCGCAAAGGAGAACCATCAGGGCGACTCCACGCGCCAGTCCCCTCCATGGTCGCGCGCCATCAGCTTCGCATCAATTGATCTTCAGGCGACTGGCGTCGGCCGGCGCCTTGAAGAACTCCACGTCGCGCTTTGGCCGCACCGCCGTGTGAACCAGGCGGCCGGGAGCAGCGCGACCAGCCCCACCCCGTCGAACGCGATGAAACGGCTTACGCTGGCGGCTGCGACCGGGTGCCCGCCATCCAGTGACCAGAGGATCAGGCTCTCTCCGATCAGCCCGATGGCCTGCATCGCGACCGCCTCGTAGAGCGAGACGCGATGCAGGACGGGGTGGAGCAGCGCGACGAAGTAGGGGACGTTCCACATCAGAAACAGCACGCCGATCCCGCGCACGGTCGCCGCGCCGGCCGGCCCGCTCAGCTCGAAGCCGGCCGCGTAGGTCGCGGGCGCGGCCAGAAAGGCCACGGCGCACTGCACGTTCCAGAGAAACACAGCCGCAATCAACGCGCGGGCCAGCCAGAGCCGGGGCAGATCGAACGTTTGCGCGTGCATCTCTCTCTCCGGACGCTGACCCCGGCCATGTTCGCCCACTGACGGACTGTGTAGGCTGTCACGCGGGTCTCCATGACTGACAGTGTATACTATGACGTAACGTCAGAGTCAAGGGGGGAATCTTAAAATTGGCGCGCCTTGAGCGAACTCGATAGACGTACCGGTTTGATGTTGCTGTTGCTGATAAAACTGCTGGCGTTCTGCCAATGTATCCTCTCAAGTCCGGGGCAGCTCAAGGCGGATCCGTGATCCGCCGCTCGCCCGCCGAGTCACGGCCTCGGCTTGAGCAGATTTGTCCCCGTCTTTTTGAGAGGATACGTTCGCCGATATCTGATCTGAAAATAGATTTTCATGCTTGGTGGTGAGATTTATCTCATGGCGACTTCTCAAAAAACGAGCCAGCTTCCTGACGGGGCTTTTGTAAGCCTTGTCTTTGACAGCGCTCTGCATTGCTCTTCTCCTGAATCAAGGTGGGCCAACTATAGTTGAGATT
>Ga0100396_1001403_pt1 | contig 15571 bp, 12 predicted proteins | sample CryGeymeta201520_FD_81551 | JGI IMG/M metagenome (GOLD analysis project Ga0100396, IMG submission 81551) | Groundwater microbial communities from Crystal Geyser aquifers in Utah, USA - Crystal Geyser metaG 2015-20 | ecosystem: Environmental > Aquatic > Deep subsurface > Groundwater | place: USA... | reverse complement strand
GCTGCTACGGATTATCCAACATCGTACACCTTTTCCAGCGCCTCTTTCTCGATTTAGAAGGGTATCGCCTCTTCGCCAGCCACCCCCATATATGGCCGAATCACGGCGATTCCCAATGAGCCAAATTTTTACAGGAATTGAAGTTCTGAGGCATGCGGAAGCCTTTTTCATTAACTCAACAGGAAAGCGGTTGAAAAAATGATATTTGTTGTTAGACCGACTAGCTAAGACATCCTTTGATGTACAAATGGTTGACATCCTCGTTCATCCCACCGAATTGCGTCAAATTTCAGATCAACTAAAATCCGGCGCGCAGAAAATTGGAACCGCTTTGCAAGCCATTGATAATGATATTCTCTCACTCAAGGGAGATGGATTTATGGGTAACTGTGCTAACGCGGTTCAAATGCATTATGCGCCAAAACGTGATGCTTTGCTAAAGGCCAAAAATATTGTTGGGCATTTTTCAGAGGATTTAATATTGGCGGCATCTCGATTCGAGTCGGCAGATTCCAATCAGATAAGTGCATACACAATGGAACGGCGAGATTTACTTGGACAGGAAATGCAGAAAAGATATGAGCAGTTGAAAAACGCGGGCCTAGTTCCTGCAACAACAGATAAATTTGATTCTGAAACAGCAATTGGCATAGTGTTGCTGAATCCCGAAAATAGAAAGGTTATTGAGGAAACAGCGAAAAAATATGGACTTGACCCTGCTTTGTTGGCCGGCGCTGTCACTGCAGAAATGGATCTCGACTATGATTGGAAGGATGGAATCCAAGATGGTTTAGGAAGAATAGGAATAGGCCTTGGAGATGGTCCTGGCGTTGCCAATGTTCATAATGCCAGTCTTGAATTCGCTATTCAATACTTGAAAAGCCATGACTTGCCCGGCAAAGATTTTGCTCAAACTTATGATTGGTCTGCTTCTAACCGTTCCAGCTTTACAGGTTCAGTGGAAGGTGCTGCTATTGTGCTTGCCATGTATGCTGATGCTCATGGTGGCGTTTCTACCTCGGACGATATGGCCGTTGTTTGGGGCGCTTATAAAAATGGAATAAAAGACTTTGTGCTGAATGACCCGGGTGAGGGGTATGCTTCTGTAGAAGACTTCCAAAATAATATAGCTAATGGGGCCTCTGGAGATTTTATTATGGGAACCAATGCTTACTACGCACAACCATATTTCGAGTATTTCCGAGAAGCGTTTTCGCAACCAACTCCTGACGTTCAGTATCAAAATTATCCTGTTCCACAAATTGTCCCGACGCCAAACCCTCCCATAACTCCATCTCCGTAAAATAAGAGTTCATATGACTGATATTCTTGTTCACCCGCAGGAACTCCGCCAGATATCAGAACAATTGCGCCTAAGCGCAAAGAAAGTTGGTGTGGCTTTACAAGCCATTGATAACGATATTCTCTCGTTGAAGGGAGATAAATTTTTGGGCAACCGCGCTGATACAGTGCAAGCGCATTATGCCCCCAAGCGCGAAGCCTTGCTTAAAGCAAAGAATATTGTCATCCACTTTGCGGATGATTTGCAAAATGCGGCCACTGTTTTCGAGAATGCGGATCGCGGACAATTCGCTGAAATCCCATTTTCAGGAGGAGTTGGGGGTGTGAACATATTTCCTAGAGTCATTCCGCAATGGCTGGATAAAATGCCAAAGATTGTTTATCCTTGGGAGAATATTGATAAATTGAAACTCCCCGCGTGGTTAAGGAGCGCTTTAGATCAAGTTTTCAAACCTGCCCAAATTGTTTCACCTATCGCAGAAGGACAACCTACATCTGGATTTGGCGAGCTCCTCAAGCAATCACCAATTGTCACCAAGGTTCCAGAAACCCCAGTTGCTATTATTCCAGATGCTGATCAAAAAACGGTATTACAAAACCCTGTTGATATGGGAATATCATCTAGAAAAACCATTGATGTTTCATATGATGTCCCTATTCAATCTCAAGGATCTGTATACCATAATGCAGGTTGTACTCCAACATCCATCAGCATGGTTTTGGCTTACTATAATGCCCAAAACCCAGCAAACAAATTAGCCTCGGCTCAACAAATTGTCGATATATCTGACGCAAATGATCGTCTGTCTACAAAGGGAATGGCTCTAACAGACCTTACTGACGAGTTGAATACTCTTGGCTATAAAAATGTTAACGTACAGGTCAACGCACAATATTCTGATCTTCAAACTGCAATTAAAGACGGCCCCGTGATTGTTACAACAGGAGTGAATCTTACCGGAGATGGTATTATAAATTCAAGTGGTCCCCGCACACTTGTGGGCCCCGGGAATATCATTCATGCAATGGTCGTTACCGGAATTGGAAATGATCAAGTGGTTGTTAATGATCCTTGGAGCGGAACTCAAGTGGAAATAAGTAAGGAATCATTTGAAAAAATGTGGGCTCGTGGAAGTGGCGGCATGTATTCAATTAAACCATAGTGAACATATGACATCAAATAAACCATTTCAATTTGAAATAACTCATTCTGAGCTTCGTTGGCTTGCAGAAGTATTAGGTTATGTACAGTTTCCATTTTTGGGCGTTCCGAATAAAAACGAATCGGACACAGATTTGGAAGCAGAAATGAAAATGGCGCAGGCTAAAATGCAAGAACGAGGATTAGCAACTTATCTGCCCGGGGCTGGTTGGCAGGTGGAAAGGCTTGTTATTGCTTTAACACAGATGATCGCAAATCCCGATTCCGTGCAGATGCTACAGACTTGGAAGAAGAACGGAACTACCAAACGCGCATTTGTGTACCCTAATTTGGATGTTTCATTGTTTGCAGAAGAAACCAACGCTCTGGAATTCACGTTCCATTCTGGACCGAGTGGCTTGGTTGCCCAAAAGCAGGCATTTTTCGGACTTCCAACCAAAATACCAATCTCAAAAAAGAAATTTCATATCCCCGCTAGCCTTATTCATTTGATAATGACTCCAAAAGCAGGTGTGTTAACAGCTAGTTTGGAGGAAACAGGCTTTGATAAGAAGAAAGCAACTGAATTAACAAACTTCCTGGGCCACATTTCGTTAATCGGCATTCAGACCATATATAATTCCACTGAGGGCGATCTTTGTGTCCATGAGAAAAAGTGCCTGATTTACAACAATAAAGGTATTTGGGGCGGTGTGTTGGAGCATGCTTTACAATCAATAGAGTTTATCCCTCTTAAACGCCCAGAAGTTTTCAAGTGGCTTGGGCATCTTCAGGTTGTTGATTGAAAAGTATTATTGGCGGAGTCGCGTTTTCTAATCTGATATTTTGCCATACGAACGATTCGAAATGCGACCATAATTGTCGTAAATACAAGCTCAACTTTCAATATTATTAACCCCAAATCAGAAATATGAGTTAAAATAACCTAAGTAACTGTAAAAGAATAACTTGCGATTCTTGAACCGCTATTAAGCGTGAAAAAGGCTAAAAGTATCTGAACTTATTATTTTACAGTTCCTAAGTTACTGTGGAAATCAGGAAAGAAATCGCATATTCTAATCATGAAAAATATTCTTGAGAAGGCAAACCAGGCATTGCTTGAAGGTGACCGGGATGGGGTCTTGCATTTGTTGCGAGACGAGCCTGAAACTCCTGAGGTGATATGGTTGCGCGCCAACTCTGTATTGTCAAACGAAGAAAGACTAAATCTTTTAAATCAATTAACAGAAGGCGAATCAATTTATTCTCGACTTGCCAGAGAGTATCTTGAGCGCGAAAAGAAACTCGAACAACAGTTGCAAGAACCCCCCGATTATCAATTCTGGAAGCAACCTACTTGGGCCAAACGTTTGGAAAAGATGCGCGCATATCGTATCTGGGGATTTGGGGCGGTGATGCTGATTATCATGATTGTATTCGGTTCCCTGCTGAATCGCTCTGTACAGGATCAGTACCAACAGGAATACCTTATTGTCCAGGCCACACAGACCGCCGCAGCCGTCTATGGCCAGACAATTGCTAAATATGCATCAGGAACATTGTCCGCCCTTAAGACGGAAGATCCAACTACACAAAGAGTGACTTTTGGGCAGACCCAGGATGACCAGTTCATTTTAGCCACTCCAGCTGCGGGAGCTCGGTTTGTGGCAGTGCAGCTCAATTTTTTCTGTGACATTGCATTATGCGCGTCTCCTCCGGAGGCTACAATCAATTTGCTTCTGGCGAATGGCCAGATTGTCAGTTACAATTCGTCAAGTAAACCCTTCCTGATTGAGCAACCGATCGATTCTTTACCTCGCATTTCCCAAGGACAATTTGCCCCAATCTGGTTTGTGTTCGAAGTACCGAAAACTTCATCCCCGCTGGCATTACAGATCATATCAGAAGAGCAGGAGGTGCCCCAATATATATCCTGGCCGCTTCGCTGATTTCCGATTTCTAGTAACCAAAAGGAGATACTTACCATGTCTGAAATTCTTGTAAAACCACCAGAGCTACGGGTAACCGCAACGGATCTTCGCAAGGCAGCGAAAACCATTCAAACTGCTGTAGATTCAGTCGACTCTACCATCAAGCAACTTGGCCCGTCTCGGTTTGAGGGAGTGCGCGCGGATACACTGCGCGCCCACTACAACAAACTTCGCGACGCCATCTACCGTTTCAAACCACTCATCGATGCCTTTGCAACCGATCTGGATAATGCTGCCTCCAGGTTTGAAGCCGCGGATCACACTGGCGGATAATCAATCCATTTTGTCAAATTGAACAGGAGAAAATCATGACCTACACAATTCGTCTGACTCCAGCGGAATTACGGGCAAAAGCCGATAACATTGACCAAAACGCTGAGACTGTCAAGAAAGAGGTTTCTGAGATCATGGCATTGGTGAACAAGTTGCGCCCGACCTTTTTAGGTGAAACCGCTTCAGTCTTTTTCAAGGAGTTTGATTCGGCCGTTCGGGATATGGAACAGTGGGATGACATCGTGCGTAAATTTTCTGTGGAAATCCGCGATGCGGCCAATAAACTCGAGAGAGCTGATAAGTCCCATAGCTAAATTAGCAGGCCATGGCCAGAGAACTTTTCTGGCCATGGCCTGAATGGCGGAGGTAAGTATTAGTGAAATTCTTGTAAAACCAACAACCCTAAAGAAAGCCGCCAGCGAACTTGCCGAAAAAGCAAGGCGAATTAAGTTGGCAGTGGGCGCAGTGGATCATATCATGCAAGAAATGGGGCCAGTCCAATTTGAGGGCAGACGCGCAACCGCGCTTTTGACACGTTATAGAAATGTCAGAGAGAGTGTAATGGGGTGGCCGGCTCTGATTACTCATTTTTCGCGGGACTTGGAAACAACCGCCCACCTTTTCGAACTTGCTGATCATTCTGGATAAATATTCGATGGATTTCATGTTTAGGGAACACCAGTATGCCAGAGCGAATTCAAAATAATCAAATCAACCGCCCTCCCAGACTGCAAAACAGTTTTCACCCGGTTGACATAGATATTCCGGTGCCTCCAGTTCCGCCGGACGATACTGCGCGCAATCTCTTGTTGTCACTCTTGCCCATGAGCAGTTTCGTGATTATGGGGCTGTTTTATTCGATGTCTTTTAGCAGGGGAACAGGGATGGGTTGGCTATATGCACTCCCTATGATTGGAATGGCAGTTTTTTTCTTTATTGTTTCCTTTATTACCTTTGGAGAACAAAAGCAGGAGCAAAAGCACCGTTGGCTGAAACAATTACGAGATTACCATCGCCTTCTGGATAAAAAAGAGTCGCGTTTGCTGGCTGGACATATACTTCAATCGAATTTGTTGGCTCTTAGATATCAGCGACCCACCGAGATTATTCAGCGTGTGAAGAATTTGGAAATTACCTTGTGGGAACGCAGGCCGGAAGATGCGGATTTTGTAACCTACCGTTTGGGGGTGGGAGATTGGCCATCTGTCATCAATATCAAGGCGCCTGACCCAGATGTAAATTCCCCAGAGATTCGGCGGGCATACAATCTTTACACCGAATACAATAAAGTGCCTAATTCGCCTGTCAGCCTTGATTTGCGTCAAATTGGATCCGTTGCCTTTGTGGGAAATCGCAACTATACCATTCCCTTGTTACGCGCTCTTATTGCACAGATCGCTGTGCTTAATTCGCCAGATGATTTGCACTTATATATGTTCTCCTCTGAACCTTATTACAAGATATGGAAATGGTTGCGTTGGCTTCCTCATACCAGCGCCAATCACGTGGGAGGGGATCCAACTTTCATGGCTTTTCAGGCCAATGCAAACAAGGAATTGATTGCCGGAATATCCCGGGCTTTGGATATCGAAAAACAGGAGGATGAAAAGAACCAGGCAGGCAAATCCAGGCTATCTCACGCGATGCTCCTGATCTTAGATAAAGAAACCGAAGTTCGAGATGAACCGATTTTCTCTCAGTTAATGAAAGAAGGAAAACAGTTAGGCGTCTATTCCATTATTTTGTGTGACAAAATAGAGGATATACCGAGTGACTGCGCGGCTGTAGTGGAAGTAGGCGCCACGGAATTCAAATTAGCGTTGACTGGACCTCAGGCAATTAAGATGAGTGGAAAGCCGGATAAATTAAGTCTGATGGATGCCGATACGCTCTCTCATCGTTTGTTGCCCATTGCCATTCAAACGATGGGAAAAAACAGCCGCATTCCCTCGCGTGTCAATTTTCTGCAATTATACGGGGTTGGAAGGCTTGAGAATCTTGACGTAGCAAACCGCTGGAAACAGAAACCAACTGATGATGGATTATTGCCTTTTCCTGTTCCGATTGGTGGCGAGACGCATGCTTCGCCATTGATGATTGATTTGGCCGAAAACAGGGATGGTCCCCATGGTTTAATTGCTGGAACGACTGGCTCGGGTAAAAGTGAATTATTACAGACTCTGGTCAGTTCGTTGGCCTTGGAACACCACCCCTATTTCGTGAATTTTCTGTTGATTGACTTCAAAGGCGCCAGTACTTTTGGTGTGTTTGAAAAAATGCCGCATGTGGTGGGGTTGGTATCCAATTTAGATAAACTGTCTGCTAACCGCGCCCTGGAGGCGATTAACACCGAGAGCATCCGCCGTCAGACGTTCCTACGTGATCTTAAGAAAGAAGACATCAGCGAATATTATCAAATGTTGGCAGATCCAGCCTATTCCACCCAGAAACTGGAACCTCTGCCTCATCTTTTCATCATTGTAGATGAGTTCGCTCAAATGGCCCAGGAGATGCCGGGCTTTTTATCCCGCCTAGTGGATACTGCCCGATTGGGGCGTTCTCTTGGAGTCCACTTGATTCTTGCCACCCAACGGCCGGCCGGTGTGGTTAATGATCAAATGCGGGCCAATCTCAATTTTAGGATTTGCTTGCGGGTTCAATCCATCGATGACAGCCGCGATATGTTACGGCGCCCCGATGCGGCCTTTTTGCCACACAACCTTCCGGGGCGTGCGTATTTTCAGGTCGGCGATGGTGGAATGCTAAGACAATTCCAGGTTGCGCGTGCAGGTGTGGATTATGAACCAGAAACAGATGAGAATAAAAAGAACAATTATCTCTATAGGGTTAATTATGAACAAGCCAGTTTGGTTGAGGATTTACAGGAAGGGAAAGAACGCAAACGAAACAAGATTTCAATTGCTGGTCAATTGGCATTAGATCTGGCCAGCCTTTACGAAACCGAGATCAGTGCTTCCCTTTCAAAAAGAATGGAGCCAATTCTTTTACCTCCTCTTGAAGACAAAGAAGACCTCTTAATGATTCTTCAAGATTGTGCCTGGAGTGGTAAAAAGAAGAACTGGACAGAACATCCAAATCACACTCATGGCTTCAAGGTACCCGTTGGCCGTTTGGATTCGTTGGCAACTCACACCCAGCCACCTCTGGTAATTGACTTTACGGAATACGGCGGACATGTTATGGCGGTTGGGGGGCCTCAATCTGGAAAAACATATTTCCTTGAATCGTTGTGCTACAGCTTGGCTGTACATTACAATCCCTCACAGGTCAATATCTATATATTAAGTTTTGCCGGAAAGGGATTGGATCATCTAAAAAAACTACCGCATGTTGGGGCTGTGATTGAAGGTAATGAAACAGAGAGAGTTCATCGTTTGTTGCGTTATCTTCTAAACCAAATAGAATCACGCAAGGAAGCCTTTAGCGAGTATGGCGCAAAGGATTTGCAAAATTACAACGATCAAGTTAAACCGGAAGCGCGCCTCCCCTATCTGTGTATCCTGATAGATAATTTTGGCGAGTTGCGCAATCTCGAATATGATAATGAACTTGCGGAGATCGAAAAGCTCATCAATACCGGTCGTAGCTATGGGGCGTATTTTGTCCTAACCGCGCTACAAAGCAATGATATTCCCTATAAAATCTCAAATCTGATCCAACGCAGGCTGGCATTCAATCTGTCAGACCACACAGAATACCTCCTCCTTGTTGGCCGTCCGGATTCTCTGGAGTTTGATGTATTACCCAGTGGTAGATGTTTTGTCAGTGGAACGACCCCGCCTCTGCAGGGGCAGATCGGATATCCACCCATACAAAAAGATTGGGATGCCCTGACCAGTGCAATGATTAATACCTGGGGGGATCGCCCCTTGCCGCGTGCCATTGAAATTTTGGAGAAGAATACATATTTATCCACCCTGCTGGGGCACGATAAAAAGGATGTTCGCGGGCTAAAAAATATCATAGGCATTGACGGGGACACCCTTGATCCATTTGAAATGGATTGGTACACACAGGGACCGCACTTTTTGGTGGGTGGACCTTCTCAATCTGGTCGTACCAGTTTGTTGCATACTGTGGTGCTTAGCCTGACCAACAAATATTCACCGGAACAATTAAATATAGTTTTGATGGATGGCACGAATAGCAGCCTGGTTAGTTTGGAAGGCCTGCCGCATGTAATTGAACGTGTGATTGAGGAAGACGGCTTGTCTAGAAATATTGCGCATCTGCAGAACGAACTAAATGAGCGAAAAAAGGATATGCTCTCCAACAAGAAACCTCAAGACAGATCCGAGATCCTTTTTGTAATTGATGATTATGACCTGACCTGCGAGGCGTTGGCAATAAATGAGATTGTCCTTTCCAAATTGGGCAAGCATATTCGACAGGACTCTGACCTTGGCTTTCATTTCCTTATTTCGGTACTTCCCGAGAACTTAAGTGGAAGTACTGATCCGCTCATCAAACAATTGCGACTGGCGCGATCCGGAATATCTCTAAGCAACGTTGATACTCTGGAGATGCTGGGTGCCCGTCCCAGTTCTGCCATGCGAAATGAAGATTTAACACAAGGACGCGGTTATCTTTTCTCACGTTCGGGAATTAAGCTTATCCAGTTCGCCAATCCTGACAAAAGCGCATATCAGAGTGTCTTAAGGAAATGGTCTTCAAAATCCAATAAAGCTGAATGGGCGAGACCGGCCAACCAGCAACAGATTGATCAGGTTCGAAGCGACAGCGCTCCAATTCTGAATGCCGAAGCATCGACCAAGGGTCCGTCCAAATCAGTGGGAGGATACATTAATCAGGATGAAGCCCTTAAGCGTTATATTCAACAACGGCAGATGCAGGCCAAGAAAGGCATAAGCTAATGACAGATATTTCCTTTTCGGCACAAGTTATTCCCGATAAGTCCCAGGATTTTAAATGCAATTCAAGCGCATCCGCCTTGGATGCAATCAGCCGTGTAGCCAGATTGATGACAGATCCCGACGGGAAGCCGATTGATCTCAGCGAATACAAAGTATTAATTGCCTATCAGTTGTTATCCCCAGAGATGGGCGTGGCAAAATTGTTTCAAGAGAACCCGCAAATCCCCGTCGGGCAGACCACGTTGGATGATCTAAAAGTACAAACGGGTTATTATGTTTTCTTTGTCAAACCCGCTACCGTTTCCGCCAAACTTGAACTGGGTATTGGTACTACACTTTTCCACCTGGAAAAGACGGAAATTTTGATTGGGCGGCGGGATGAGGAAAAAGGTATTGACCCAGATGTGGACTTAACCCCCTTCCTCGCTGGAAATGAATTGAAAATTTCCCGTCAACTGTTGGTTTTGAACGAGGTCAATGGAATATGGCAACTTAGACTGCATCCAAATGCCCGGACCAGTGTTTTTCTGGATAGCCAAAAGCTTCAACTTAATACGATACATTATATCCAAAACGACAGCGCTATTAGTATCGGCAATTCGCCAGAGCAACCATATTTAAAGATCACTACAAAGCTAATGAGTGATTAATTGAATTCAAAGGAGATTTTTGAATGAAACCTTTTACTCCCTTTAGAATGCTCGTTGTTTGTTTTGTGCTATTTTCCCTAATTATTACACCACAGAGGGGAGGGGCTCTGCATGCAAGCTCGATGGCTTTGCAGGATTCGTCCACCCTTAATTTCTGTATTACCGATGTTCCAACTATCGGTACCTTTCCTGCTGTCAAATTTAATTTTCGCGTCTTTGACCGGAAATTTGATCCTGTAAAAGAGATTTCCGATCAAGACCTGCGCGTCTCAGAGAATGGTTTGAATCCGGTTCCGCTCACTCCCGGAATGTTGAGCAATGAACAAGGATTGGGGGTGGATTACTATATAGTGGTCGACCGAAGTAATCGCATTGGCGACCAAGACCAATTGCAGGTAAAGGCAATTCTTGATTCCTTTGTGAGTTATTTTGATGAGAGCAAGGATCAGGTCAAGATTATTACTGATGAAAATAATGGTGCCAATGTCTTTTATCCTAGCCCAACTGCTACGAAACTTTCACAAGCTATTGCCAATTATCCGACCGCAAGAGGACGCAATATGTATCTTGCGGATAACGCGCTAAGCACGATTCTGGATGAAATTGAAGGCAGTTTCAATACCTGCCAAAAGCCCAAGATACTGATTGTGATTGTAGGAGACGACTCGATCTCTAAGACTATGATCACTAGTGTTGCCGAAAGAGCCAAGAAATCATCCGCGAAATTGTTTGTATTCCATGCCCAAAATCACTGGGATGGATTATTCCACTCTCAATCAGATTATGAAGAAATGGCTAAGGTCGCAGGTGGAAAATATATTCAAATAACCTCTGAAGGTGATGCAGGCCGGTCCATCTTCAATACCTTTATCAACTATCGGCATTCCTTTTCCGCGACCTATCGAACCGGTAATGGAGTTAGTGGCGCTCATGTAATTGGATTCCAGTATCAGGGAGTGAATGTCCCAGCCAAGGGGTCTAATACATACACAGTTAGCTTATTGCAGCCTCAAGCCACCCTGGTTGTGCCATCCATCATTACTCGTATTGCCAAACAGACTGTTAAAACCGGATATGTGTATGATAAAGTCACGGAAAAAATCTCAGTGAATGTGGCTTTTCCGGATGGATATCCCAGAAAGATTTCAAGCAAAGCTGTCATGATCATTAATCAGACTGGGAAAGGTGAGGTGCGAGTTCCTATCACCCTGACTTCATCCTCTGGAGATGTGTATCAATTTTCATGGGACTTGGAGGATATTAGCGATTCTTCTCGCAATGACCTGGGGATGAAAATCGAACTGGTTGATGAGCTGAATCTTTCATTTGTCAGTGCTGATGCTCCAGTTACGGTTTTGAGCCAAATTCCCACAGCCCTTTTGGTTGAAAGAAACCTGGTATACGTCATGGCGGGCGTGGTTTTCCTCATGGTGATTGCGTTGATTGTCATGTGGCGGCGAATGGGGACTTTGGCAGTAAAGGGCCGAGAAATGATATCCAACGTTGCTGGCGCGATCCGAAAAACGATTGTGGGTGGCGGAAAGCGTGGCAAGCCACTGGCAACGATCAAAATCATTGACGGCCCACCCAGTATGATTAATCAGGAATTAAAGATCTACTCCGAATCGATCAAGCTTGGCCGGGACCCTCAAAAAGCAGATATGACATTCTATGCTCCAGATGCCAATTCGTCGGTGAGCGGATTGCACGCACGTATTGAGAAAGTAAATGGCATCTGGCGTATTGTTGCAGTCTCTTCAAGCGGAAGTGAGACCTTTGTGGACGAATCTCCAATTCCATTTAATGAGCCCTACTCATTAAATAGTGGACAGGTAATTCGCTTGGGATATTTGGCGCAACAACCAGTTGTGTTTAGCTTCAACTCGGAAGGAAGCGGTTCTGCGGGACCCCGAACCACTATTGTGGGTGGTGGGGAAGATGTTCGTCGAACCCAAGTGGATGAGAAAACAGTCCCAGTCAATGTTGTGAAGGTTTCTGCAGACAAACGAGAATCCCTAAAGCAATCCAAGGAAGAATCTGATAACATCTTTGATGAATTCAGAGAACGGGAGTAATCCTCATGCCTGATACCATTCAGGGCAAATATATCCTGGGCAAGCATAGTGTACTTGGGGATCCCCGCAGGAAGTGGGAGGATCGCGTCTTTGTCGAGGAGATCGTCCGCCATAGCTGGGATCCAATGGTGGTGGGTATTGTTGCGGATGGCGTAGGCAGCGCGGATTTCGGTTCGCGCGGAGCGCAATTGGCTATTGATACTGTAATTAGCTCGTTGACGCAAAGCCAGGGAAATGATATTCCCAATATCTTGGAGGCGGCCATTGAAGCAGCCAATAGCGCGGTTTATCAAGAAAACCAGCTGTATGAGAGGGATGGTCTATCCACTTTGGTTGTGGCAATTATTGCCCGTGAGCGGGTTTATATTGGGAATGTGGGGGATAGCCGCGCCTACTGGGTGCAATCTGATGGGAAATTATTGCTCTTAACGCGTGACCACAGCTACTTTAATGTTTATGGCGGAGATCCCAATGACGAGGATGCTGGGGTTGTAGTAAATGCCATCGGGAAAAAATCTGGTGTTCAGGTAGATCTCGGATTTTATCTGAAGGGTGACAATCTTGAGCAAGCCTATAAACTTGGCATTTCCGGCTTGCCTCTGAAGGCGGGCGATGCCATTTTGCTGTGCTCGGATGGATTGAGTAAAAATGCGCCGCAGGGTGAACGCTACGTTAAAGATGCTGAGATTGCGAGCGCTTTGAAGACGGAAACGTTGCCAGATCGGGCTGCTATCAAAATGGTAAGCATGGCTGAAGGCCGGCGGCCGGATGATAATGTCTCGGCAGTAACCATCCAGTTCTTACCCGGACAGGGAGGTATAAAGTCAATAGCACGATTCAAGTTGGGCTTACCTAAAATGGTCCTGCCTGTTATACCCACCAAATGGTTGATTTTGGCTGTGATCGGGTTTATGGGGTTACTGGCAACGGTTGTGATGGTCTTTATTATTGTTTTCTTTATTAACCGATTGTCTACAGGAATCAATGTTCAACAAGAATCGTTTTCCTCTCCTGTATCTGTTGCTACAAGCACCTCAACTTCTTCTTCATTATTAAATCCAAATCTTGCCATTTCCTATATGGAAGTGCAAAGTGTGGATGGGCAGGGAACTGTGGTAAAACCATTCGAACAAATTGGGAATGGAAGACAGGTTTCTACGATTGCGAATACGGGCGTCAAAATGGTTATTGGCGGTTCCAATGCCAACCCACCATCCATTGGTCTGTTGTACTTGTTTGAACAAAGTACAGCGAGATTTTTTTTTAATGAAATAATGAGACCGGAGTTAAGTAAAGGCGCGATCTATATTCAACCTGGTAATCCCGGTATGGGTGAAGTTCATTTTGCAATGACTGAGAAAGTTTATGCAATGGTGTCAGGTAGCCGCATGATCCTTGAAATTAAAGGTAGTGATATTTGGCTTTATTGTTTTGAAGGTGATTGTGAGTGGGTAATCGGTGATCAAAAATCAAAGGTACCCTCTGGTAATATGCAGGCCTACCACTTGAATACCGAAAATCTTGAAGCAACCACGATACCTATAAGCTATACTGGCAAAGACGGACAATGGGATTGGAATCGAAGATGTCATTTCTGCATGTCGGATATAGTCTCAACTCCCACCCCAGAACCCAGCTTCATAACCCAGGAATCTGGATCAACAACAGGAAGACCTCGTCGTCCAACTCCAACTGACACCCATCTCCCTCCACCCGTGTGTGGGAAGAAACCTAAACCCCCATGCCCCCATTAAGGATATGGTATGTTAACAGAAAATGTAAATACTGGATCCAAAATAGATCGATATATTATTGAGAAAACAATATCCAACAAAGGCGGTACAGCCTCAGTCCATCTGGGACATGTGGAGGATGATGCCAAATTTAAGGTGGCCATTAAGATTGCCAAGACAGATCAAAATGGCAATACTCACGAGGATACCTTGTTACAGCATGAAGCCGAACTCTTAAAGAAATGGGATTGGCGACATCCTGCTATCGTTCGATTGTTGCCTATTGAGTTGGCAGGTCGAAAACCTGAGTATGCGGTGCGTGCCATCAATTATCGGCATAATCCCTGGTTTATGGTGATGGAGTATTTGCGTGGCGAATCTTTGTCTGATAAACTAAGTGTCGTACAAAAATATCCCCTGGAGTGGAAACTGGAACTTTTCTATCAGATACTGATGCCGATCGCCTTTCTTCATCAAAAAGGGTATGCCCATCGCGATCTGAAACCCGAAAACATAGTATTTCGCTTTCCGATTTCTGCCCAACGCGAGCCTGAACCCGTATTGATCGATTTTGCATTGGCAAGCAATGGAACGGAAGGACGAGCAATCATTAGTTCTGCCCTTACCCTTGGATATGCATCGCCGGAGAGGGTCGTAAATTCCATGCCCGGTGGGGGAGGGGCGGTAATTGAGGATGTATTGGCATCGGATGTCTGGAGTCTGGGGGTGATTTTATATGAAATCATCACAGGCAAATTGCTTCTTAAGGGAAACCCGGATAAAATAAAGACAACTCTGATTCGTGAAAAAATCGAACCGGATATTCCAATAAATGATCACCGTGATCGCATTCTGGCGGGTTTCATTCGCGCAATGTTAAGCAAGAGGCAGGAAGAACGTCCATCCGTCAAGCAAATTTTATATGCGCTTGAGGAAAAATTTCCACCACCTCGAATTGAGATTCTATAAACTCGCTTTCAATATCAACGGAGAATCAAATGACATCAACTAATTCGCTTATTCAAGGTAAGTATGTGATTGGAAAACATAGTGTAGTGGGAGATCCGCGCCGTAAGTGGGAGGATCGGGTTTACACCGGCGAGATTATTCGGGCTGATGGAGAATCATTGCTTGTGGGTATGGTTGCTGACGGAGTGGGAAGCGCAGATTTTGGGTCCCGTGGAGCGCAACTTGCAATCGATACTACAGTTCGGTCGCTGGAACGAAGCCAGGGAGTTGATATCCCCAGGATTTTGGAGACAGCCATTGAAGCAGCCAATCGAGCGGTTTATAATGAAAACACTCAGCATGAAGGGGATGGATTGACCACGCTTGTGGTGGCGATTATTTACAAAGACCGTTGTTATGTTGGAAATGTGGGGGATAGCCGCGTCTACTGGGTCCAGGCAGGGGGGAAAGGGAAATTGTTACAATTAACCCGCGACCACAGCTACTATAACGTTTATGGCGGAGATCCCAATGGCGATGATGCAGGGATTGTGGTCAATGCT
>Ga0100396_1001387_pt1 | contig 15627 bp, 12 predicted proteins | sample CryGeymeta201520_FD_81551 | JGI IMG/M metagenome (GOLD analysis project Ga0100396, IMG submission 81551) | Groundwater microbial communities from Crystal Geyser aquifers in Utah, USA - Crystal Geyser metaG 2015-20 | ecosystem: Environmental > Aquatic > Deep subsurface > Groundwater | place: USA... | reverse complement strand
GATTCCCTTCGGCTGCGCTCAGGCCAGGCCCTTCGACAAGCTCAGGACAGGCCCTTCGACAAGCTCAGGACAGGCCCTTCGACAAGCTCAGGACAGGCCCTTCGACAAGCTCAGGACAGGCTTCGCTACGCTCAGGATGACCGAGGGCCGAGTAGTTACGTCCTTTTGAGAATATGGGCCACATTATAGCACCGCGTCGAAGACGTGGCAACTACAGGTGTACGGATAGTGCTCCACCCAGACTTCCGGGGCCAGAGCCGGCCGGCCTATGCTTGCCCTGAGGCGGTTATGCTTCCCACACGATGCCGCAGACCGACACAACTGAAGTAGCCAACTCGTCGGCCGGGCACTGGGCGTAGGACACGAGGCGGCCGTGGGTCGGCTCGAGCAGGCGGAGCGCCAGATAGATCGGCGGTACCCCGCAGACGTTATAGCGATCCCCGACTTGCCGGATGCCATCGAGAAACGCCTCGGGGTCGCCGGCGCAGACGTCCCGGATGAGGGATTGATCCGCGGCCCGCAGCCGCGCCTTGCCCAGGGCATCCAGTGGATGACCTCCGAACGCCGGGCCGACGTGGGCCAGGTCACCGGCCGCGATGACCACGGCTTGTCGGCCGGCCATGATGCCGCGCAGGACCTTCATGAGCCGTTCGATCGTCGCGTCAGCCTCCGGTGCAGCCTGGCCCTGGATGAAGTGATCGAAGGAACCGCACAGGATGGGCAGGGTCTCACACGGCCGGCCATCGCGGACGAAGTGCAGCCAGACCGCGGCCAGCTCGATGGCATGTTCGCTCCGGTGGTGGAGTTCCTCGCCAAACGCGGCCTCTTCTCCGATGGCGTTCGCCAGAGCGGCCACGGCGTCTTGGGCTGTCGGGAGGATGCCCAACGGAGTGGCGTAGTGCTGCCGCGTCAGGGTCAGCGCGCCGGGGCCGCCGAAGTGGTCGGTGCCCAGCAGGATGACCAGGTCGGCTGCCCGGACCATCTCGGCGGCCTGGTCCCACACAGCCGCGTAGACCGGGCCGCCGCGCGCGTAGTCGATGTGGGGGCTGATCAGCCCACGGCCGGCGACCGCAGCGGGCGCCGGGGCGCTCGTGGCGCGGACATCATCCAGGTAGCCCTGGAACAGTTGGCGAAGCGCGGTTGGCTCCGCGGGGTAAGATGCGCCAGCCAGCGCGGGTACGCGGAAGGACGCGGCGCGATAGGCAGTCAGCGCCTGGGCGCGTGCCTCTCGGAAACGAGCGTTATCCAGCAGAAACGCCTCATCCAACGCCGTCATCAGCTTGTCGATCAGGCCTGTGTCGGCCCGCAAGCCGAATCGGACGAGCAGGGCCGCGCTCAGGGCGGCGCTGTCGCGCGTGCCATCGCTGAGCGCCAGCAGAGGCGCTACCTCATGGGGGACGACGACGTTCCCCTCGCTCAGTTGTAGCGGATCGCGCAGCAGCAGCGCAGGCCGGCCGCTCACGGCAACCGGTCGCACGTCCAGGCTGCGCAACTTCGGGCGGATGTCCGCCATCGGCAGTTGTTCCCTTCCAGATTGAGCCGACACTCGAGAAGCGCGGCGCAACCCCTACAGCAGGTCGATCTGGTAGTCCACTAATTCCGCATCGAGCCGCCAATCGGCGAGGCTCTCGGCCACCCGGGTGAGCAGGCCATGGACGTAGTCGGGGCTGGCGGAGACGGCCGCGACCGCCAACACGGTGTGCCCCAACTGGTCCTGGTCCTCGACCTCAGCCACTGAGACGTTGAACTGGTTGCGCACGCGCGCGATGAGCGGCTTCACGATCCCGCGCTTCTCTTTGAGCGAGGTGACGCCGGGCACATAGAGCTCGATGGTCAACAGGCCGACGGTGGTCATATAGCAGCCCCGAAAAACCGCACTACTGCGGAACTGCCGGCTGGGCCTGGGCGCGCGCCAGGGCCGCGCAGACTCTGTCGTATTCGACGCTGACTTCATCGAGTAAACCGGTGACGCCGTCCACGCTCTTGGCCCTGCCGAGTTCCTCCAATCGACCGCACAGCTTGACCAGGTCGTGGGCGCCGAAGATGCCGCAACTGCCCTTCAGGCTGTGCGCAGTCCACTCCAATTCCCGGTAATCTACCGCCCCTGCGGCTTCCCGCAAGCGCTCCAGCCGTGCAGGTGTGTTGCGCAGGAAGACCTCCGCCATCTCGGTCAGGATGTCGGGCGCGCCCTCTTCTTGCAAGCTGCGCAGATCGGCCAACACGTTGGGATCCAGCACGTCGTCCAGCTCCGCAGGCGCGGACATTTTCGCGGCCGTCGCGCGGCGCGCCGCGCGACTGGTCTGGGCGTTTTCGAGCGCGGTCTGCAACTCGTCGAAGCGCACGGGCTTGCTGATGTAGTCGTCCATGCCCGCGGCCATGCACAACTCCCGATCCCCTTCCATGGCGGCCGCAGTCATGGCAATGATGGTCGGACGTTCATTCACCGGCCAGTGCGCGACAATGTACCGGGTGGCGTCCAGGCCGTCCATCTCCGGCATCTGTACGTCCATGAAGATGACGTCGTAGGGCTGCCGGTGGAGCGCGGCCAACACTTCGAGGCCGTCCCCCGCGATGTCGGCATGGTACCCCAGTTTCTTCAGCACGTGCAGCGCCAGCTTCTGGTTGACCGCGTTGTCCTCTGCGACCAGGATGCGGAGCGGCGCCCGATCGGCCAGGTCGGGATCGAGTTGGGGCTGGCTGGCTGCAGGGCTGGTGCGGGTGGGGTGCTCCTGGAAGATCCCCGTCAGCACATCATGCAGGTGCGATGGCTTGATCGGCTTGTGCAGGTAGGCCGCCAGCCCCAGGTCGGCATCCCTGGCGCGCATACTCTCATCGCGCTGCCCCATCGACGTCAGGATCACCAACGGCAGACTCTGCCGCTCCGGGAGCTTGCGGATTTCTTGTGCCAGCATGATGCCATCCATTTCAGGCATCTGCATATCCAGAATGGCCAGATCGAAGGGGTCGCCCTGTCGTATCCATTCGAGCGCCTCCCGGCCCGAACCCGTGGCGCGCACCACCATGCCCCACGACTCCGCTTGCAGCGCCAGGATGCGGCGGTTGGTGGCGTTGTCATCCACCACCAACAGCCGTTTGCCGACCAGCAGCGGTTGGGCGCCGCGCAGCGAGATGTGTGATTGGCTGGGGACCGCCTCGGCCCGGATGGTGAAATGGAAGGTGGAGCCCACGCCCACCTCGCTTTCAACCCACATGCTGCCGCCCATCATCTCGCTCAGCCGGCTGCTGATCGCCAGTCCCAGCCCTGTGCCCCCGTACTGCCGTGTGATCGAGGCGTCCACCTGGCTGAACGACTTGAAAAGCCGGTCCATCCGGTCGGGGGGGATGCCGACGCCGGTGTCCTGCACCGAGAAGTGCAGCTTGTGCAGGCGAGGGTTATCGGGCACTTTCTCGGAGGTCACGGTGACCACGATCTCACCGGCGGGGGTGAATTTCACGGCGTTGCTGAGCAGGTTGACCAGGATCTGCCGCAGGCGGGTCACGTCACCCAGGAAGCTCCCCGGCGTCTCGACGTCGATGCTGTAGGCCAGCTCCAACCCGATATCCGCGGCCTTGGGCGCCAGCAGATCGAGCGAGTCTTCGATACATTCGCGCAGGTCGAAGGGGTTTTGCTCTAGCGCCAGCTTGCCCGACTCGATCTTCGAGAAGTCGAGGATATCGTTGATGACAGTCAGCAGGGACTCGCCGCTGTTGTGGATGATCTCCACGAACTCGCGCTGTTCGGTGCTCAGCCCGGTGTCCAGCAACAGGCCGGTCATGCCGATCACCGCGTTCATCGGCGTGCGGATCTCGTGGCTCATGTTGGCCAGGAACTGGGATTTGGCGCGGGTGGCGGCCGCCGCCGCCGCGAGCGCCGTATCCAGTTCTTGGTTCTTGTGGCGCAGCTCATCGGCCGCGCGTTTGCGGGCCAGCGCGCCGCCGATGCTGTCCGCCACAGTGGCGAGGATCGATTCCTCGCTCTTGGACCAGCGCCGTTCGGTATGGCAATCACTGAGACCGATGAAACCCCAGAATTCGTTTTCGATGAAGATGGGCACGACCAGCAGCGACCGGATATCCTGCGGCGCAAGGACGGCCTGTTCTGAGGCAGGGAACTCAGCGATGGGTCCGCCGATGACGTGCCTGGCCGAGAGCGTTTCGTACCAGCGGCTGAAACCGTCGTTGTGGTAGCGGAGGTTTTGCAGCAGGGGGTTGTCGATTTGGCGGGCCACCCCACGATGCGCCCACTCGTAGCGCTCGCTCATGCTGATCTCGCCCGTGACGGGGCGAGGCGCGTTCTCGAAGATGTAGACGCGATCGACCTGCGCAGCCTGGCCGAGGATCGCCAGCACCTCATGGATGGCGGCCGCGTGGTCGGGTGTGGTGAGCAGTCTGTTGGTGGCCCGCGCGACCCCCTGGAGCAGGTTGTCCCGCTTGCGCAACTCCTCTTCGGCGTGCCGCTGTTCCAGCGCGGTGGCGATGTGCTGCGACACGAAGGTGAGAAGCTCCTTTTCTGCCTCGCCGAAGCGCACACTTTCGGTGTAGCTCTGCACGACCAGCGCGCCGAGCACTTGAGCGCCCTGTTTGAGCGGCACGCAGAGCCAGTCGACCGACAGCGTCCCCACCGGTTCGACTTCTCCCATGTCGACCAGCTCCTGGATGCGTTCCAGGCCGATCAGGCAGGCTTCCCCAGTGCGCAGGGCGTACTCCGTGAGACCGCGGCCGCTCGCTCGGGGCGCCGGCGCGGGATCGTGCTCGTCTACGAAATAGGGGAAGGACAGCATCTGGGTCTCAGCGTCGTAGAGCACCAGGTAGAAGTTCCTGGCATACATCAACTCCGAGACGATGTCGTGGAGCGTGGCGCAGAATTCGTAGAAATCCTGGTTTGGGGAGCGGGTCTCGCTGGCGATGCGGTATAGCGCCGACTGCAGCGCCTCTGCTTTCTTGCGTTCGGTGATGTCGCGGAAGATCCCGCGCGTCAGCAGCGCCTTCCCATCGACACGTTTGCAGTTGGCGTTGCCTTCCACCATGATTTGGCGGCCATCTTTGGCGATGTACACGGTTTCTACGCGGCCGACCTCTTCGCCGCACAGGACGCGATGGAACATCTCCTCACAGTGCGGCCGATTGTCCGGGCAGATCACATCCATGAGCGAGAGGCTCTTGACCTCTTCTTCTGTATACCCCAGGGTCTCGCGCCAGGCGCGGTTGACATATAACAGGCGACCGTCCGTCGCGACGCTTTGGATCAGGTCGTTGGCGTTTTCCAATAGATCCCGGAACTTCTCTTCGCTCTCTCGCAGCGCGGCTTCCGTCTCCCGCCGCGTGTTCTGCGACTGCTCCAAGGCGGCCAGAGTCTGGTTCATCACACTGGCCAGTGCGGAAAGTTCGTCGTGGCCGGTGACCGAGAGGCGTGCCGCGAGATCGCTGGTGGCGCCAATGGTGTTAATCTCGGTGCTGAGCCGGGCCACGCGGGCCAGGACCAGTCTCTCCAACAGCAGCAGGATGAGCCCGCCCAAGACCAGACCCACCGCCAGCAGCGAGGCGAGCAGAAAGTGGAGACTCCTGAGGCTCTCTTGAAAGAGGATGCGCGGCGTCTCTGTGCGCACCAGCAGAGCCGGCTGGCCGAAGACGTCGTTCATCACCGTGTAACTGGCAATCGCCCATTGATTCAGGGGCCTGACCGCGGGCGGCGTGTTGGGTGTAAGGGCGGCAATCTGATCAGGCGCAAGCCCGGTGTGCGTCAGAGCCTGACTGTCGAGCCGAAAGACGCTGATGGCTTGATGAGTCGCTTCGGACAACTGGGTGATCAGAGTGCTATCCAGATAGCGCCCCATGAGCAGTACGCCGCGGCTGGGGCCCTGGTCTTCACTGGTCAGGATGGCCCAGCAGGCCACCAGCATGGGGCCTTCGGGGAGCATGACGATCCCCGTCAGCCCGTTGGCCGGGTCGGGACGCAACAGGGCACGATCATGTGCGCGAAGCAGATCTGTGAGGCCAGGCGGTAGCGGGACGGCCATCTCCGTCTCGAGATCGACCGCTTTGCCGTAGACGATCTCGTCCGCACTGTTGAAGTACAGGATCAGGTTCAGGTCGAGGGTGACGAACGTCGAGTCTGGCAGATTGGACTGGATGTATTCCGCATCGCGCGTTTCAACGAAAGCGTAGGTGTCATCCCAACTGGCCCAATCCATAGTCGTGCGGCTCAACATCGTGATCCTGCCGGTCAACGCGCTGTTCGCCACCTGGCTGTTTTGGCGGGCGGCATTAGCTTCAAGGTCGAGGGTGCTGCGAAACAGGATCGTCGACGAGACCGTATACAGGCTCAGGATCAGGATCGCAAGCGTCACTCCGAGAAATAACAACGTACGTCTGCGCAATGTCATCAGGTTTGCCTCTTCAGGGGCTGTGGCGAAGGTCTGCCGAGAACGTCAAGCGCTCAGTAGATCGCATCAGGCTCCCGGATGGCCGCTGCGCGCGCTGAGTTTTCGGGGGGCTCGGTGTGTCCACAGCAAGTTGGGTGTGGTCCGTGTCGTTAGAGCGCGAGAGCTGTTCTCAGGTGACCAGATTCTCCACGACTCCTGCAGTGTCCAGTATAAGACCCACCCTGGCTACTCGCAATGGTACTTTTGGCCTACTGGCGCGCTGCTGCTGTCTCCTCCCGGTCTGCAGAGGGTTATGGGCCGGCGGCCTGAACCCGCTCCAGGCCGCGCAAGACGAATTGCTGCTCGGATTCAAACGTCAGGAGGGCCGTCGCGTCCTGCAGACCGGCAGCCCAGCGCGGCCGGAAGTGGGCCTCCTCGGCCGTGGGACTGTCGAAGTGCGGGACGCCCCGCCCCGGCTCGGTCAACCGCATTAGAAAATAGTGCTCGGTGCGCCGGACGTGGGCGTCCTGCCAATCGAACTCGATCAGCGCCTCACCCAGGTCCGCCGCGATCGCCAGCCCACAGTAACCGGTCTCCTCGCACACCTCGCGCAGGGCGGCCTGCTCATCGCTTTCGCCCGGCTCAACGTGGCCCTTTGGCAGGCGGATCTCCCGGACCGGCCGACCGTCGCGCAACACCCAGCGCTCGATGAGCAGCACCCGGCCGGCGGCGTCCAGCACCACGCCGCCGGCTGCGCGGTAGGCCCTGATTTTCATGGTCGGCCGGTCCATTCGGGGTGGGCGTACTTGTCCCGCGCCAGCTCGGCGGCCCACGTCTGCTCGGCCTCCGTCAACGCGCCCGACACCAGCATGATCGCCAAGGCCGCGGCGAAGCCCGCCTCCAGCGCGGCCATCGCCTCGGCGAAGCTGATCGGCCGGCCCGCGGCCGCTTCGGCAGTGATGGCGTGGCCGGCCAGGGAGCGGCGGAGCGCATCGGCCTCAGCTTCGGGCAGCGTCAGGCAGTCGATCAGCCGGGCCAGGTCGCCGGTCAGGGGCAGCGAGCCGTGCTGGAGCACGAAGCCGGCGCGCCGGCTTTGCGCGCTGCCCAGCAGCTTGCGGCCGTTCACGATGATCTCGTATGCCGACGGTACCTCAAAGCACGCGGCCGAAGCCGCCGCGCCCGCGCGATTGGCGCCCGGCGCGGCCTCAGCCGGAATGCCCAGCCGCTGCAACCCGGCCACCAACCCCCGCGCCAGCCGCAAATAGGCGTCCAACACCCCGCCCGCCATCACCGGGTGGTCGGCCGCCGCGACGACGCTGTAGGTCAACTCATCGGTGTGCAAAATGGCGCGGCCGCCGGTGGGGCGCCGCACGATGTCATAGCCCAGCGCCGCGCGCCGACCGGCATCGACGTCGGCCAGGGCCTGGTGTTTGCCCAGCGAGACACACGGCGGCGCCCACCCATAGAAGCGCAGCGTGGGCGGGGCGATGCCTTGCGCCACAGCTCGCCCAATCGCTTCGTCGATGGCCATGTTCGCCGCGCCGGTTGCCGGACCGTGGCGCAGGAGACGCCAAGAGGTATTGGGTATTGGGTATGGGGGATTGGCTGATTCGCCGATCCTTCGCCGTCGTTCAGGACCGGTTTGCTGATTGGCTGATTCGCCCATGCGCTGTTCCTTTATACAATGAGGCATGCTTGTTGACAACATGCCCGCTCCCCCGGTCAACTCGGCCCCCCACCCCGATCTGCAGGAAATCTGTCATTGCGTCCGGTACTCGCACGTCGGAAAACAACAGCGGTCGCGCGCGCCCTCCAGGGTCACGCGCAGGAAGCCTTCGCCGCACGCGGCGGACAACCCCAGCCGGCGGCGGGTGTAGTCGTCGGCGGCCACGGTCGCGCCCGCCCGGCGGCCCAGGCCGGCGAGGAGGGCGAACGCGTCGCCCAACTCGACCGCGGTCGGCGTCAATCCGGGGCGGTCGCCTTTGTAGCCCAGGAGCAGCAGGCAATGCGCGCCCTGCCGTAACGCCGCGCCGGCCCAACCGGTCACCTGGGCCAGGCCGCCCGCCAGCAGGAGCAGATTGACCACGGCCGCCGGGTGGGCGACCAGCGCGGTCCACGCACCCTTGCCGGCTGAGACACCGAAACTATCCAGCAGGCCGGCGCCGGCCAAACGCGCCACCAGATCGGGCGCGCGGGCATTGGTGGTCAGCCCGGTACGCAGGCCCCGCTCGCGGGCGGCTTCCAGCAGCGCGGGCAGCGCCGGATGGAGGGTCGGCTCGCCGCCGCCCAGCGCGACCGCTTCGATCCCTGCGCCGGCCAGCTCGTCCAGCAGCGCGGTGAATTGCGCGACCGGCATGTCCTGCTCAGCCTTGGGTTGGTCGCAGTAGGGGCAGGCGTTGTTGCAGCGACGGGTGATCTCGACCGATGCCAGCCGCAGACGGTCAGACGGCCAGGTCGGGGCCTTCATCTGGGTTGTCCTCGGCCGCTTCGTTCTCGTCCTCGGCGGCCCACAGGCCCGGCAGCCGATCCCACGGCGACCGGTGCAACTCGTCGTAGATGTGTTGCAGCGCGGCGGCCCCGTCGGCGGTGTAGAGACTTTTGGCCTGCTCGATCAGGGCCAGGAACCGCTGTTCCATGAACGGCCGCGCCTGGCCGAAGCCCTGGCAGGCGGTCCACAGGTGATAGAACAGGGCCGCGCGCTGGTAGAGGTAGGGCAGCGGCTCCTCGGCCGCGGCGCACCACTTCTCGAACTCGACACTCAGCCGGACAGCCAGCGCGGCCCAGCGCACGCGTTCGGCCGGTTCGACGCTGGCCGGCTCCAACCGGGCCAGCTCGTATTCCATGACGGCTGCGGCCCGCGTATTGACCTCTTGCAGCGCCTTCTCCACTCGTTGTGCCGTGTCGCGCACCCACCGCTGCCCAACCTCCGGCCAACGCGCCCGCTCGCGCAGCACTTCGCCGGCGTACTCCTCTGCCAGTTGTGCGCGATGTTCGGCCATCGCCTTCGGCAAGTCCGTGGACATCGGGGAGATGCCCGGTTCCTCCCAGCGGTCCCAACGGATGCCGTCGGCCAGGTCGGAAATGTACTGCTCGCGCGTCTCCGGCTCGGGGCCGCCCTGGGACAAGAGCAAGGTCCGGCCCAGTTCGAATCGGCCCAGGCCGCGTTCGGCCGCCTGGGCGAGAAGCTTTTTCAGCGGCTTCTCGTCTTGCTTCATGCCCTCACGGTTGCCGAAGATGGGGGGGTAGCCGCCATCGCCCGGCAACTCGAGCCGAAAGCCGCTCCACGCCCGTTCGACTTCAGGGCCGAGCTCCCGTGCCAGGGCGCCGAGTTGGCTCTGCAAGGCGCGGGCGCGGTCGAAGTCGATATGGCGCAGCACGTTTTCCAGTTCTTCAGCCAGCGAGATCACCAGGCCGGGATCGCTGCATTCGACGAGAAGCTGGCGCATAGTTACACCTCCTCAGCTTACGGGTCCACCAGGTCAAACGTCTGGTTCTTACCGTCGAAGGTTGCCACGAAATGGCTCAAAACGTCGCGGCCGATCAGTATTTGGCTGCGCGGGGTGGCGATGGCCGTTAGCGCCTCGACGGTGTGTCCTGCCACTGTAACGGTGACGACATACGCGGGGGTTTGCGTGGGCAGTCCATCGTAGCCCGCGACCCATACGTCGGTTTTCGACTTCAAGCCCAGCACCTTGACAGCAGTCAAAGGGAGAACGGAGATACCGGCGCCCGTATCCAGTTTGCCATCCAGCGAGGTCATTCTCCCAGAAGCGGCATTGGTCACCTGTACTGGTAGAATCGCAACTGGCGGTCGTTCACTCGTGTCGTAAGGATACATGGCGCACGATTTCCAGAGACGGCACCTCGTAAACACGTGGTTCGGCGCGCACTTCCTGAATGTACACCGGTTCCCAGTCTTGGGAGATTACCCGGCCGGCCAGCTCGCGTTCGTCGGCGTCTGAGTCTACCACTCGTCCGTCGTGAATTGCCACGAATTGTCCTGGGTGAGTCTTGAGCAGCTCCGGCAGCAGCCGCTGGAACGCGGCGCGCTCGGTCTGCAGGTAGGCCAGTTGTGCCTGATTCCAGGCCTGGTAGTTGCGCCACGCCTGGAAGGCCTGATACTCATCGGGGGGGATCAGCGCGGCGATTGGCCGGCCGTCAAGCTCCAGAACCACAGGGCCTTCGCTGAGCGCTGCTTCATCGAATGGTACGCCATAGATGGACGGCGGCTCGTGAACGGTGATGACCCGGGCCTTCAGCGCATACTCGCCCTGGGGGGGTGCTTCCAGGTTGGTCAGCCCGGCTTCGACAACAGCGGCTTGCCCTCGCGCTTGCTCCGCCGATGCGGCATCCCGCGCGGGTGGTTGCATCTCGACACCCGTCGTGGTGGCAGGCGCGGTCATTTCGCGTTTCAACCGCTCCACCTCTTCCACGGGCACCCGGCGATAACGGCTGCCGGGCAGGCGGATCATGCGAATCAGACCGCGCTTTTCCCAACTGCGCAGTGTTTGCTCATGGACGCCCAACTCCTGGGCCGCGCGCTTCAGGGTCAGGTGCACCTGCAGTTTGCTCATAGCCTGTCTCCCGGTCTCATGCTGTCAACATTATACAACATTTGTCAGAATATCGCAAGGGGATCTTTTCAACCAAGCGGGGGGACTTCCGAAGTCGGACGCAGGCCGCGCACTTGTAACATCAAGTAGCCCATCAGGGCAATTCCGGGTTGCGGCAAGGAGGGGGGAGTGTTTCGAATAGCTAACGTGGCTGCGCGGTGGCACGTGCGGTACCTATTCGCCCGCCGGCAAGAAGCCCGGCGCCGATTGGATGGGCTTGCTCCGCCAGTGCGAGCGCTCGGCGTTGTCCGGGAAGCGCGAAAGGAGGGTGGCCGCGTCGGGCAGTTGGAGCTTGTCACCCGGCTGGAGGTCGGCCTTGTTGGCCTTCTCGACCAGTGGTTTGGCCGGCAGGCTGAAGATGCCGATTTGATCGCCCTGCTTGTGGTAGCGGCTCTCGATGTAGGCCAGGCCCAGGATGATGCCGTCCACGTCCACTGCCGCGCTGGTGACCCAGCCGATCGCCTGGCCGCGCTTGTTGACTACGGGATCGCCGGTCTTGGGCATGCGCACACCCGTCTTGTTCATGCGGAAGCGGGCGATCTCCAGCTTGCGCGTCTTCTCACGCGTGATGTAAGCCGTCCGGCCGATGAAGTACGGCTTGTGCAGCTTGACGTAGCCGGGGAAGCCAGCTCCCGACGGTGTGATGTCGAACGGCCCGGCCAGGTCGTGACCGTACAACGGCAACCCGGCCTCGGTGCGGGTGCTATCCCGCGCGGCCAGCCCGCACGGTTGGATGCCGAAAGGCTTGCCGGCTTCCAGCAGCGTTTCCCAGAAGTCCACGGCCCGGTCGGGATGGACGAACAGTTCGTAAGCGATGCTCTCGCCGGTGTAGCCGGTGCGGGAGACGACCAGATCAAAGCGTTCCCCTGAGCTTGTCGAAGGGTCATGTAACTCACACTCGATCAGCTCGGTCTTGCGCACGCGCGCCAGCCGGTCTTTGAGGCGGGGGTCATCCGTCAGACTTTGCAAGATGGGCAGCGCCGCCGGGCCTTGTAACGCCAGGTCAACGCGCATGTCCTTTCCGCTGGATGGGTCTTTCAAGTTGCGCAGTGTGGCCGGACGCAGCACTTTCAGGTCTTGGCGTTCCCGATCGAGCAATACTTCGCCGTTGTTGACCGCGTTGAGCCAGGCCCAGTCCTTGTCGGCGTTGGAGGCGTTGACCACCATCAGGTATCTGTCCCTGGCCAGGCGATAGGTCAGCAGGTCGTCGATCACGTGGCCGTCGGGGTCCAGGAAGTAGCTGTAATAGCTTTCCCCCGGATTGTACCAGCGGGAATAGTTGGTGCAAACCAGGTCCAGGAACTCGGTGGCGTGCGGCCCGCTGATCTCGAAGACGCCCATGTGGGCCACGTCGAACAGGCCGGCGGCCCGCCGAACGGCCCGGTGCTCGTCCAATACGCCGGTGTACCAGACCGGCATCTCCCAACCGGCGAACGGGATGACGTGGCTGGTGTGGGCTTTGTGCCATTCGTAAAGCGGCGTGCGCTTCAGCGGCGCGTCTGTGGGCTCTTCCCACTTGAATTCGGGCAGCTCAGGGCGTTCTCGGACAGACGCCAGGGCCTTTTGGCCGACGAAGTAAGGCTGGCGTAACTCGAACATCTCCGGGTGGGCCGCGCACAGGCCGAGGCCATCAGGCCGCCCGGAGTCAGGGGTGTAATCGGGGTACTGGCTATAATCGGGCAGGCCGGCCTCGATGCGCAAGGTTTTGAACGTCGCGTGACTGGCTGGGGTCGCGCCGGCCTGGATCAACCGGTCGTAAGCTGCTTGCAATTGATCGGCGGGCAGCGCCAGCTCGATGTTGTCGTCGCCGTGGCGGAAGATATGGTCCGGGGCCAGGTTCAACGCGTCTACCAACTCGCTGGCCTTGGGGCCACGCAATCCCAGTACGGCCCTGTGATTTTCCCCTGCCTGCTGCAAGTCTTCGACGATCATGGGCCCTTCGACCTTGGCGAAGATGTCGTCCGGGTCGAAAAGCGTGTAGCCATCGCCCAGCGCCCGCAGCCAGGCCTTGACCCGCGTATGGTTTTCTGGGCTGGTGCGGATCAGGTAGCGGTCCCGGCCGATGTCATCGAGGGGCAGGCGCAGGATCGAGACGTCGTCGATCACCTGGGAGTTTTTGTTCAGGATGAAAGCGGATTGGCACTGACCTGGTTCGAGCGCGGCGACGTCGCTGGTCATAACTTGTTGTATGCCCGGTTCAGCCCGGTTACCTGTCACCAAAAGCAGGCCATGCTGGCTCAGGTCGAACAAGGCTGCTCCGGTGCGCGTCGCGGTCAGTTCGGCTTTCTGGTCCGGGCTTTGAGCCGGCTTGAGCTCATCGTGGGCGCGTGCGATTGGCTCAAGCATCTCGTAGTAATGGGGGTACCCGGCGCCCCGGTCCGCGGTTTCAGCCGCGCCTTTGGCAGCCAGTTGAGCCACTTCGTATTTGATTTCCTCGAACACGTCCAGGTCCATTTTGCCACGCGGCAGTTCGCCGATCAGGCCGATGTAACTGAACGACTGGATATGGGTCACGGTTTTGTGGATCAGACCGGCGACCTGGTCTATTTCTTCCGGGCCAAAGCCGCGTTGGGTGAGCCAGGGTGTGCCCAGGCGGATGCCCATGGCCAACGATGTCATTTCATCGCCGGGGATGGTGTTTTTGTTGGTGACGATGCCCGCCATATCCAGGATGCGCACTGCTGGCTCGCCGCGCAGCGGGAAGCCGGTCTTGGTTTTGACACTGTTCAGGTCCAACATGCAAAAATGGGTGTCAGTGCCGCCGTAAGCCAGCTTGAGGCCACGTTTGACCAGGCCATTGGCCAGGGCAGCCGCGTTTTCCTTGATCTGGAATTGTAGCTTGCGGAACGGTTCCGTTTGGGCGATCTTGAAAGCCACGGCCATGGCCGCGAACTTTTGCGTGTGGGGGCCACCCTGCTGACCAGGGAAGACACCCATGTCAATGCGGTTGGCCAGTTCTTCGTCCGTGGTCATGATGACTGCGCCCCGGGGGCCACAAAAGGTTTTGTGGGTGGTGAAGGTGATCACGTCGGCGATGCCAACCGGGCTAGGGAAAGCGCCAGCGATGACCATGCCGGCCGGATGGGCGATGTCGGCCAGCAAGATGGCTCCCACTTCGTGGGCGATATCGGCGAATGCCTCCCAGTCAGGGGCCCAGGGATAAGAGGTAAAGCCGGCGATGATCATCTTGGGCTGGTGCTGGCGGGCCAGGCCACGGATTTCGTCGTAATCCAACTTGCCGGTGATTTTACTGACGCCGTAGCTGACCACGTGGAAGCGTTTGCCGGAGAAGTTGAACTCACTACCATGAGTCAGGTGCCCGCCCTGGTAGAGGTCCATGCCCATGACCGTGTCGCCTGGTTCCAGCATGGTGTCGTAAACGACCAGGTTGGCCGCCGCGCCGGAAAGGGGCTGGACGTTGACATAAATATTCTTGGCGTCCACCCGCTCATTGGTAAAGCAGGCGGCTGCCCGTCTTTGCGCCAGCGTCTCCAGGAAGTCGACATAATCCACACCTTTGTAGAAGCGGCGGTCGGCGTAGCGGCGGTAGTAGGCGAGTTGATGGGGGACGTCGAGCAACATCTTCTCGTCGTCGCGCGTCATGCGTAGAGGGGGATAGCCCTCGGCATAGACATTGTTGAAGACCGATCCCAGCGCGCCCCGGACGGCCTTGGGCGCCATCGATTCGGACGGGATCATGATCAACTTGCGGGCCTGACGTTCCTCTTCGAAAGCGATGATAGCCTCGACATCGGGGTCGATCAGGCTGATGTCGGCGCCGAGATAGGTGTTCCAGTAGTCGGTGTGGGGCATGAAGGGCACTCCTTTGCGATGTGCGAAGCTATGATAGGGCCTAACCCCCGAAATTCTTGTTTTTTGTGCAAGGATTTTGGGAGTGGCGGCTGTCGTCTTTTTGGTTCCGCCTTATAAGCGCAGCGGCGCTTGTAAGCGCAGCGGCCTTGTCCGGGTTAGGGGGTGTGTCTGTTGTCCTGGCAGTCTACCGTTTGAAGCGAACGTTCCTTCTGTCCAAAATTGGCTATGATGTACAGCAGTCGATCATCCACGTCCAGAAGCAGCCGTCCCTGCGCCGTTGTCTTGGCCGCTGCAATCAACGCGCTGGCATCAAAGATAAGTTGTCGGGACATCGGTGAAGCATCCTTTGCGATTCTAGCCGCTATTGTATCACCTGGTCGTTACTCTGGCAACCTGTACTCGCACGCCAGAAAAAAAGTTGGGACCTCACCCTTTGACCTTTTCAAAAGAACCCCAACTGGTCCCTGGCTTCCTGCGACATCATCTCTGGGCTCCACAGCGGGTCCCACACGACGTGGACGTTGATCTCGTCCAGGTCAGGGAAAGCCCGGTGGACATAGGTCTGCACGCCGGAGATAATTTGCGGGCCGATCGGGCAGCCGGGGCTGGTCAACGTCATCTCGACGTCCACGGTGTTACCCTCTTCTGGCGCCTTGATATCATAGACCAGGCCCAGATCGACGATGTTCAGGCCGAGCTCGGGGTCATAGACGTTCTTGCGAATGGCTTCGCGGACACCTTCGACGGTTGCGGTTGTCATGATGTGCTCCATGGTTGTGGCGTGCTGGAAACTGGATGCTGGAAGCTGGATGCTGGAAACTGGAAGCTGGAAGCTGGAT
>Ga0100396_1001383_pt1 | contig 15645 bp, 10 predicted proteins | sample CryGeymeta201520_FD_81551 | JGI IMG/M metagenome (GOLD analysis project Ga0100396, IMG submission 81551) | Groundwater microbial communities from Crystal Geyser aquifers in Utah, USA - Crystal Geyser metaG 2015-20 | ecosystem: Environmental > Aquatic > Deep subsurface > Groundwater | place: USA... | reverse complement strand
GAATGACATCGTGATCAACGATGAAGCCCTACAAGAGGTGCACGCGCTAATCCTGGTGGAGCGCGATGAGAACAACGAATTACGTTTCACCCTGCGCCCCAAAGCCAGCATTCGCAAAGGCTACCGGGAATACACCAGCGATCTGCCTCTTGAGGAAAACACCCAGTATCAAATGGGCAACCGAATATTCAAGTACATCCGAGACCTCACGTACTAAGTTTCAAAGAAAGAGGATACCGCCATGTTACACATAACTGATCAAACCGAAAAATATGACACCCTGGTCAACCAGGTGATCAAAGACGCCAAAACAACCATCCAGGTACGCTTCCAACCCACGCTGTTCGTCTACCTTGGCACCAGCTCAGGGCAGGTCGCCTACCGGGTAAAGAAACTTCTCAAACGGGCCTATGGATATGTGCCGGTGCTACGCCACCTGTGGGTGGACATTGATACCGACATTGACCCGCTTGCCCGGCCATGGTTCACCGCCGCGGAACGAGCCGAACTCTCCGGCCTTAATCCTGCCGCGGTTATCAAGAACATTGATAACTATCCCGCCATCAAAGAATGGTGGCCGGACACAAGTACGCTCAAAGCCGGTATGCTGGCTGGCGGCGGAGCCCCGCAACAAATGCGCCTGGTTGGCCGGTTGGCCTTGTTCCGCATGTTCAATGACCGCACGCGCGGCACGGCTTTCATCGACCGCCTGAAAGCGGCTACTGAGGCCTTGTTCGAGATCGAAAACATTCGAGCCACGGAAGCCAAGTCGTCCGACACAATCAAGTATTCGGTGGAACAAGGTTGCCGGGTGGTGATTGTTCACTCGACCTCGGGTGGCACCGGCAGTGCGATCAGCTTTGACGTGGCCTATCTGTGCCGCAGCCTGCTCCAGGGCAAGAACCCAACCGTGATCAGCATCAGCATCCTGCCGCCGGTCATCGACAAGGCCATTCAAAGCGAGACCCAGACTCAGAAGGAAAAGGTTCGCGCCAATACTTACGCCTGGTTCAAGGAAGATAACTACTTGACCGATAACCCGTACTGGAACGTGCAGTATCCCGAAGGGGCAGTGGTAGACGTCGCGGCTCCACCCTTCGAATATCGCTTCGTGGTGGATATCGAAAACCAGGCTAACTATCGCTTGGACTCGTCTGACGACGTGTACAACATGATCTCTCAGTCGATCTTCCTGGATACTGGATCATCCATCGCGGGCGCGATGCGCGGTTTCACGGCCAACGTGGCCGCCCTGGGTGAACAGTTTGACGGTATGCGCCGCTCGTTCAGTTCGCTGGCGGCTGCTTCACTGATCTATCCCAAGGAACGCCTGCTTGAGTATTGCGCCAACCGAATGGGTCAGTCGCTTTTGACAGACGGCCTGCTTGGCACTCCTGAGGAGCACTTGGTCAGTGTGGATACTGCCACCCTGCTTTCGCAACTCCGCCTGCGTGACATGGACCTGCTGGCCGACTTGATGCAGGAAGTGCAGATCAAGATGCACTACGAACCGGCCATCCATAAAGCGGACTCGGTGGCTGCCGCAGTGACCCAGGTGGATGCCCAGGAAAGCCTGAACCAGGCCGCTCGTCGGGCGGAAGCCGAGAAGCTGGGCAAGGTTGCCGACAAGCACCTTCAAACGCTTCGAAAGGGGCTGGATCAGGAGATCACTCGCCTGGCGGCTACCAAGGGCTTTACCTTTGCACAGGCCGCGGTTGGCAAGCTGGTTGAGCCTGCCCCGACAGGTATGATCGAATCGAATGTCGTCGCGCTGGATGGATTCAAGATCCGCATCCTGCAACAAGGCGTGGGCGACTCAGACCTGACAATGGCAAAGAAGGATTACGAGAAGGCGCGCCAGGCGCTCAAAAAGCTGGACGATGGCCCTGAAGATGTGCTCGAGCGCGCGATCAATCGACAAGGCTGGAACAAAAAGTTTGCCTTGTTCAAGCGCGACGCCCTGGCGGCGATGGGCAAGCTCAACGAGATTACGCTGCAGTTGGTCGCCCAGCAACGCGCGGCTGGCCTCTACGATCAGCTCGCCTCTCAGGCGAGTGAACTCAATGCCCGCCTGACGAGCGCTGCGACTGTGGTCGATATCGCTTCCAGCGAATTGCAAGTGATGGCCGAGCGGCTGTCCAATCCAGCCGAGGCCCAGGCGACCAGCTACGAGTTCCTGCAAGAGATCGAGGTGGACTTCGCGGGCTACTATTCGGAACATGCCACCCGCATTGACGCCAGGGCAGTTTTCCAGAGCATGATCCCGGCCCGCGTGATGGGCAGTATGGATATTCTGGCAAAGTGGACGGCGGAGGGGATCAAGTCAGCCGCCCTGGATTACGCCCGCCAGTTCTTCGTCTCAGACTTGGAAGCGACATCGCTGCTTTCCACGCTGAAGGCCATGGCTGAGAAGCGCGGTATCGACCCTCAGTCGCTCATCGAAGACCAGTTGAACCACCTGGTGGAGTACTGCCATCCCTTCTGGCAATATGATAAGGACCGCGGACTCTCTGACCTCGAAGGTAAGAGCATCCTGGGTGTAGAAGACGAAAACAGCCCGTTGCTCCCGGCCACATATCGCAATGGCTCGCTCTATGAGATCAAAACCACTGGCTTCCGTGACCGGATCGATGTGGTACGCATCAAACACGGCTTGCCAGCATTCCTGATCAGTGGCATGGAAGAATACCGCAGCATCTATGATAAGAAGCGCAAAGGCACCGACCCGCTGCATGTGTTGCCAGGCATGGAATTTGCCCGTGACCTGATGCCCGAAAAGGGTCGGCGCGGACGGGATATGTTCGCAATCGCCCTGGCCTTCGGTTACATCGTTCAGATCGGCACCTGGTACTACTTCGACGCAGAGCGTGGTTACTTGTCTCACAAGATCCAGCCGGGACGTGAGTACCGCTTGGCTCAGGGTCGAGAGAAGGCTGAGGAAGCCTTCGCACGCAACGAGGAATGGTTGCGCCAGGTGGAACATGCTGTGGAAGCCGATGTGCGAAGCATGGGTAACGCTGCGGCGATTACCAAGCTTGACGAAGTCATCGAAACCCACAAGACCGCCATCGCCCGCATGCCCGCTGGCGATGAAAGTATGCGTAAGCAATTCGAGAAGGAGATCAACGCCTTCAAGATCATGCAACGCCGGTTAGGTAAGGTCGGGTAACAATCTTGAAGGGGCGCAGAAGATTTGTCTCAAGCCCATGCTGTGAGCCGTCGCTGCGCCCCTTCCCATCCCCGACAACCAAAGGATAAGAACATGCAAAACCGTTTTACCGCCCTGCCAGAAAATGAAATTGCCCGCCCGACACCCGCGGTGGTGATCGCTGTGGGTCGATTTGCCGCCCAATCTGCGCGCCAGGTGCAAAATATCTATTTGCGGGGCGATGCTCGTCGCGCTGCCGCCAGTGCTTTTTATCAGCTTATGCCGGATGATTCAAACGGGTTTGCATTGGCAGAATTGGTAGATCAGCCAGAAATTGAGTCAGAATCCTCGGCGGCAGGTGATTATTTGCAGCAGCGCCAGGCCTCCCTGCACAGTGCGATCCAGAACGGGTCTGCCTTGAAAACCCGGCTGGAAAGCCTGCTTCACGAGCAGCGCGTCCATGAAAACCTGATCGAAGCCGGTTGGACCGAGTTGTATGATGTTCCGCTTAATTTCTTCATCCTAGCTGACCTGAACGATCCCTGGACATCAGGCATTTTGCTTCCGCTGGGGGCGATCCTGAACGAATTGGTGGCAAATACCAGTCTGTGTCAAGCCCACTGGATGCTCGGAACAGGTATCTTTCCCGAGAGCGCGCCTGACCAGGATATGAACGTTTGGAGTAGTCTGTTAGCTTTCGATGACTTTCTGTCCCCTGACTCCAAGTATAGGGAAGCTCTTGCTCGCGAATTAAAAATACAATACCAACAGACACCCGATTTCAGTGTCTACCTGTTCGACAGCCGCAAAGAAGGTACCGCGATGGTGAAGGATCCGACCAGCCTGAACACGCTGCTTGGGAACGCCCTGCTTGCGCTCTTGCAACGAGATCTGGCTCGGCGCTTCCATCAGGAACGGGATGAAGACGCGCTGATTGAACACAGCGCCTACTATTCCAGTATCGGCGCAGCCGCTCTGGTATATGATCCTGAGTCCTTGCAGACTGCCTGCGCCTCACGTCTTGGATATATTTTCCTACGCGAGAAAATTCTGTGCGCAGCCAGTGACGGCCAGAAGGCTATTGAGCACGCTGTTTTACTTCAGGAGAAAATTGGTGGAATTTACAACTGGTTGGAGAGCCTGTCCGGGCAACTTCCTCCGTCTATTGGGCAGGTACGAATCCAACACGACACGTTGGAAATGACAGCCTTGCTGACCGACATCTCCCTGTTCGTATTGGATTATGAGCGGGTTCAGACAACTCCCTGGGCGGTACAGTTGCAGAGCTACAATACCCGCTTTCAGGAAGTAACAATGAAGGAAGTGGACACCAAACTGGCAGCCAATGCTGAGTTGCTCCAAACCCGCCTGGCAGAAATCCTTCGGACTGCCGTCCACGATATGCCATTGGAGGCAGACTTATGTCCGGGTGGGTTGAACAACACCCGCAGTGTACTTGAGTTGACCTCAGACGGTTTCGGAAAATCCGCAAATGACTTGAACCGGCTGACCGGGCAAGTGCAGGAACACCAGTCCGCGGTTGCTGACAAGCTCGCGACCCAAAGCCAGCATTTGCAGTCGCTACTCTCAAACGCGCCGACTTTACCCTGGTGGATACGCATTCTGCCGGCTTTCGCCCGCCGTTGGCTGGCTCCGTTGTACATGCTGCGACACTATGGCCGCCAACTCTATCTGGCTCAGTCGTTGCGTGATGAGTGCCTGATACTGTTACAGCAACTATGCGGTCTGCGCGTCGAGCAACTGGCACTGGAATTCATCAAAACGATTTTGCCCGGTCTGCAGGTGCTGGTACAAGACGCTCAAACCGACTTAGTCTTGTTTGAAGAAAAGTTAACCCAGGCAATGCAGACATTCTCGCCGGAGTGGGATGAGTTTCCGCTGGCCGCTACTGCCAATGGCTGGGATGAACTGTTTCGCCAACCGATTGTTGAACGCTGTCTGGCCACCTGGTCTTTTGACCAGTGGCGGCCCGAACTTGACGGGTGGGTACATGACTTCCTGGCGACCCAGCCAATGTTCACGGACTGGCGTTCAGTTGAATCAGACGCCATCACTGAATGGGTTAAAGAACAGGCAATTAAGGCCTACTATCCTGTCTGGAGTCTTGACCTGGATGCGATATTTGGTCTGTGGGCGACAAATACTCCCGGCTTTACTGTGGAAAAACCTTTGTCTGGAAGAACGATTACCACCTGCATGGGCATTGCCATCCCTCCGATCCGCCCCGATTTCGACGCTGTAGGTGGATCATACGGTTCAGGTGTGACCTTTCACGGCCTGACTAGCAGCCCGGATTGGGTCAACTGCTGCTTGCCACCTAGTCAGAATGGTCTGGTTCGCTGGCAGGCAATCTACACTGGTGATCCTTACACCGCCCTGTTCATTCAGGTATGCCGCAGTGTTCCGCTACGTTCCCTGGTGGACAGTTTTCAGCTGGCCCGCCTCAAATTGGATGGGTTGCCAAGCGAACATCGCAGAGTGTACGATTTGTTGCGGGAGTTGGATCGATCCGCCCATTTGATCCAGGAAACGGTGGATCCACACAGTCCCGATTTGGTACATAAGACATATCAATGGAAGTTCCAGCCCAAAGGTTCCAGCAAGGAATTTGAACAGACGATCGAGCTGTCAATCAGCCGCTCACGGTTCGAATACTATCGCCGTCAGGAGCGTCTAAACGGGCAGTGGAATGTGTATGCTGAGTTGGAAATGCCCGAAGTGCGCGAGTTAGCGACTGAGTTTCAAAAATTACATGCTCTTCACAAGTGGAGCACGTTCAACCAGGCCCACAATGTGCTCAAGTTCGTACAGAATTGCATTTCCTATTCGTACGATAAAGAAACTACTGGTCATGAAGATTGGGCGCGCTACCCGATTGAAACATTGATGGAAGGCACTGGTGACTGCGAGGATGTTTCCATCCTATGTGCATCGGTGATTTCGCGATTGGGCTTTCAGGCAGTTCTACTCGCTTATCCTAAACACCTGGCATTTGGTGTGGCTGGAGCAGATAATTTGAGGGGAGAATACATTCACAGCTCCGAAACTGGATTGCGGTATTACTATGGTGAAGCAACCGCTAATAGATGGCATTTGGGGGAGATCCCAAGAGAATATATGAATTCACTACCAAAGCAAATTCTTACGGTGAATATTTTGATACAAGAGGATGATAAAATACACACAATTTAAGACATTCCGTAAGAAGACTTTACAATTGATTTGATGAAAAAGATTGTAGTTGAGTAGAACAGAAACCGACTTCACTCGCCCGCACAGGTATTGGTTTGGTACTGAAACCTAAAAATGCTTTTGGCATGTTAAATATTATCCATCTCTCTATTGTACAAATACGAGTAAAACTCGGCGTAAATTGCGGCTAAATGTACGGTAGAGAACTAGCCATTAGAAATAATAATCGCTGTGAACTAATGCATAATGTCAATATGGTATTAATAAATATAATACTGACAAACAAATTGCAGTCAATCAGAAAGTGAGCAATATATGATTAACAGAGGTTATGACATAGGACCTATACTAGAGCGTGTAAAAAAACGTTCAATCGAACTGGGTGTTAGAAAGTTGGTCTTTGTTTCTTCAAGTGGCAGAACTGCAAAAGAATGTGCACAATTCTTCAAATCGGATGATTTCGATTTAATAATGGTTACGGATCGCGCAAATTCGTACTGGTCCATAAACTTAGTTCCGGAGCCATTACGTAATTCCTTCAAGGATGAATGGCCACTAGAGGTAACTGACATTGATTTCAAATGTGGGATTGCCCCAGATTCGCCCCAAGCACAGGTCTTATTTCAGCTAGGAATCAAGCGAATTGTACAAGGTACAGAGATTTTTCGTGGAATATTACTCCCAAGTGGATCAAATACTAATCAAGTTGTTGCTGAAACACTTAAATTGTTTGGCGATGGTGTAAAAGTTGCAATTGAATGTGCTCTTATGGCTTGTGATGCTGGAGCTGTCAATCCTGGTGAAGATATTGTTTCTATGGCTTTTCCGCCAATGAAACCCTATGCTGCTCTCGTTTTACGAGTTGCTCACAGCGATGAATTATTCGGAACTACTTGGCAAACCAGATCTATTCCTGATTTCAGAGTGAGAGAAATAATAGATAAAGGTTGGTATTGATAAAATTCTTAGGAAAGAGGTAACAGAATGTCTTACGATTTGGTTGTTATATGGAGAGTTCTAGATCAATGCAATTTGGGTTGCCCATTTTGTGAGTACAGGAAGGATTTAAGATTCAAAAGAATTGTTACTGATCTTGAAAAAGTTTTAAATTTTGGTCAAGTCTTAGTAGATTATTCACAAGCCACGGGCCGGAAAATCTTAATTAGTTGGTTGGGTGGCGAACCATTTTTATGGAAGCACATAATTTCTGCATCTGAGACTTTCAGGCGAGGAGGAATCCATATTTCCACAACCACGAATGGAACTCGGTTCGTTGATGATACCGTTATCGAGCAAACAGCCCGAATTTTTTCTGAGATCACCTTCAGTATTGATGGGAATGGATCCAGTCATGATATTATCAGAAGGCAAAATGGATTATTCCAGTCAGTCAGAGAAAGCATTAAAAAGCTTCATTCTGCTAGAAAAAATCACTCGGATTATTTACTTAATACTATTAGGGTTAATACGGTCCTGAATGGCCAATCGATTTTGGAATTTGAAAATTTTTGTAACCTTCTGGCAGAAATTGGAGTCGATGAGATTTCATTCAATCAATTGATCGCTGACAAGGAAAGTGGTCTGTATCAGCAATACGGATTAACATCCAAAAACATCTCAGTTATTAGGGCAATTCAAAAGCTCCAATCGGTTCTCTTGGATAAACATGGATTAAAATTGCTTGGGGCGCCAATATATTTTGATAGAATTATAGACTATATTAATGATATTCCCGTTCCGGTAACCGATTGTAATCCGGGATCGCGTTTCCTCTTTATTGATCAGTTTGGCAATGTTGGCCCGTGCAGCTTTTTAACTGCTCTTTCGGGTATAAACATTTCTGATATAGATTCACAAGAGAAAATCAGTGAATTACCTATGTTGTTTCGTTCTCTGATTGCAAAACAACAGCCTTTAGCATGCCAAAACTGTATGGACACTAATGTGTTTGGTAAATTTCAATTTCCATTGCGCCCCAGTGTATCAAGTGATAAACTTGAACAAATAATGTAATTCACCGGATAGTATTTTGACAGAGATGATAAACTTGGCAAAATCCCAATACCCAAGAATATCACCTTGCTCAAGGTGTGAGGTGGATAAGACTCTTTAGAGTTGAAAAAGGGTCAGGATAAGGTGGTGCGATTTGTTAAGGTTGATGGCAAGTCTACCACAAGTGCATGGGGTGTGCACGCCCCATGCACTTGTGCAGGCGTCAGATAATCCAGCGCCTGGTGTGGGCGTTCAAAGTTGTAGAAGCGAATGTAATCGGCTAACTGGCGATAAGCCTCCTTGGGGCTGGCATATTAATGCAAATGAAAGGTATCAACCTCGGGGCAAGCCCCGAACCCCTTCTTCCGCCGCAAGCGGCGGGGTATTCGACCCGAGAGGGAATAAACTTCCATGCTCTGATTTTGATCTCTTCGCGTTGCAGGCGTTCCAGATATTTCGGGCTGGTGAAGTGACTACCTTGATCACTGTTCCAGATTTCGGGCTTGGCTTGAAACAAGGCGTTGTCCACGGCGGTTAGTACGAAACCCATCTCCAGGGTCTGGCTGAGTGCCCAACTCACAATATTGCGAGAATACCAGTCCAGAATTGCGGTGAGATACAGCCAGCCATGCTCAAGGCGGATGTAGGTAATGTGAATGCCCCAGATGTGATTGGGGCGCATCGCCGTCACATTTCGCAGCAAGTACAGGTAAATCTGGTGCTGCGGAGCGGGTTGGCTCGTATGGGGACCCGGAACCAGGGCGAAAATGCCCATTTCGCGCATGTACGCCTGTATGGTCGGGCACGAAATACAAAATTCGAGCCGCAACAGGAAGGCGATTTTGCGTGAACCATAGAACGGGCAGGCGGTGTAGATCTCGTCAATGCACTGTTATAGATCCCTGCGAAAGTCGATCCAGATAAGCAAAAAGAGTTTTTGGAGCAAGAGATACAACCTCGCTTAGATGAAGCACAGGCAGGAAAACGGGTCGTTCTCTTTGTAGATGCCGCACATTTTGTGTTAGCGCCGTTTCATGGCTTTCTTTGGTCGGTCATGCGTGTTTTTATTCAAGCGCCATCCGGTCGCCAGCGGTTCAATGTTTTGGGCGCACTCAATGCCATAACCCATGAATTGATCACCGTGACCAACGAGACCTACACAAACGCCGAGAGCGTCTGTACGCTATTGGAGAAGATCGCCAATCTTTATGTCGGAATACCGATCTCGATTTTTCTTGATAATGCACGTTACCAAAAATGCGCTTTGGTCAGAGAAAAAGCAAAAAGTCTTAATATTGAATTGTGCTTTCTGCCATCCTACTTGCCCAATCTCAATTTGATCGAGAGAATATGGAAGTTTGTGAAAAAGAAATGTTTGTATTCCAGATACTATGAAAAGTTTCCTGCTTTCAAAGCATCAATTTCAAAATGCTTGGATGAGACTATGGCAACTCACAAATCCGATCTCGATTCATTACTCACCTTGCGCTTTCAGCTCTTTCAAAAAGCGCAATTTGTGACCGTGTAAGGTATACTTAGCAATACAACCTTATTTCGGCAAATCGGAGGATAAATGATACTGCCTCTACGAACTCTAATTTCCAATTACCTTGCATCAAACGTCCAAATGACTATTGCCACGGTTACTAAAGACCAACCTTGGGCGGCTGTCGTGTTTTTCGCTTACGATGATGCACTTAATCTTTATTTCCTTTCTGACCAAAGAACCAGACATAGCCGTGAAATCAATAATAATTCTAAAGTTGCAGTCACAATTAATAAGGAGTGGAGTGAACCTTCCCTGGTAAGGGGAATCCAAATAGAGGGTATGGCCCAGGTTGTGGTTGTCAATGAACTTCCCCACGCGTTTGCCACATACATTAAACGATTCCCAACTACTAAAGATTTCATTGCTGATATAAAAGTATTCATGGAAAAGGAGTTCAACACACGAATATTTAAGGTTACTCCTAGCAAGATATACCTTCTTGATGAGGTAAATCTGGGATCAGGAAAGCGTAAGATATTGTACATCGCAGGTACTAAAGAGGAAGATGCAGATTTGCCATCCTAGTTTGTGGAGAAGAAAAGATGGATAGCGCACAAAATCGAGTAGCAATAATAACGGGTGGTAGCAAAGGTATTGGCAAGGCCATAGCTACTAAATTGGCTAAAGAAGGGATTAAACTTGTTTTAGTTGCTCGTAACAAATCACCCCTCACGGAAACAGTCGAGGAACTCTCGAATTTATCGGATGTTATCGGAATATCAGCGGATATATCTAGAGATGAAGATGTAAATCGAATTATGGAAGAAACACTAAGTAAATTCGGGCATATTGATATTCTAGTTAATAATGCTGGAATGTATCTGGAAAAACCCTTTGATGAATGCACAAATGATGAGATTAATAAAATAATTGGTGTTGATTTGAGAGGAATGTTTTTGCTAACAAGAAACATCGTTCCATATTTAAAAGCGCAAAAAAGGGGTGCGATTATTAATATCGCTTCCGAGATGGGATTAATTGGCGTTGAAAACCAGGCTTTGCATTGTGCATGCAAATTTGCGCTTGTTGGTTTCTCGCAGTCTCTATTTCATGAAATGAGGCGCCATAACATTTTAGTTTCATGCCTGTGCCCAAGCGCCACTAATACATGGGGGGATGATAAATCTGATTCCTTATTGCGTTCAGAAGATGTTGCAGAAATAGTTAACTTTATACTTTCAAGCAATCCCAATAATGCCATTGCGCAGATAGTGTTTCGTTCGCTAAAACCTTATCAATAAACGAAGCTCTTCTCTTCTTGGGAGTACTCCGTTTTTACAAAAGAGCCAAGAAATCCGGACTATTTCGTTGAATTAGGATCATCAAAAGCGATGGAGATCTACGTAATTTCAGCACTAGTATCTCTTGCATTTTCAAGCTTGGATACTATTGTAAACAAACTAACAACAAGGCACTTTATTAAGAACCCATTAGTCTTTAATTATTACTATTACCCGCTTGCGTTGTTGTTTGTTTTACCAATCCCGTTATTTACCAAGATTGAGCCAATTACTACTGACTTACCGAATGTTTTATTAGTTTCATTTATTGGTGTTCTGGCTTATCTAGGTTATGCATATGGCCTGTATGGTATTGATGCTTCTACAATCGCTCCACTAAAAAATTTAAGAGTTGTTTTTAGTACTATCTTTGCATTTATTTTACTGGGCGAAAAGTTGCCAAGTGATAAATACATTTGGTTGGTCATTTTAGTTATTTGTGGTTTTCTAGTTACTTTAGATGAAACATTTCAACCAAAAGCATTTGTCAAGAAGTCTGTTCTCTTGATATACGGTTGGCTAATCGGATTGTCACTCTATTCGATATTTTCTAATCGCGGCACAACCTCAATGGGTTTCTGGTCGTTTATTTTTTGGGTAGCGATCATACAATTTCCAATTGCTTCTTTAAGTGTCCCCCTTTTTTGGAAAGAGATACTTATCACGCGCAAGCAGTTTATACCAATGTTTATAAGTGTATCCGCATCTTTCTTGGCAACAGTTACCGCTGTTAGAGCATTTGAGGGAAATGTTACCGTTTCTACTGCTATAGTGTCTTTTCCCCTGGAGATTTTGCTTGTCTTTATACTATCACGAACAAGTCCAAAACTGTTAGAATCCCATCCTGGCTATGTGTATATTGTGAGATTTTGTGCAGCTGCTTTGATGTTGATCTGCTTGATATTTTTGGTGTCCCTATGAATACGATGTCTTCTATATACTTAATATAGGTAGCGAACGGAGATAGTCATATGCCTTCTGCAAATAAGCCTCTGTGTATTCTACAGCTTTCAGACATTCATTTTTCTTTACCCCAACAGAATAAAGAAATATCGCATCCTTGCTTAGCGATTCGGCGGGTGATAGCTGATTTGTCAGATATTCAATCTGTCAAATCAACGATACCAGACGTTCTAATTATTAGTGGTGACGTTTTACATTTGGAGGCAGGTGAAGATGATTTATTAACCCTTGCCGATTGTTTACAGGAATTGGTTGAGAGTATCAATAAATTGCGAATTAATAATAGCCTGGCTCCTATTAATCCGTACAATATATATATTTGTGCAGGAGATTCCGACGTAGCATTAGATGAAAATAGAGAACAGAGCCGTTTTTATAAATTCTTGAAATTATTCTATGAAAGGCTTAGCGTTAATGTGGACGATATCTATGGTGATATACCAAATCACCAAGGGCCATTTTTCCGCGCATTTTTTGATAAGGGACTAAAATTATTTGTAAGTGTTTTCGATTCTTATACATCGGATAGCGGGACAGATTTTTTGGAAAATGGAAGATTTGGCAAATACCAAGTTCAGAGAATGTCGAACATAGTTGAAAATATGTCCACGCAACATCCCGAAGAATGGGATCAGTGCCTAAAAATTGCTGTCTTCCACCACCATTTACAATTTATCCCCGAGTTAGCTCATGATGCTCATTATAGGATATGTATTGACACCCCAGATATGATACAACATCTTGAGGAACATAATTATGACCTTGTTGTTCACGGGCATAAACATAAACCCGCTTTTGATCGTTTTTCCCTCCCTAATTTTGGAGTAACCTCCTGGAAAGAATTATTAAACATTGGCGCGGGGCAACTTCTCCCCGAGAACAAAACTTTTTATTACGATCTTATTCAAGTAACGCCTGGTCACACAAAAGAACAAGTTTGGGCTGTCTCAGCAACCTTTAGAAAATGTATTTCGGGAGTCTGGGGTTCTGATGAGAGCCAGACAAAAACCTTGCATGTAAGACGGCACCAGAAACTCATTGAAGGTACCGAGCTAGAAGGTGTATTCGGGAATTATATTGAGAACATAATTCAAGATTATGAGGACTTTGATGGTCAAGGCAAACGCAGACACTTAGTAGAACCTCACATCACATATGATATACGGCAATACTATGTTGATCCAGCTGCGTGGGATATAACATCAGGTGGACGTATTCACGACCCTATTGATTACTTTATTGATGATTGGCTGAAATCTGAAGGTCGAAACCACGTAACTTTACTCGGCGATTACGGCTTTGGTAAAACTTCCTTTTCGTGGCATTTAGCTCACCAATTAGCCATTGAGTTTAAGTCGAATCCCCTAAAAGGTACTCGTGTTCCTTTGCTTATTTCTTTACATGGGGTGGGCCGTATATCGGATTTGCGCCAGTTCATCACAACTTGCCTGGAAAAATATGAAATAGAGTTGGAGTATAAAGAATTCTGGAATTATCTAGAAAATGGCCGGCTAATTGTAATCTTAGACGGATTTGACGAGATGGAAAGCCGTGTAGACGAAGCCGCGACCTTGAGTAACTGGAAAACCATTTCCCAATTAGCAGTCGGAAACTCCAAAATACTAATTACTTGTAGAACTCCCTATTTCAAGAGTCAGGCTCATGTCGACAATGCAGCTCTGCCAAGTGAAGAAACAGAGTTGATGAAGGATGCCCGAGAACGATCAAACTTTGAAGTTCTAGAACTTAGAGAATGGGGAAACGAGCAAATATCAAAACTTCTAGAAAAATTTTGGAGGGAAAATTGGAAAGAATATTGGATGGCTGTAGTCTCTGCCAACCCTGACGTAATCGATTTCGCACGTAGGCCATTATTTCTTGACATTATTATTCGCTTGCTCCCCAATATTATCCAATCTGGTAAGTCAATCACGCTGGATATACTTTTTGAGATGTACGTACAAAAAACATTAGAGCGAGATGCGGATATATCTCGATTAGACTCATCGCGCAAGTTGCGTATATTACAAGATTTTGCCTACGAGATGATCATAAAGCCTGGCTATTCAGGACTTAAGCAGTCAGAATCGAATGATTTTGTAAGGAAAGCATTGTCTGGAGAACAATTCACTGGTAGCGATATCGAGAAATATAGTATTGACTTTCTAAATTCGGGATTCTTGGTTAGGAACTCTCAAGGGTACTATGCTTTTCAAAGTGGTCTTTTCGCGGGTTTTCTCGCTGCGCGGAAATTACATACCGAAATCCTAGATGGAATTCTTGATAATTTTGATCTATTCCCACTCCCTTTAGAGGTGGTTCAGTTTCTGGGTGGTTTACTAAAAGATCAGGTTGGTTTACTGCAAAAATTTGTCAATGATACAAAGCATAAGCCCTTCGAAAAATGCTTATATAGGGGGGGGAATGCCATAACTCTCCTGAGATTAATTGGAGACAATCTTTCAGGTCAAGATTATTCGAACACAGTATTAAGGAATGCAAACCTATCTGGAGCCGATCTTTCTTTGACTCGTTTTGAAAACGCTGATCTATGCGACTCTATACTCGAAAGCACTATATTGAACAACTCGTCTTTTATTGGGACAGATTTGACTAACGTCAGAATAGGCGAGAGCAATAAAATCGGCACCCTGAAAGTTAGTCCAGATGGGGTTTTAGTAGCCACAGGTGACAATTTTGGGGTAATTAAGATCTGGGATTTTCACAAGCGTGAACTAAGAGATGCTATTGACAACAAATCGGGCGACATTTGGTCAATAAGTTGGAAACCATCGAAAAGTGAGCACAAATTAGTTGTGGGAAGCTTAGATAAAACTATACGGATTTGGGACATAGATAAAAGAGAACAGCATGAATTAGGTAAGCATAACGACCGTGTGCTTGGGGTTCACTGGCATCCAGATGGTAGATTTATTGCAAGTAGCGGAAGTGACGGCCAAATAAAAGTTTGGGATTCAATAACTGATCAACTCGAGTGGTCCTTTAGAGTGCCTGAAGAAGTTTATTGTGTGGCATGGAGTCCGGATGGAAGGTATTTGGCTATCACTCATGGCGAACACAGCATTGATGTTTGGGATTTCCAAACACGAGCGCTTCGCCTTCAATTGAAAGAATTAAGGGATACGGCATGGAATGTAAGTTGGGATCCAAGAGGTTTCTATCTTGCTTCTGGTAGTCGTGATACAACCTTACGAGTTTGGGATATGAAATATGGTCGCCAGATTGAAAAATTTGGCAGGCAGGATTCCTCATCTGTGGGACATATAGGCGCTGTATTATATGTAACCTGGAATCCTACAGAAGAATTTATAGCGAGTAGTGGTGGAGACCACACAGTTATTATTTGGAACTGGTCAATGCATAGATTGGTTTCGACCCACCATGGACACACGGAGGAAATATGGGGGCTGGATTGGCATCCGTCTGGAAAATACCTCTTAAGTGGGGGAAATGATGGAAAGATAATAATCTGGGAAGTT
>Ga0100396_1001374_pt1 | contig 15671 bp, 18 predicted proteins | sample CryGeymeta201520_FD_81551 | JGI IMG/M metagenome (GOLD analysis project Ga0100396, IMG submission 81551) | Groundwater microbial communities from Crystal Geyser aquifers in Utah, USA - Crystal Geyser metaG 2015-20 | ecosystem: Environmental > Aquatic > Deep subsurface > Groundwater | place: USA... | reverse complement strand
TATAGATGTTCAGATAATCTTCTGGACTCGAGGCTTTAGCCGGTTGCCCTCGTTGCCCAGAAAAACCGGCTGAAGCCTCTATTCCGAATTGCGAATCCCGAATCCTTATCTGACTTGCTATACCAATCTACCAATTTACCAAGCACCCTTGTTTCCTTGTTTCCCCCTCTTGTCATACACCCCCCGCCACTCGTTCAGCCGGATCCGCACCACATCCCGCACCATGCGCCAGGTGTCGGGGATGGGGTTCACCCGGCTGTCGGCGTCGAAGTACCAGTCGATCCCCACGTCCACCACCCGGTAGCCGCGGCGGAGGGCGATGAAAAGCGCCTCCACATCGAACGACCACCCAGTCATGGTCAGATCGGCAAAAACATCGCGGCCAACCTCGCGCCGGAAGCTCTTGAACCCACACTGAGTATCCTGGAAACCCGGAATCGCCAGTACCCGCACGATAAAGTTGAACACCCGCCCCATCAGGTGGCGGTAGTGGGGCTCGCCATACCGATGGGCGCCCGGTCCCTCCCGCGCGGCAATGGCGACATCGTAGTCCTGTAAGATGGGCGGCAGGAACTTGCGCACCTCAGCGATAGGCATGGACAGGTCGGAGTCACAGACAAACAGATAACGCCCGTTGCCGGCCATCATCCCCGCGCAGACTGCCGCGCCCTTGCCCCTCTCGCTGTGGAGGACTCGGATGAACGGATGCTGCGCGGCATACGCCTCAGCGATCTCGGCCGTGCAATCTCGGCTGCCATTTTCCACCACCAGCACTTCCATCGGTGCGGGCTGCTGTTGGACAAACGCCACGATCTGGTCAAGCGACCTGGGGAGCCGGCCTGCCTCGTTGTATGCCGGGATAATGATGCTCAGCAAAGGTTCGGGGTGATCCGTCATTTGGTTTCTCTGAATAGAGGTTGTGTCACCAGCGCATCAGATTGAAAAGCGCCAGTCCGGCGATCAACTGCACGCCCAGCGCACCGCCCCACACCAGATAGGCGCCCTGCTGCTGCACACGCCGATACATCCAGACGCCGATGACCAGATTCAGCCCCCAGGCCAGCAGCCCGATCACCGGCAGGGCAAACAGGCCCGCCTTGGGCGCGATGCGATCGGGTATGCCGTTCACGTCGAAGTGCAGCGGCAGATCCAGGGACAGGTCCGGGAAACGGACGCACAACACGCCGAACATCACGAGCAGGCCCAGCAAGCCCGCGCCGATCAGGAACATCGCGGTCCGATCGCGCCACAGCGGCCATGTCCACAGCGGAGGCCGGTGCAACTCCGCGGCCAGCGGCCGGCCCCCGCCGAGCGTATACCGGGTTTGCTGCGCGGCCAGGAATGCCTCAGGATCAGCCGGCGAGAGGCCAAAGCTCTCTTCAGGCGTTACCAGGATCACCTGCCCGGCAAGCGGCCGGGTGGCATACGCGTTCACCACGCCCAGGCCGGCGCTGACGATTCGCCGGCGATCCCGGCAGGGCCAGTGCCAGGGCTGGCTCCTCCGGGCGGGCTGGGGGCCCGTGTCGACCAGGACGCGCTCGATGCGGGCGATGGGCACGATCTGGCGGGTCGGGCCCCAAACCAGCGTGACCGCGTCCCGGTCGATCCAGTACTCCAGCGTGAAAGCGCCCAGCGTCCGGTAGGCGCTGTAGGCGATCACCAGCAGGCTCGCCAGCACACCCAGCCCAAGCAAGAAGCTCCAGCCATCCACCGGCCGCCCCAGGATGCGGGACACGATCCACGCATCGAGCGCGACCAACCCCAGGATCGCCAGGATCCCGTACCAGCGGTCGCGACAGGGAAGCGGTTTGAAGGTCATGTCGTCGTTCCGCCCACGCTCTGGCGTCTATGCGTGGCGCACAGCGCGGCGCTGTGCGCCACGCTACGCACCATAAACCGGCGTACACCAATCCCGGTACTTCTCCACTTCGCCGCGCACGGCCCGGAAGTAGAGATCGCGCAACTGGCTGGTGATCGGGCCGATATGGCCGCCGCCCACCGGGTAGTGATCCACCGAGGCGATCGCCACGATCTGCACGCCCGTCCCGCAGAAAAAGGCCTCTTCGGCGATGTACAACTCCGAGCGGTCGATCGGCCGTTCGACGGTCTCGATGCCCAGTTCGTCCTTGGCCAGTTGGATGACCGTGCTGCGGGTGATGCCTTCCAGGATGTTGGCCGTCACCGGTGGCGTGATCAACTGGCCGCCGCGCACCATGAAGAAGTTCTCGGCGCTCCCCTCGGAGATGTGACCATCGTGGTTGAGCACGATCGCCTCGTCGAAGCCGTTAAGTTGCGCTTCCGACTTGATCAGCGCGGAGTTGACGTATGCGCCGGAGACCTTGCCTCGCGGGGGGATCGCGTTGTCGTCGTTGCGCCGCCACGAGGAGACGCACACATGCGCCCCTTCATCCTTGTCGATATACTTCCCGAACGGCGTGGCGAAGATGGTGAACTCGTCGTGGAGATTGTGCAGCCGGACGCCGATGATCTCGTCGGACTTGTAAACCAGCGGCCGGATGTACACGTCCTCGCGATATCCCTCCCGCCGCAGCAATTCCACGGTCAACGCGCTCATCGCATCGGCATCCAGCGCCAGTTTCATACGCAGGATCTTTGCCGATTCCAGCAACCGCACGTAATGCTCGCGCAATCGCAGGACATACAGTTGGTTGTGGTCGGCATTCCAGTAGGCCCGGATGCCCTCGAAAACGGCAGTGCCGTAGTTGAAGGCGTGAGTCATGATACTGACCCTGGCCTGTTCCATCGGCACAAATTGCTCTTCAAAGTACGCTTGGGTTGGCATTATCCTCACTCCTGGTTGGAAAGATAAAGCTGCTCAATAGCCAGCTCCACAATCGTGCGTGTGATGAAAAGGCTGCTCACATCGTAGAGATCAGCCATGTAACGCTCTGCCTCGATCAACGAGATGCACCCCAAGTGGTAAGCTCTGACCACGACGCCCAACGAGCCTACTGGCGTCAATTTTAGATGCCTGGCTGCCTTGCGCACGGCCAGATCATCGGTCAGTAAAGTGATTACGCCGATTTGCTGGCAAAGGCAAAGGCTTTCCTGTTCACCATCTTGCAAGTCTTCAAGGTTGTTTTCTTGGGCAAATCCCGAAACCTCTGATTCGGACATGCTATGCCGCTGGACAATGCCCAACCTCAAGACGTCACTTGCCGAAACACGATCCCGACCGACGGTCTCTGCCCACACCGCATCAGGGATGTGCAGGGCGTCAAAGATGCCCAAGAAGTGAAGACCGCCGACTTCGGTCAGGTGAATCAGCGGCCCGGCGTCTGCGACAGCGGCATTCACTTCTTCAGTGCCCATCCCAAGTCCTCCATGGTTGCTTGATACTGGCGTTCGGCCAGTTCGACCCAATCAATGCCTACGGCTTTGATGGCTTCAGACCGAGAAATTTCCCCGCGCAAGCAGCGACCCAAAATGCGCTCACGCCACAGTTGTCGCAGGCCAGCCTGGAAGGCCAACGCCATCACTTCGATCTCAGGCTTTTGAGTTTCACGCACCAGCGTTTCAAGATAGGTCAACGTCGTAGTCATCACACATCCTCCAACCGCAAATTCCAATCTGCCAGTTCGACCAACTGTGCCCGGTCGGTCATGTCCAGGTTCAACGGCGTCACCGAGACGTAGCCCTGCGCCAATGCCCCGATGTCAGTGCCCTCTTCCGGCTCGCCATCGGGCGGATCTCCGCCGATCCAGTAGTAGGGGCGGCCTTGGGGATCCAGACGCTGGATCAACACGTCGCGGTAGACACGGCGTCCCAGCCGGGTGAGCTGGATCCCGCGCACCTGATCGGCCGGGAGCGCCGGGAAATTGACGTTGAGCAGTACGTTCGCGGGCAGCCCGTGCGTCAACACCTGCCGGGCGAGCCCCGCCACCACCCGCGCCGCGAACGCCAGATCGCCCTCGCGCCCCTCCTGGAGATCTTGCGAGGCGGCAATCGCCGGCAGGCCAAACACGGTCGCCTCCATCGCGGCCGCCAACGTCCCTGAATAGGTGATGTCGTGTCCCAGATTGGGGCCGTGGTTGATGCCGGACACGACCAGATCGGGCCGCTCCGGCACGACCCCCAGCAACGCCAATCCGACACAATCCGACGGTGTGCCGGTGGTTGTCAACAGCGGGGCGCCGTCGGGCATGGTCCCTTCGGTGATCCGCAGCGGCTTGTGCATGGTCTTGGTGTGTCCCGCAGCCGACCAGTTGTGATCCGGCGCGAAACCGGTCACCCGCCCCACTTCGGCCAGGGCACGCGCCAGGGCGGCCAATGCTGGGGCCTGATGACCGTCGTCATTTGTGATGAGTATGTTGGGCATTACGGTTGCGTCCGACCTCGGTGTATTGTGTATGCCCATTTTAGCACACACGGACAGAGAAGGGGAATCTCGACCCTGTGTTTCCTGCATGATCACGAAAACGCCCTCCCAATCCTCAACAATGAACGGAAAGGGAGGGCGCGGGCTTTCCGACATTAACCTTCAGGCTGCCACCGCCAACGTTCCGGGGCCAAAGCCACGGGCGCACTCGCGCTGGCGCCGAAGAGAGCGCTGGTCTTCTTCTCCTTGGGCTTGTGCATCACCAGGATCTGCACCGGCTCGCTCTCAGCTTCATTGCCGGCGCTATCGAACGCCTTCACGTGGATCCGGTGCGTCTCGGTCAACACACCCGCCTCGTAGATCGCTCCGAAGCCCGATTCGGTGATCATCACGATCCGCTGGCCCTGGCTGCCGTCCGCGCGGGTGTAATCCTCCAGCCTGGTCTCGGAGATGACGTACTCTTCCAGCCCCAACGTGCCGTCTGTGTTAGTGATGATGCGCGTGCCCATGATCGGCTCGCTCACGACCGGCACCACGTCCGACATGGTGATCGTCCAGCGCAGGCTGTAGGGCGCGACGGTGCTTTCGCCGAGCTTAGTACCGTCCAGGTAGAACTCGACGCGGCCCATTTCCCAGGCATCCTGCGCGTCGGCCGTGATACTGACTAACTCATCCTCTTCCTTCTTGTAGTCGGCGCCATCCTCCGGGTGAACGATCTTGACCACTGGCGGGCTGTTATCCACCACTACCCGCACTTCGTTGGTCTGCGCCCCACCGCTGTTCTGCATCACGACCAGGCGCAGGGTGTAAAGGCCGTCGAAGCCCGTGGTGTCCCAGAATTCCAGTTGCCCATTGCTGACCTGGTTGCCGTGCTCCGGCCCGATCTGGATCCACTGGTCCGGCGCGCCCTCGGCTGCGACTTCCAGCCTGTAAGCCCGGAAGTCCGCGCCGCGGGCGTTGCCCGTGATCGACACGCCGCCCTTGAGGCGCTGCCCGATCAGTGGGCTGCCGATGACCACGTCGCCGGCCACCTCGGTCGCGCCACATGGACCATCGACCTCGATCGGGGGTTGGGGGATGCCTCGCTCGCGCACCCAGTCCGCCGCGTTGGACGGGTAGACCTGGTAGATGACGCGCTCGAGGACCTCCGCTGGCGTGCACACCGAAGCGCGCTTGCCGGTGTCCCGGTTGATCTGGAAAGCCTGGTAGACATTGTCGGACTTCTGCGGCGCGTGCCCCACCAGGAACAGTTCGGTCGTCGTCTGGGGGCAGTCGGGGGTGGGCAGCAGCCCCGAAGGCACACACACCCGGACATGCGACAGGCCCGGCGGCTCCTGCCACCCCATTACCGACTGCCCCGCCATCCCCTTCGCCAACGTGGCATGCATGATCGGCGCGGCGCCGAGAGAGCCGGGTGTCTCCTTCATCGGTTTGTTGTCGCTGTTACCCACCCAAACCCCGACGGCTAATTGGGGCGTGTACCCCAGCGTCCAGGCATCTACGAAACGGTCGGTCGTGCCGGTCTTCGCCGCCACCGGCCGGTCAGCCAGGATCAGATACTGGGCCGATGTGCCGAATGCGGCCGCGCGCGGGGCAGGATCGCTCAACACGTTGTTGAGCATGTAGGCTTCTGCCGGCTTGACCACCAGATCCGTGGCGGGCTGCCGGTATTCTTCCAGGACTTTGGCATCCTTATCCCGCACCTGCAAGATGTAAACCGGATCGAGCTTACGATAGCCCGGACGTTGGCGATCGGTGGGCGCGGGCTGGCCGGCCATCACCCCGCTGTTGGCGAGAACGCTGAAAGCGTAGGTGTGATCCACCAACGCCACCTCGCCCCCACCCAGGGTCAGGCTCAAGCCGTAGGAGTTCAGCTCGCGGTTCAAGCTGTTGACACCCAACCGGCGGGCCGTCTTGATCACGCTGCTGACGCCGACCTGGTCCATCAGCCACACTGCCGGGATGTTGTAGGAGCGCTGCAACGCCCAGCGCAACATCTGCGGGCCGTGATAAGCGCGGTCGTAGTTTTCCGGCACGTAGGGCGGATTGCCCGGGTCCGGAAAGACCGTACGCACATCCATCACCATAGATGCAGGCGAGAACAGCCCGGACTCAAAGGCGGTCAAATACGTGTAGGGTTTGAAGGACGAGCCGGGCTGCCGCGAGGCCAACGCGACATTCACCTGGCCATCGATGTTCGTGTCGAAATAGTCCAGGCTGCCCACCATCGCCAGCACCTCTCCGGTATTGGGCCGGATCGCCACCACAGAGGCGTTGGTGACCTCGTGATCGAAATTCTGTCTTGCGGTCTGTACCAACGGGATCGGGTCAAACGGCTCCAAACCACCCTGACACGGTTTGGGCGTCTGCTGGCGCAGGGACGCGATGTGGCTGCGCGCCGCGCACTCGGCCGTGATCTGCAAGTCCCAATCGAGGGTCGTGTAGACCCTGAGCCCGTGCTGCCAGATGTAGTAGGGATTTTCAGGCGTGTTGTATTTCTGTTGCAGTTGCTGCAGAACGTAGATCGCGAAGTGCGGCGCATCGGGCGGGATCTCAAACCGCTCCTGGGCAGACTCGCGGACGTGTTGCCACAGCGTGCCGGGCAGCTTCTTGGCCGCGTCGGCCTCATCTTGGGTGATCAGGTCCGCCTTGACCAACGCGTTCAACGCCCGCGCGGTGGCCGGCTTGTCGCCAATGGCCACCAGGGGGAGATCGCCCTGGCTCAACAGGCCCTCATCTACCAGGTCATTGAGCAGGATCGTGTTGAAATAGCGCGTGTTTACAGCGACCTGCTCCGGCGTCAGGTAACCGGCGTCCTGCATGGCTGCCAGCACCTTGCGCTGCCGGCGATACGCGTCGGCCGGCGACCAGATGGGATTGAGAGCGGGGAACTGCGGGACTGCCGCCAGAACTGCGATCTCGTCCAGCGTCAGATCCAACGCGGTCTTGTTGTAGTAGACTTGCGCAGCAGCCTCCACACCGATGGCCACGTTGCCGTAGTCGTTGTAGTTGAGGTACCACTCCAGGATCTGATCTTTGCCGGCGCGGCCCGGATACTTACGCGTGATCTCGATGGCCATGATGGCCTCCTTGATCTTGCGCGCATAGGAGATCTGATAGCGCTCCTCGGGGTCGATGATGATGTTCTTGACCAACTGTTGCGTGATCGAGCTGGCCCCCTGAACGCTCTGGCCTCGCAGATTGGAAATGAGCGCGCGGGTCAGACCGCGCAGGTTCACGCCGATATTGGTGTAGAAGTCGCGATCTTCCAGCGCGATGGTCGCGTTGCGCATGGCCTCGGGGATCTGATTCAGTGTGAGGTAGGTCCGGTCCCCACGATAGGGCCGCGGGTCGATCGACTCGTACAGCAAATGCTGGCCGGTGCGGTCGTAGATTTTGACCGTTTCGTAGGTAACCTGTTGGGTCTGGATGGCGCTGGGGTCAGGCAGGTCTTGGGCGAAGTAGGCATACACCCCGGCCACCGACCCCACCGCGCCGAAGACCAGGGCCGCGACAAACAGGACGTTCAGCAGCAGCCACCCTACGCCCAGGCGCACGGCCCACCGCCCGATGTGCGGGCCGCCCGTTGCGCGGCGCTCGCGGCGCCAGCGTTGGATTTGTTGAGAGCGCGTCATAAAATGTTTGGCCTGCTAGTCGGGCAACTCGGTCATCTCTGCCGGGCCATTGAGTGTGACCAATAGCCGGTTCAGCACGTTGCGCCCCAAAACAAAATCGGTTCCAGCCGGCACTCCTGCGACGCGAACCGCAGGCAGCCTATGTGGACCGACGTGCAATTCCACGAGATAGATCCTCACGCGCCGGCTTTCCTGCCACAGCCAGGCCAACCGCCCTGTGCCGACACTCGCGGCGCTGATCTGCGCGAGCAGATTGATCGGCACGAGTGTTCCGTCAGAACCAGAGTCAACCAAGGCGCGGTGCGGGCCGCTTGTTTCGCCGGAGTAAGGCCCTACCAGAAGGACGTCTACCACCGGCATAGGCGGATCGAATTTCGAGTCGTATGGATAGGTGTAAAATCTCATTAGTCGTACTCGATGCGCGGGGAACGCACCATCCAGACTTCCTCGACCTTGTCAGTCACCTGTTTTATCAGTACGCCAATCATCGGAAAGCGTTTGCGGATACGCAAGAAGAGGGCCAACTCATCAGTGTCGGAATCAACGACCTGGCCTTCATGCATGGCAATAAACTGGCTGGCGTACCTGCGAAGCAATTCGGCGTGTTGCACACGATAGTGTTGCTCCTCGCGCTCGATCTTCTGTTCAGCTTCTTGGAGCAAGTAAGCGCGGATCGCCTTATCCGCCAGGGCCTCAGCAGTGGTACCCTGGCTCTTGGCGACTTGCCATAGATTGTTCACTGTTCTTTCGGCAATCGGCAAAGATATCACGTTCATAAATTCGGTCTCCTCTCCTGCCGGTCGCGGGCCACACGCCCATTCCTTGCTCAGGCCGGTCTCCGCCCGTGCCGGACATTCTCCAAACAGACTCCGGCCGCCTGCCATTGGTTCCCAAGCACAAACGACGGGGGGTAGCGCCGAGCACCCCCCGTATCCAGGAGCTATATTAGCAGAAAAGGAGGGGATTGGCAAATGAAGGAATGGTTTTGGGGCAGAGAGTAGCAGTGTGTGCAAAAAATGCACATTCTGAACCGTTGCATTTTTCGCAACAGTTCAGCTAATCGGCGATTCAGGCATACTCCTGAGTCAACCGCTCCATCACCCACATGTGCATCAACGTTTGATAGCCAAGGCCCTTACGTTGCGCGATCTCCTTCAAGCTCAGTTGCTGCCCGGCGTCAGCGCGAAGTTGAACGCGGCGACGCGATTGGAGACAAGATACGGTCGTCCATCGGCATCAGTTGGCAGGATGGCGTAGAAGTAGCTGGTTGTCGCAGAGTTGAACGCGCTCGCGTCCGTGTAACTAACCGTATTGTCGGAACTGGGCGCGGGGACGTTGGCCAGTAACTCCGACCAGTCACCAGCAGTGAAGTATGGCATCGTGCTCCGCCGCACCTGGTAGCCGGCGTACTGCGGGTCGTGCGGCCAGGTCAGCGTCGCGCCGTCCGGGGCGCGGGTGATCGTCATCGCCAAGCTGGCAGTCGTAGTAATAGACAGTCGGTATCTGGCTGTGCAGTCCGTGACACCGCTTGGCGCGCTGGTGACCTCGACAAAGTAGGTTCCGGTATAGGGCGCGGTCCAGGTCAGCTCCGCGGCCGGGTCGCTGCCGGTGTCATCATTGCTTGCCAGGACGGTCACCGCGTCGGTGTCATACAGGGTGAGCACCGTGTCGGCGCCGCCAGAGAGGTCGTGCGTGCGAATGACGTATTGCATGCCCGGAAACGCGGCGAATCTAACATTGTCGAGGTAGTCATCTACCCCATCAAATCTATAGGCGCTGTCAAGATTTCCGAATCGGTCTTCCGTTATCGTTGCGCCGTTAGCTGTTCCATGATTCCCATTCCCGCTTTCATCATTAGCATTGCCATTGAAGGGATAGTAAGCTATCAAGTTTCCTGCACTTGGTGTGTTCGCCAGCGTGGTCGCGAAATCTAGCCTTATGGCATCTGGCAGCACATTGACGGTAAGCGTGGCAGACGTCGGCCCTGCACTTGCCTGCATTGGCGAGCTACCTGCCAGCAGGAGCAGGCTCAGGATGAGCAACAGACTAACGAAGGAGAACCCTTGGTAAACAAATCGAGTGGACATAGCAGCGCCTCCGCGGGTCAAGGCGGGGTCGCGTGCGCGCCGAGGGGGAAGCGATGAGGAGACCGACGAGCGACGCCGCCTCGCAATTATCTACACCCAACACTACGGCAATAGTATACCAGGGGTGAATGCGCCGGTCAAATCGCGGCTTGAAGAGATCCCCCGCTTTAGGCGAGGAGATCGTCCGGCGTCAAGACCCGTGGCAATGCGGCATCAGAGTAGGGTGACGGCAGTTGTCCCGTCATTGCTGTGAGTCGCCGCAGAAGATTCGCCCCCTGGGCCTCAAAGTTGTGGATCATAGGCCGGTCAAAGGTCACGACGGTCGAAACGCCCAAGATCAGGTCGCCTGGCGGAAGTCCAAAGGTCCCGTAGCTCAACACGAGCGCATCCTCACGGGTGAAACCGGATTCCCGCAACCGGCGAGCCCACCGTGCGAAATAGCGCCCTCGACGAATCGGCGTCACTTCATTCAACAGCAGCCGGACCGCAAGCAAATGACCGCGGTGAAGGAGAATGTTAGCCGTTTCAGGCGTGATGAGCAGGAGAACGGAGGTTTGCACGCCGCGCCGCAATAGTCGCAGGGCCAGGCTTTGCTCGGTGGATAAGGGCGTTGCCACCAGTGAGGCGCTGATACCCTCGACGGCCCTGCGAATGACGGCTTTATCGAGCAGCCACGCGAGCGTCGGGTCGGGCATCGTGTTCCTCCAGATCGTACGGCCCTGTCTTCTCCTCGGCAAAGATCCGCTCCCAAAGCGCATCCTGGCTGGCTTCCGGCAGCGCGAAGTATGACCGGTACGTCATCCCCTCAAGAAACTCATCCTGCGGCGAAGGCAGCTTGCCGCCGGTGAGAACCATCGCTGCGCCGCGGAAGTAAGCAATGGCCTCTTGCTCTGCGACCAATGTTTCAGCCGAGCCAGCCCGCTGCAGCTCAGGCACCAGGCGCACCAGTTGGTTCAGTTCCACTGGTGTCAAACGACGGAGGACTTGAGAGAGATGTTGAACGTGGGGAGGAACCCCCATTTCCCTGCTGATAGTCATAAGCCTTCTCCGTATGGACATACCATTCCCGACATGCAGAAGCAGGATATACCCATCGGCCTACATTGTCAAGGCGATCGATCTGGCTAACTCCGATTCGCCAGTTCTGCATACTTGGGCGTTCGATGCCCGCGTTGGGTCAAGACCGCAAACGCCTGCGCACGCCGCAAGACCGAGCGTTCGTATTCGGCCAGCAAACGCGCACGCTCAGCCTGCTCGACCTCAGTCAACGGCCGCTCATCCTCTGCGTCGTTCAGTTCATGAAGCCGCTTTTGCTGCTGCAACGCAAACGTCGGCCGCGTCGCCGCGCGCAGCTTTGCGTCACTCAACCACATCATGCCTGCCAACTCGTCTGCCAGGGGCTCGGGCAGATCAGATGCTGGCGGTAACACGGCCGTAAGCGCCGATGTCAACATGTCGGCGATCGGGCGACGCGTCAGGATCGCTATGTGTTCGAGCCTGCGATAGAGTGGCTCGGGTATCGGGACCGAGATCGTCGTTATTGTCATCGTCCTATCCTTTCCAATCAGGCCGCTTTCTGCACTCGTCAACAGTCTGGAACTCATCCGCTAACTCTTCCTGCGAGTAGTCGAAATAGGCGATGCCTTTGCGCGCAAGCAGTCTGACGAACTCCCGCTTGCCCATCCCGAGCAACTCAGCGGCTTTACCGACCGAGATACGACGTTCCTGGTAAAGTCCCAAAACCGAAAACTCTCGCATAGCTTCCGCGGCACTGGGCTTCGAATGTCCAAGCATCGCAAACAGGTCTCTTGGCAGCGCGACCTCTAACGTCAACGTGTCCATGAGCCAACTCCTCGCCTGACCAGTGCTACCTGATCGCACCCGCCTCCCGCAAGTAGCGTTCCAGGCGTGTCAAGAAACGTTCGGCATCGGCCAGGATTTGCTCTGTGCGTGCCGCATCCAGTCGCTCAAACACGAAACCGGCCGCGCTCGAAATCCTCGCGGGCGGTAGCCATGTCTTCGCGGCACTTGTTCACACGGATTTCGACAATGGCTCTTTGGGCTTCGTCCACAACTCAACTCCGTCACGCTGGATGCTGTTATAGATCGGGGCACGATGAGCGGCCCACCATCGATAGCGCGCTACGTCGCATACCAACGCCGAGATGTTCACGCCAGACTCCAGGAGCAACTGACTCGTGAGGTCGGTGATCGCATGCAGAGATTTCCAGCGGTCCCGCTCACGAAGAACCACCAGCACATCCACGTCCGATTCCGTGTCGAAATCGCCACGCGCTTTCGAGCCGAAAAGCACCACGCGCAGCAAATCATCGCCGTACCGCTGGCGAAGCCGTTCGAGGAAGGCCGCCAAACCGGCGCGCTCATTCGGCCGCAAATCCGGCTGGCGTTTGCGCCGTATGTGTGTCTGCTCGACCTCTTGGACAGATAACATCTGCTCGACTCCCAGTCCGCTTACCGATGCTCAGCAATTCGAAAGAGGCATCCATTACGCCATCATCATAACAAAAGTATTGGGATTGGTCAAGGGTCAGATTATTCCAAAAGACGTCTGGCATTTTCGGAAGCGCCTGTCGCCTGGCGCCATTGCGACTTCCCGCTGTTCAGATCCGCTCCAGTACCAGAAAATGGCTCAACCCGAACGCCTGGAGCGGCGTGTGCTCCAGCGCGTACAGCATCCGGCGCAGGATGCGGCCCAGCGCCGGCTGGCTCACCACCACATTGTCGAAGCCGGGGTAGATCACGCTGTGATGGACGACGCGCACCGGCAGATCGGCGAACAGGGCGCGCAGCCCGGCGCCGGTATACGCGCGCACGTGCGGCGCCAGGCGGTTGCGCAGCGGATTCGGCAGCCAGTTGATCAGCGGCGTGTTGCCGAAGTGATAGCGTCCGCGCCAATAGTGGCCGTGCGTCTCGAAGGGGTAGAGCCGGTTCGGGCAGAAGAGGGCGATCCGGCCGCCTGGCGCGGTCACGCGGGCCATCTCGGCCGCGGCCGCGCGGTCGTCGGTCACGTGCTCGATCACCTCGTGGGAGAAGACCACGTCGAAGCTGCCGTCCGCGAAGGGCAGCGCCTCGGCCGGGGCCAGCACGATGCCGGGGATGCGGACGCGCGCCTGTCGCCCCACCGCCATATCCACCTCCACGCCGGTGACGTGCGGGCTGAAGCGGCGGAACTGCCCGGTGTACATCCCGACGCCACAGCCGGCGTCCAGGATGCGCGCCCCGTCCAGCCTGGCCCACTGCCGCACCAACGCCAGCCGGCGCGCCTGCCCCGCGCGCCACACGTAGGACGGATGGCCGAGTTGGGCCGCGACGTCAGGGGTACGGCGGAAATTGGGGGTGTGCACGTCCACTTCCCTTTGACTCCTTCACGCCTACCATGGTCCAAATGGAGGCATTTCAGTTATTGGGAGCCCGAGCTTCCTGAGCGGAGGCCACGCCGTTTGTAAAAGTCTGATCAATCTCTGGCTTGAACAACGCCTGCAGGAGGCGGCTGCTTCATAGACATCCACGCTCCACGCTCCACGCCCCACGCACCACGCACCACGCACCACGCACCACGTCCCCCAACCGCCGCGCGCCTTCGGCCAGCTCATCCGGCCGCAACAGGCTGAACGCCAGCCGCACATGGCGCGCCCCGCCCCCATCCGCGCAAAACCGCGCTCCGGGCACGTAGGCCACGCCGGCCGCCTCGGCCGCGGGCAGCAGCGCCGCACTGTCACACCCCTCCGGCAACTGAACCCAGACAAAGAAGCCGCCGCCGGGCGTCTGCCAGGCCGCGGCGGCGGGCATGTACTGTGTGAGCGCCGCCAACAGTGCGTCCCGGCGCTGGCGGTAGACACCGCGCAACTGCTCGATGTGCGGATCGAACAAGCCCAGCGCCATGAACGCCGCGACCACGTGCGCGGTGAAATGGTTGACCCCACCGCCGCTGTCCAGCATCCCGCTGCGGACGCAACGCTGCACGATATCGGGCGCGGCCAGCAGCCAGCCGAGCCGCAAACCCGGCGCCAGGATCTTCGAGAAAGACCCCAGTCGGATCACGCCGCCGTCAGGGGCCAGCCCCCGCTGCCGCGCGGGGGCCAGGCTATAGAGCGAGGGCGGCGCGGGCGCGTCGTACCACAACTCGCGGTACACGTCGTCTTCCAGCACGGTCAGCCCGTTGGCCTGGGCCAGGGCCACCAGCACCTGACGCCGCGCAAGCGGCATAGTGGCCCCAGTCGGGTTGCCGAAAGTGGGCGCGGTGTAGAGGAACCGCGGCAGTCGGCCCTGGCGGCGCAGCGCATCCAGCGCATCCGCCAGCGCATCGACGCGCAAACCATCCGCATCTCCTGTCACCGGCGCCAGCTCAAGTCCGTGATCCCGGAAGATGCGCAGCGCCAGATGGTAGACCGGCGACTCGACCAGGACCACGTCGCCCGGCCGCGTCAACAGGGTGCACAACAGGTCGAGCGCCTGCGACACGCCGCCGGTGATGAAGAGCTGCTCAGGCCGCGGGACCACCCCTTCGCGGCGGGCGAGCCAGGTCACCAACTGCTCGATCAGGCAGCCCGGCCCCTGCTCCGCGCCATATGCGAGCGCGTGCGGCCCGTCACGCGTCAACGCCAGCGCGGCGGCCTCGGCCATGCCCGCCACGGGCAACAGCGGCAGGTCGGGATGCCCCCAGCCGAACTCGATCACGCCGCCGCGACGTGATAACTGGATATCAGGCAGCATGCGCCGCATCCTCCTGCCCTCCTAAGGCCAAAGTCTCCTTAAAGCCAAACCGCACGGTGTTGTCGATCAACCGAAACCAGGCCGGCCGCAAGACCCAAAAACGTGCCTGAGCCAACGGGCCGGTCAAGGCCCCAGGGCCGCTCGCGCCGACCAGTAGCGCAGCCACGAACGCGTACTTGCGGCCGTAGACCGCGGCCGCGTGCGCCAGCTCACCAGCCGGCGCCGGCTCAGCGCGTCCACGCACCTGCATACCCTGGATCGCCCGCCAATCCTGCCCATCCGCCTGGATCGTCCCGGCCACCTGTGGGTCGGCGAGCAGGTTCTGGCCGTGCTGCGTCCGCTCTTCCGAGAGGAAATACAGGTTCAGGTCAGCGTCGTGCGCATAGAAGACGGCCGCGGCGGCCGGCGCGCCGTCCGGTCCGACCGTGGCCAGGGTCAAAGTGGTGTGCGCGGCCAGAAACTCACTCAGGCGGGATTGGAGACTGGATGACGGGTATTGGGTATTGGGTATTGGCGTTTTGCTGTCCACCATTCGCTGATTCGCTCATCCATTGCCGTTCCATTTCAGGGTATCCTCTCAATAATCTGGGGGAAAGTGCCTGGCACTTCCGAAAAGTGCCAGGCACTTGACAGAGACGCCCCTGAAAATTGAGAGGATACGTTTCAGGCACAGGTAAATTCCCGGCAGCACGACCAGCCCCCCGAGCACCTGCCGGGGTGTCAACAGCTCGTCCAACAGGGGGATCGAGAGCAGCCCGGTCACAACCGGCTGGTCCAGCAGCACGATCACCGCGGTCGAAGCCGGCAGGTCGCCCAGGGCATAGTTGATCAGCAGCCAACCGCCGGCCTGCGAGAACACGCCGACCGCCAGCAGCG
>Ga0100396_1001364_pt1 | contig 15720 bp, 15 predicted proteins | sample CryGeymeta201520_FD_81551 | JGI IMG/M metagenome (GOLD analysis project Ga0100396, IMG submission 81551) | Groundwater microbial communities from Crystal Geyser aquifers in Utah, USA - Crystal Geyser metaG 2015-20 | ecosystem: Environmental > Aquatic > Deep subsurface > Groundwater | place: USA... | reverse complement strand
TCGTTTGACATATTTTCAACAAGAATGAATCGTATTGCATGTCCCTCTTTTTTTAATTGCTCTATCGCTTTGATTATATATCTTGTTCCTTTAACGGCTCGGTCAGTTGGCGCATGAACAATTGTAATTGTACGCCCTTTGATGCTTAGTGAATAACTTGGTTGCCATTCATCCATATTTACATGTGCATAAGGAAGAAACTGTGCTCGTTTTGGTAATATATATAATAAATCCGGATTAAGTGCGTATATTTTGTCAGCATATTTTTCAAACATCTTTATTTTCAACTTTTTGAAAGTCTCTTGCGACGGAGAATAGTAATGTGCTGAAACTTCATTTGCAAAAGTAATCCTAAAATATCTTTTACAATAATCTCCTTGCCGCGCATCATCCCCTTGAAAAGTAACAACTATACCTTTCTTAAATATTTTTAGTAAAAATAAATCTTTTAAGATAAAAAGTCGTATATAAAAACTATGGATCTTTTTATAAATAGGGTAGGTATATTTTTCTTCTATTGACCAATCAGGCATGAGGGTAGATCCCGCATTGAAATGCACAACGTCAAACCTGAAAAGAATTTTGAGTAATAAAATCCACCTTTTATATTCCCTAACCAAAAACTTTTCATTTCCAACAAGTTCATCGCTTTGAAATGTATATGTATTTTTTCCAAAATCTACAGACCAGCTCTGTAAACCTATTTTTCTTTCCGCTCTTGCCAGGTTTCCAGGATTACCAGCCCAGTTATAGGGACAGTGGAGAATTGTATATGATTTCATTAACTGTTATTTACTCAATGCAATAAAAATTTCATTTTTCCCATTTCGGGTTATATCTACTAATTTAAACTTTGCCTTCTTAGCTAATTTTATAATCAAATCTGGAGTTTCATTAAAAGAATGGAATGGGTCAACGGCTCCTTTTGGTATGTAATATATCAAATTATTTAAATGCACTGAATATTCATTTAAGGAGAAACCTTCTATATATATATGTTTGATATCTTCAATAATATTTTTAGCTTTTTCAACTATACTAGCACTCCTATCGCTCATCCATATAATAACTTTACCTTTAACTTTTAAAATTCTGTTTACTTCCGTTAATGTTCTATTAATTGAACAAACATGGTCCAAACTTGTTGCAAAAATCGCTATATCTGCTTTTTTATCCATTAGTGGAATATATTCACTACAACCAACTATCCTTAATCCTTCAAAATTATCAGAATCTATTGGATCGATACCAACTACAAAAATTTTGTTTTTTTTGAATAGCTGATAATCCAGATACCCGGGTTCTTTCATGATTCCGCAGCCGACATCAACGACTACTTCAGTATCTTTTTTAATATATCGATTAATAAACAACCTAAAACGAGCAACGTCAGATCTGTTGGCAAGAGATAATGAACCCTCCTTTTCAAATAAATATGAAAGATATGCATTATTATTTAATACTTTATTCAATAAATATTCTTTTTTATACGTTTCGAATAAAAGTTGATCATAGGTATACTTTATGTAATTTTTTTTATACTTATATATATAGCCACATTCACACTTATAACTTTTCGTTTTAGAACTTTTCATTTCCAATTTAGATAGAGCTTTTTTGCACTTTATACACTGTAACATAGTTTAAAAAGTTAAATCAATAATTCCTTTTTCAAATTGTATTTTTGGTTCACCAAGATGTTTTTTCATCAGGGAAATATCTCCAAGAATATTTGTACTGTCTTTTGAATCTGTATGGTTTATTATCGGCTTTACATTAAGTAAATTTGAAATTATTTTAATAGCGTCATAAAGATATATCTTTTCAGATCCAGCTATATTAACATAGGGTATATCCTTTTTGGATATAAGTTGGTAAACGCTTTTTGCTGTATCTCCTACATATATAGGGTTTATCATTACTCCTTTTTTTCCGTTGATCGTAATTGGCAGATTTTTTTTCAATGAATTAATTAATCGAGGAAATAACATATTGCTTTTTTGATTTTTTCCATAAATAAAAAACGGCCTAATAATAGATATGTCCGTTTTTTTAAAATATGCTTTAGACATGATTTCTGAGCAAATTTTAGATGCTATATATAAATTTGGATTATTAGTATATCTATCTTCCTCTTTATGCGAATACATTGAATTATCATAAACACCACCACTTGAAGCGACAATAACTTTTTTTACACCACATTTAACACCATATTCGAGTAGGTCTATGATTGTTTCACAATTAATTTTATATAATGATTTTACATCTTTTGATAAATCATTGTGATTTTCAGATTGTGCTAAATGAATAATAACATCAACTGTATTAGGTAATAAATCTACTGACCATCTTTTATTTAGATCGAGGTAAACAGGATTTATATGATTATTATTAATAACTGCAGATTTATTTCTTATAATTGCATATACGTTAAATTCTTTGACAAGATATGGTATTAAATTACTACCTAATAAGCCTGAACTGCCTGTTATTATGCAAGTTTTCATATGCTAGTTGGAACGACTCCCAAACTTCTATTAATCGAGTCGAATATGCTCCCTATATACATAATTGAGTGATGATTAATTACAAATTCTCTCGATTTTTCACCAATATCATCTCTCATTTTTTTATTTAGCACTAGTTTTCTTATTTCATCTTTTAAATTAAAAAAATTACATTTAACCAAGGGTAACTCGCCTTTCTTTATTAAGCCTGCAAAAATATATAATTGTTCAAATTCTTCATCTATATAGCATAAAACGGGTTTTTTTAATGCCATACCTTCCAGTGCAAACATTGCATACCAACCAATTACTATTTGATCTGCAATGATATCGGCTTCCTCAATCATTTTTTTTAATTGGCTATTAGAAACCTTTTGTACGACTTGTAATTTTATCGGTAAACCTTCTTTTTTAAGTTCACCAACGGCCTGAATAAAATGTTCTGTCCCCTTTATAGTTTTATGATTTGGAGCATGCAATATGGTAATTTCGTCGTTTGTATTTATTTTTTTATCCTCTGATGGTTTCCATAATTCTGTGTCGATTGAAAAATGTCCCAACATGAGTCGATCCCAGGCATACATATACCTACTCCAATCACATCCTGATATAACATAATCAGCATATTTGGTCCATAAATCAATCTGATTTTCTATAATTTTTCTTTTGTTTTTTGAATATTCCAGGTAATCCATTGACATTGCATGTTTAAAATTTAAATTAGACGAGCGGCTCAAAACATGTATGTCCCCACCATAGGGCATAACAACTATTCGTACTTTAGCCAATTTATATAGTATCGGCTCAAACTTTTTAAAATGAGGAATCGCAAGTAGCGGTCCACCATTGAAGTAAATGTATATTATCTTATATCTAAATATTGATCTTAAATAAATATATATTTGAAGAATAAAAAAACGATCAATATTAAAAAACTGCATAATCAGATTTCCAATAATGTCTATGTCTTGAAACATCTTATCACCCCTTACGTCGAAATTATTTGTTATAAAATATACTTGTATTACGAATGTTTCTGCAGAATATCCATATCTTTTAAGAGCACTTTTATGATAAATATTATTTATCAAAGGCTCAGGTCCGAGTCCAACATCTATTGGTTTTTTTAAATGACGTGCAATAAAGGAAGCGAGTATAAGGAATGCAAGAGTAAAAAATTCGAAAACAAGTCTATTGAAGTTGGTAATTACACTTAAAATAATAGATTTATATAATTTATTTATAAAAAAAATTCTACTTATATAATGAATGAATCTATAAACTATTTTTTTTACTTTATAATAATATTTATTCTTCGCTCGAATCTTTCTTTTGTATTTGTATGCAACCTTGTTAATATACAGATAAATTCTAAATATAAAAAATTTTATTTGCCTTGCGATAAAATCCAATACTATAGAAATAGCAAATGACCATAAGAAAATCAAAAAGATTTTATAAAAAAAACTATTCATAAAGTTTTCCCTGAATAAATGTTTTACACCACCACTCAAAGTTAATAAGGGACCAAAGCAATAACCGATTATTTACTTTTTTATGAATATGCTCGTCTACTATATCTCCCACAAATTTTGGATTTATAAACTCAGAAAGAGCTGTTTTTTTACCTGATAGAGTTTTTTTAAGATATTCTGCATTTTCTCCCCTATACCATGACTCCTCTGGAGCCGAAAATCCTTGTTTTTTTCTTTTTAAAACTGATTCAGGGAGAATATCTTCCATGGCTTTTCTGAGAACATTTTTACCTTCATCAAATTTTCCTAAATATTTCTGTTTTGCTCTTAGTTCATTTTCATCGATTCTTTTCATTTTTTCAAAATTACCGAGCTTAAACTTTACTGGTATTTTTTGGGCAAAATTTACCAAGTCGTTATCTAAGAAGGGGAACCTTTCTTCGAGTCCATTAGCCATAGACAATTTATCGCCCACCGTCAATAATCCTGACAAAAATGTTTTAATCTCAAAATAGAGACTGTTTTGTATATGATCTTCCGGAGTATCATACCGTAACTTTTTATTGAAGGTGAAAACCCTCTTAAAGGTTTCCTTTGGCGCAGAAATATCTATTTTATCGTATACTTTTTTTCGGAAAAGGTTGATTTTGTCTTCATCATTTACCAATCGCTGCCAATAGTTATAATAATTATCAAAAAATTCTTCCTGGTTGAGTGATTTGAAAACACGATAGTATCTCCACGGATACCCTCCGAATAGTTCGTCACCTCCCGTGCCCTGTAAACATACTTTCACAAATTTTGAGGCAAGACGGCTAATATAGTAATTTGGATAGCTCATGCCCAAACGCAAATCTTCCAAATGCCAGACGACACGGGGGAGAGACCACCCTAAATCTCCTGCGTTGATAACTTGTTCATAATGCTCAGTTTTGAAGTGGTTTGCAAGAAGTTCTGCATCGCGCCGTTCATCGAATGTTGATTCAATGCCGGTTACCTTGGATAATTCAAACCCAGCGGTGAAAGTCGATAATCGATCTACATGTTGGCTAGCTAATCCTGTAATCGATCCGGAATCCATTCCTCCTGATAAATAAGACCCAACGGGGACATCTGCTATCATTTGTCTTTTTACCGCTTGGGCTAGCAATCTTTTCGTTTCTTCTTTTGCCTCAGTGAACGTCATTGAATTGTCAGGAGAGGAAAAATCATAGTCCCGCCAAGAATTATGATTTATCGACCTTGTTTTACTGTTTACTTTTATTGTATTGGCAGGAGGAAGCATGTTTACTCCTTCGAATAAGGTATAAAAACCGAAGATGTTTTGAAAGGTGAAATACTCGTTCAGTGCCTCAAGATTGACCGACACCTTATAATCAGGGTGTTTGAGAATGGCCTTGATTTCGGAAGCAAACACTATCGATTTTCCGTTAAACCAGTAATAAAGAGGTTTTACGCCGAATCTATCCCTGCTCAGATATAGTGATTGAGTTTTCTTGTCCCAGGCTGCAACGGCGAACATGCCATTCAACTCCTTGACAAAATCCATTCCATATTCATCAATCCCTTCAACCAGTACCTCTGTGTCACAGGTAGAAACAAAACGATGGCCTTTTTTTTCTAATTTTTTTCGCAGTTCAAGGAAGTTATAAATACAACCGTTAAATACAACAACCCACCGACCATTATGCGAGGTCATGGGCTGGGCGCCTTTTGATGAAGTATCCAATATCGCTAATCTTCTGTGTCCTAATCCGATGTTTTTATCAACATAGTAGCCTTCTCCATCGGGGCCGCGATGAATCAATGTTGCAGTCATTTGTTTCACCAAAGATGCAGATACTGGTCTTTCGTTTATATTAAATACTCCCGTTAATCCACACATATTATTGCAGTTTTCTCCATTCTATAAGTTTTTCCATTCCATCTTTGAGATCTGTTTTCCATTTATAGCGAAGGTCTTTTTCTGCCATTTTTGTTGATCCAATCCTATTCGTAACAAAAGTGAGACCGGCGGGTTTATATTCAATTGAAGTTTTAATACCATATAAGTCGATGATTACTTGGGTGAGCCCCTTCAACGAAGTCCCAATACCTGTCCCCACATTATAATTTTTGCCATTTGCCTGCGACTTCATCGCACAAATATTTGCCCTTACCACGTCTCCCACATACACAAAGTCGTACTGTTGGGAGCCATCGCCATAGAGAATTGGCTTTTTCTTTTCTTCAAGCCTGTCAATTATTTTATGCATGACTGCGGTATAAGCGCCATGGTAATCTTGGCGCGGACCATAGACATTCATATAGCGTAAACCCACCCAGTTTAATCCGTATCTTTTTCCGAGAGATTTAAACATATGTTCATCTGCAATTTTTGTTGCCCCGTAGAATGTCTCGTTGTTATAGGGATGATCTTCAGTCATTGGCAGTTCTAATGCATTTCCATAAACACTCGCAGATGACGAAAACACCACCTTGCCGACTTTCTGTTTTATAGCAGACATTATTACGTTAAAGGTCCCTTTGATATTAACATCAAATGCAGTTTCCGGATATTCATGACAATGAAGGAGCCAAACTGCTGCCAAATGAAATACGCCATCCACTCCCTCCATTGCTTTTTCTAGGAAATCACGGTGCAGTATGTCACCCTTGATGATTGTCAACCGCTTGTCTTTCATTGCTTCTTTCAAATTCTCCTCTGACCCACGGGAAAAATTGTCGTATACAATCACCTCTTTTACATCTTCTTTCAATAATTGATCCACAACGTGCGAACCGATAAAGCCAGCTCCTCCGATGACTAAAAATTTTTTATTTGCTATTGTCATATTATTGAAATGATTTTTTTAATAATGAAACTATTTTATGTCCGGCATTTCCTTTACCATATACATTCTGCGGGGGAATATATATTGGTTTTTTATGTATCAATGACGATATTTTATCTGAGTCTGCTAAATAATTCCATCCCAGTAGTTCACTCCAGCCAGTATCAGGCATCACTACAATCGCTTGCTTTTGAAAATAGAAGGCTTCTTTTTGGTAACCACCACTATCAGTTATAACCTTGTATGCATTCTTGGTTAATCCCATAAGCTGAAAATAATTTAATGGTTCAGTTATATGCAAATCCTTCAAATAATCTGTTAAATCAAACTGCTTGATTTGTTTTCTCGTTCGGGGATGTAATGGAAATACAACAGTCATTTCTTTTGATATCTTTTTTAATTCATTCAATATTATCCCCAGTTGTTTGGCATCATCAACATTGTAATCTCTGTGAATTGTTGCGATTATAAAATTATTTTCTTTTAAACCAAGCTTTTTATAATAGCCAAAGTCAAAATTATGTTCCATCGTCAAAAACAAGTCATACATTACGTCTCCAACGAGATGAACCCCTTTAGTTATTCCTTCCTTTTTAAGATTTTGGACCGTCAATTTGCTTGGACAGGAAAGAAATTGAGATACATGGTCTGTTTCTACTCTATTAATCTCTTCCGGCATGGTTTTTGGTTCCATTCTAATCCCCGATTCAACATGTACTAATGGGATTTTAAGTTTTGCTGCCACTAATGCTCCTGCTAGTGTTGTGTTGGTATCACCGTTGACTAATATAACTGTTGGTTTTACTTTGTATGCGATTTTTTCAAACTCAATCATTGTTTGCCCTGTGGTTTCTGCATGAGTAGTTGCCTTTATTCCAAGAAAATACTGTGGTTTTTTTATATCTAACGTTTCTATGAAAGAATCTGACATATTGTAATCGTAGTGCTGACCAGAATGCACAAGAACTTCATTTATACCTTGTTTTATAAATTCTTTATGAAGAACTGCTTCCTGAATAAATTGAGGTCGAGCACCCACCAACGAAAGGACTTTCATAATGTGAGTATTATAGCGTAATAATGAAGCAATATAAAGCTATAGAACAAGGGGAGAAAGGATTATATTCGGGCGACGCTTTAGTAATAGGTTCTGTGCCTTTGGGATAGCCGCTAATCACCTTTATATCCTTTCATAACAAGCTGAACTTCTACTTTTGTTGCTTATAATCCGCTGACAAGCCGGATTGAATGATTTAAAATAATGTAATGATGAGAATAAAGGCATTTATCAGCTATTCTGCTCACGATTGCGATATAAAAGCTAGCATATTAAAAAACTTACTGCAAAAATATCTCGGATTTGAATCTTTTATTGCACACACAGATATTCCAGGTGGAAAAGACTTCAATGAAATGATTATTAAACAAATCAAGATATCTCATATTATTTTCCCTCTTATTTCAGAATCTTCAGAAAAAAGTACATTTGTGAATCAAGAAATAGGGATTGCAATTGGAGGCGGTAAACCAATTATTCCTATTAAAATTAATAAAAATCCATTTGGCTTCATTTCTCACATACAGGCAATAAAATTCCCAGAGGCTGTTTCTGAAGAGGAAAATACAACTCTTAAATACGTCGCTCTCGCAACAAAAATATATTATCCCTTGTTTCAAGAGTCTTCATTTCTTTCACTACGAAAGACATTATTGGAATCTTTATTGTTCTCTTTATCTAACAGTCCTTCTTATTTTACATCTAATGTTGTTGGTCATTTTATCTTCAATAGTCTTAAAATAGATAGGTTTAATAATAAATATGACCATATTATTGATCAAATTATTAAGAATAATTCCTATGCTTATCGGGAATCATATTTCATTCCCCAACTTATTAGCCTATTAAATTGCAGTTGACTATTTTATTAATTATGTCATTATAAATGTATGGAAAAGAAAAAAGTAATTACAGCTCAAGAAAGCAAAAAAATTGGGATAATGATGAAACGAGTCATTCAAGAAACAAATAAGATAATCAAAAAAAAACCTCATTATTCTGCCTTTCGCGTTTGCTAATGAACTACTGCACTAATCAAGCTGCGCGGTATCCTATATGTCATCCCGAATTCGATTTGCCTCTCGCCCTCTACAGCTGGGGATTTGATAAATAATTCCCTTGGCCCCAAACCCCTCGACCTTTAAGGTCGCGCCACCTTGGCAACCGCTGCGGTTGCCTACGGGGCTACAACATACCACTAATCGCATTTATATGCTTTCAGAACTGTCTAAATAGCTATTATTGTTGTTTATAAACTGCTGACAAATCAAAAATGATGGTATAGACTTTTACTTATTATTCATTTATCATTGCTTTTATGTTAACCAAAGGTGACCTTTCAGCCATTCAGAAGATGCTAGATGCTACTTTGGATTCTAAGCTAGATTCTAAGTTAGATTTAAAACTAGCAGGTATAAAATCAGATATTGGTATTCTTAAAACTGACCTCAAAAAGCTTTCAGACAAGCTTGATACTAATACAAAAGAATTAACCGATCTCATTTTGGCAGGATTTTCTACTCATGAACGGGAAAGGATGATTCAGGCCACGCTTGAATCGCTCAGTAAACTTTCCTACCCAAAAGATAAATTTGAAATGGTTGTGGTGGATAATCCAGAATAATTCGGGCATTAAATAGCTGTAATGCTGTCAAAAGGCAAGCTTTGGATTAGTCCTTCAATCTGACTGTCTTTTACCTGCTTGGAGTAATAAATCTGGCTCATTTCCTGCTCTTTTTCGGTTGCGATCACCTTCCAATTGGTTTGGATGCTGTCTTTAGTGATAGGTCGACGAATCTCCTTCTGCCTTACATACGAAACAACTTCGCCCAAGTCTAACTTGTACTTTTCCAAAAGTAAGTAAATATCGTAGAAATCGCGGTAACGGGCCCGATCGCTCATAGCTCGAATTTTTTCAGCGCATATTTCTTTGATGTTCATGGCGGCGACCGTAAAATTCACACCCCAAACATTGTGGTAAGTTATAGTTTGAGGTGGAAGCAGAACATTTTGTAAGAAGTCAATTTCTACCTTCAGTGAGTTGGGTTGAATCAATGGTCCAGTGTATTGGAGTTTTTCGATTTTTATAGTGGCTTGGGAAAGATAATCTTTCTTAATACTCAAATAATCGATGTTATCAAAGATTTTACGCACTTCTTCGATTGGTAAAGGGTGCCGGTTTGAAGAAAAATCCAAGTCCTCCGAAAAACGATATTGGTCTAGGTAACAGTGATGTAAGGCCGTGCCGCCTTTGAAAATAAGTGTTTTGCCAGTCGAGGAAGCGGCAATAATCTGAAGTGCCAAAGTTAGAAAATAATCTTTCTCGGCAATATGCAGGGGATAACGAAGGCTCTTGCGATTGATTATTTCGAGTTGCTGTCGGGTAAGCATAGGAATTATTTGACTGACTGATATTTATCAAAATACTCGTCATAATAGAGTCGCCACTTGGCGTTAAACTTAGCATCTCCAGAGAGCATCCAGTGAGTGCCCTTTAATTTAACTTGACTGTAAAGGTTACCAGAGTCAATTCCAAGCAAGTCAAACAGGAAACCAAATATCTTAATGGTGGTCACAGACATCTTGCCCAAATATTCAGTCATTTTTTGCAGATCTAGTGAACCTTTATACAAAGAGAGCTTCTCCACCACCAAATCAACAGTATATTTACTTTTATGAAATTGAATCATGTCAATTAAGGCTTTTTCGGCAGTTGCCATACGAATAGCTTTATTATCAATGCTCACGTCTTGCCAGCCAAAGAACCACTTATCCTGCACTTTCACAAAACTATATTCGACCGATTGCAACCGCACTGTCTTATACTGCGCCTGAGAAATCGAAATGGTTTTATTGGTGAGTTGGTCAAACATCCCATGATAGGCTAAAGCCGACTCAAAAGAGACATATGAATCTTTAACCAGAAGATTAGCCACTACAGAGGGTGAGAAAGACAAAAACCCACGATTACTTAAGTCAGAGATGGCATATAAACCCCTTTTCACCCGAATCAGCCAACCATTGCGGGTGAGCTTGGTAATTACATTTTTAGCCACTTGTTGACCCCACACGTTCTTCCCCTGGGCATAGATCTGCTCAGAGGTAACAATTTGGCCATACGTGACGATTAAGTCCTCAAGAAGAGCACTTTGCTGAGTAGAAAGAATTGTTTGTTTCATATATGGTAAATAATCATTTATAATGACTATCTACTTATAGATTAAACAAATCTGGTGGGGTTGTCAAGGGAGTTAGATAACCATGAACGGCGGATAGTATAATAGAAGGATGCAATTGCCTTTCTGTTCTATCATTGTCCTTAATTACCAAGGAGAAAGGATTATCCGAGCAACGCTTGAGTCACTCAGTAAGCTTCCCTACCCAAAAGATAGATTTGAAGTGATTGTGGTGGATAATAACTCAAGGGATAAAAGTAGGGAAGTGATTGAAAATTATATAGATTCCCGCCTCCGCGGGAATGACACACTTGTTCCAACCGCCAACGACCCTTCGACTTCGCTCAGGGTAAACTATCCTCTGACTACTCTATATTTAGACAAAAACCTCGGCTTTGCCGGAGGAAATAATGAGGGAATAAGGATCGCAAAGGGAACATATGTTGTACTTCTGAATAATGATTGTATTGTAGACCCAAGCTGGCTTACTGAATTAGTTAAGGTTGCTGAGAAAGATGAAAAAATTTTTGCCGTTGGATCAAAGGTATATTTACAACAAACAAACAAAATTCAAAATGCGGGGATAATCATGTTTGAAGATGGATATGGAGGAGATGTGGGAGCGGTAGTAAAAAATCACACCCAGAACTATGCGGAAGATATTGGACAATATAATAGGGAAAAAGAGACGTATGCTGCATGTGCGGTGGCAGCTCTGTATAGGAAATCTATTCTAGACCGCATCGGATTGCTTGACGATGCATTTTTCATGTACTACGAAGATGTGGAGTTGAGTGAGCGGGCTCGAATGCGCGGATTTAAAATAATGTACGCCCCTCATGCGATCGTTCATCATGACCATGCAGCCTCAAGTGGGGAATGGTCCAACTTCTTCATATATCAATCAGAACTAGGAAGATTGCTTCATGTGTTTTTTTGGTTTCCTCAACGGATATTCTGGAGGGAATACCTGAAATTTTTCGGTAAATCCCTCCTTCGCATCCCGCTTGGAATAAGAAGGAATAAATTAAATCAACAGAGTCAATATATCAAAATATCGTTGTTTATTGTTTTTCACCTAGTTGAGTTGTGCAAAAAAAGAAATAAGAAACATGAGGGGATTCCCAAGGGAGTAATAGAAAAAAATTATCAATCAATCAAAGATAACAAAAGATGAAAACTGCAGTTATATATGACAAATGGCTTTCCGGCCTTGGGGGAGGGGAAGTTGTCGCTTGCAACGTGGCCCGAATATTAAAAGACAATGGATATGATGTTCTTTTTCTTTCGAAAGATAAAGTACCAGTTGAAAAAATTAAGAGTACGCTTGGAATCGATTTATCTGATGTCACATTTAAGCAAGTTGCAAACGAAAGGGACTTACTGCTAACGACCAACGACTATCGACTACTTACCAGCGACTATCGACCACCGACTATCGACCTATTCATCAACATCTCTTTCATGGACTATTCTTACGGCATTGCGAAGAAGAATATTTATTACACGCATTTTCCAACGCCGATGAGAGGATTTCTTTTTAACCTGATTCTTACTTTTTTTCAAACGACAGGTATATATACATTATTTCCATCACGCTATTATCAATTGGTACGCGATAGAATCCGTGCAGGTATCTTTTTTGACATGAAAAGACGACTTGCGTCATACGACCTGGTGCTTTCCAATTCAAAGTACACACAAAAATGGATAAAAAGATATTGGGAAAGAGATGCTCAAGTTCTTTACCCACCCGTAAACTTTCTAACCACCAACCACCAACCACTAGCCACTTCGACCAAAGGTCGATTGCCCTCTGGGCAAAAACAAAACTGGATTGTCTCCGTAGGTCGATTCTTTACTCTTGGACATGGAAAGAAGCAAGAAATACTTATCGAAGCATTCAAAAAACTATATTCTGAACTAACCACTAGCCACCAACCACTAGCCACTAATTTACAACTCCATCTCATCGGCGGGGTAGGGAAAGAACCTTCATCACTCCGTTATGTTGAACAATTGAAAGAAATGGCAAAGGGATATCCAATTTTTTTTCATTTCAATATCAAACAAGAAGAAGTAGAAAAGATATTGATGCAATCAAAGATTTATTGGCATGCAACAGGATATGGCGTTGACAAGGAAAAATACCCAATTAGATTCGAGCATTTTGGTATTGCACCAGTTGAAGCGATTTCCGCAGGATGCATTCCTATTTTATTTAATGGGGGAGGATTGCCTGAGATTATTGAAAAACTGCACCTTCCAATGAAAAACCATCTCTTTACTACCGCAGAAGAGCTTATACAAAAAACCACCGTTTGTCTTGCCGAGACTCCTATAAAAACGACGGATACTTTTTCTCGCACGACATTTGAAAAGAATCTTCTAGGTATTCTCAAATGACATTCTCTAGCAATCTCTCAGCACTCTCCTTATATTTTGAGGGTATAGTATTTCTGTATTTCCATAAAACTACTCGTTCTACCAATTCCTGAGGAAGCAAATATCTATTAAGAAGTGCAAGTTTGTCAAATAATCCAATTTTAAGACCTAAGATATCCATAACCGACCGATTTTTCATCCACTGCCCTGACAGATTCTGATTTCCCATGAATATTCTTCGCAACACCAATGGTTCCTGAAAATTATAAATTAATTTTTTATGAGAACAAAGAATATTCCTCATAAAATAAAAGTCTGTCGCAATTTTTATTGATAGGTCGTAACGAAATCCCTTATTGCGGAAAACAAGCGAGGTATGCCAAGCAATAGACGCATTGCTTAGTTGAGAACGATAGAAATGTCTATCATATTTTTCATACCAATTGATGATGGCGCTACCGCATCCAACATATTCTTTATATTTTTCAAGGAACTCTATTTGCTCCAGTAGTTTGTCTTTGTGCCAAATATCATCATGATCGTTGATGGCGATATACTTTCCCTTCGCACACTCAAGGAGGAAATTAAGTCCAGGATAGGGTCCAATGTTTGTTTTCTTTATGAAAAGCCTCATTCGTCTATCCTGATCCGCCATTTTTTTTATTATTTCAACGGTTTTATCACGTGAATTATTGTCTAAAATGAGTAATTCAATGTTGGAATAGGATTGCCATAATACAGATTTAATCGTAAGCTCGATAAATCGTTCGGCGTTATACGAACAGAAGCATTATTAAATACAAAAGAGATATCTATTAAATCTGTTCATACCTATAAACGATTCATTGAAGATCAAATAAACTATCAAAAAACTATAAAGGGAATTCAACGCAAGCTCCTTGAGTAGGCCCTTTGGCAACCTGCGAGGTTGCCATGCTGGCATAGTATTAGGATTTCAAAAAATCGGTAATTTTTTTCTTAATATATGTGATATCTTTGTCTTTTATTCCTGGCCAGACACCAAGCCAAAAAGCGCTATTCATGATTACATCGGCATTTTCCTGCTTTCCCACCACTCTATATTTCTTTTTAACCGTTGAATAGGCAGGGTGACGAAGTATGTTGCCAGAAAAAATGTTCCGCGTGCCTATTCCATTCTCTTCTAAGTATTTCGTGAAGTCATTGCGGGTAAAGTTTATATTGGTTCGTACTAAGAGAGGAAAGCCAAAATAGGAAGTATCGTTCAATTTATTTACACTCATGAGGTGGAAGTATTGCGGGTATTGTTTAAAAAATGTATACAAACTTCGGTAGTTTTCTTGCCTTTTCTTGATAAAGCCTGGTAGTTTTTTCATTTGTGCCACACCAATCGCTGCCTGGAAGTCCGTAAGCTTTAAATTGAAACCCATTTGGGAGTAAATATATTTATGGTCATACCCAGCGGGAAGATCCCCTATCTTCCACCCGAACCGCTTGCCACAGGTGTTATCATGGCCCGTATCACACCAACAGTCTCTCCCCCAATCGCGAAACTGTCGCATGGATCGGTGAATAAGGGGATTGTTCGTTATAGCTGCCCCTCCTTCTCCCATGGTTATCTGATGGGCGGGATAAAAGCTGAATGTGGCGATGTCCCCAAATGTGCCGACCATTTGCCCATCGTATTTTGATCCCAATGCATCACAACAATCCTCGATCAGCCACAGGTTATATTTCTTGCAGAGAGCGGTTATTTTTTTTAAGTCAAAGGGGCGTCCCAAGGTATGGGCAATCATGATGAGTTTTGTTTTTTTCGTTATGGCTTTTCCTATTTTACTCGCATCGATGTTGAGTGTATCCAATTCCGCATCGATGAATACCGCTTTCATGCCGAACATAACTCCCGGATTGACGGTTGTGGGAAATGCGACCGATGTGGTGATAAACTCATCTCCGGGCTTGAGTGCTCTCTTCCCGAATACCTTGGATGTAAGGGAATAAAGGGCGAGTAAATTCGCCGAAGATCCTGAGTTCGCCAACGAAACATAGCGGACTCCCAAAAACTGCTTAAAGTCCTTTTCGAATAATTTGGAAAACTCCCCCTCCGTCCACCATCCCGTCTTTGCGACCTTAATCGCATTATTGATTTCGTTTTTATCGAACACCTTTCCTGAAACCGGAATATATTTTCTCTTCATTTTATTTCTTGAGTTGCTTGACAATTGCTGTTTGAATTTTTTCGGAATCGATGCCATTTGTTTTCAATAAGTATTCGATGGAACCGGTAACGTGTATGAATTTATG
>Ga0100396_1001313_pt1 | contig 16024 bp, 10 predicted proteins | sample CryGeymeta201520_FD_81551 | JGI IMG/M metagenome (GOLD analysis project Ga0100396, IMG submission 81551) | Groundwater microbial communities from Crystal Geyser aquifers in Utah, USA - Crystal Geyser metaG 2015-20 | ecosystem: Environmental > Aquatic > Deep subsurface > Groundwater | place: USA... | reverse complement strand
GACAACTTGGGCAAGCACGATGTGCGCATCCACGGCGTGCTGGTGCTGGGCGATCGTCATGCCATCCCGGAGATGGTCAAGAAGTACAAGGTCGGCCAGGTGATCATCGCCATGCCCACCGTGCCGGGGGTGGAAATCCGCGACATCGTGCGTATTTGCGACGAGGCCGGTGTGCGGACGCGCATCATCCCCGGCATGTACGAACTGCTGGGCGGCACGGTCAGCGTCAGCCAGTTGCGCGACGTGCGGATCGAGGACCTGCTGCGCCGCGAGCCGGTGAAGATCGACACGGAGCAGGTGGCCGCGCTACTGCACGGCAAGCGCGTCCTGGTCACCGGCGCGGGCGGCTCGATCGGCTCGGAGCTCTGCCGGCAGATTATGCGCTGCGAACCGGCGGAGCTGGTGCTGGTGGGGCATGGGGAGAACTCGATCTTTGAGATCAGCAATGAACTGGGGTCAGGAGTCAGGGGTCAGGAGTCAGGGGACAGGGGGCAGGGGAATCCGAAATCCGAAATCCGAAATCCGAAATCCCAAATTGTTCCCGTCATCGCCGACATTCGGCGCCCGGACTGCCTGCGCGCCATCTTCGCCGCGCACCGGCCGGAGATCGTGTTCCACGCCGCGGCGCACAAGCACGTGCCGTTGATGGAGGAAAACCCCGGGGAAGCGATCACCAACAACGTGTTCGGCACGCGCAACCTGCTAGATGCGGCCGTGGCGAGTGGAGTCGAACGCTTCGTGATGGTTTCTACTGACAAAGCCGTCAACCCCACCAACGTCATGGGGGCCACCAAGCGGGTGGCCGAGCGGCTGGTCTGTCAGGCGGCCCAAAGCAGTGGCAAGCCCTACGTCACCGTGCGCTTCGGCAACGTGCTGGGCTCCCGCGGCAGCGTGGTTCTGACATTCAAGAAACAGATCGCCGCCGGCGGGCCGGTGACGGTCACCCACCCGGAGGTGAAACGCTACTTCATGACTATCCCGGAGGCGGTGCAACTGGTCCTGCAAGCGGCTGTGTTGGGACAGGGCGGCGAGGTGTTCGTGCTGGATATGGGCGAGCCGGTCAAGATCGCAGACCTGGCGCGCGACCTGATCGAGCTTTCGGGCCTGAAAGTCGGGCGCGACATAGACGTTGCCTATACCGGGTTGCGGCCCGGCGAGAAGCTGTTCGAGGAGCTCTTCATCCCCGGCGAGGTTTACGGTCGCACCCGGCACCACAAGATTTTCAGGACGGCCAATGGCGCCGCGGGGCCGGTCCATAACGAAGACCTGGACGAGGCGATAGATCACCTGGTTGCGATCGCCGAGCAGGGAGATCGAGCCGCCATCGTGCGCGCCTTGCAGCGGGTCGTCCCGGAGTACCGGCCAGCCGCCAACGACCAGCAGACTGCCGTCATCGGCGCTGTGGGTGGGACTGCGACGCTGCCCGAGCTCAAGCCGCTCGAGCCGCTCAAGCCGCTCGAGCCGCTTGAGCCGCAACAACTACCCGCAGCAACACAAGGCAGCACCCTGGCGCCGGCAGCGGGTTCGTCATGAATCAGGGATCACTTCGAGACAGGCGGCCCTCTGGTGGATATCTCCAGGGTATCTTCTTAATTTCTCGGGGGTAGATCACCCGCTGTGGCCGGTCTGTGACCGAGCCACCCGTGGCTCGGTCACAGACATCATCGTGAGATTATCGAACTCCAGACGTGAGGTGTGATGAAGGCGAATAGCGTGCGGGCGCGGTCCTCTGGAGAGTTCCGGGGAGGTGTTGCGTTTCTGAGGACTTTGGTCTTACCGGGGGCCGCTGCGCTGGGCGACTGGCTGGCGACCAACGCGCTGGATGCGGATGCGGCGCGGTGGCTTTGCACGCACGGGCTGGGCCCGTACGCTTTCCACCGGCTGCGCGAGGCCGGGAAGCTCGACGCGCTGCCCGCGGCCGCGGGGGAGCTCCTGCGCGGCGCCTACTACCGGGCCGTGGCCGACACGGTGCTGCACAATCGGGAACTGGCGGTCGCGCTCGACGCACTGACCGGAGCCGGCATCACCCCGATCCTGTTCAAGGGCGCGGCCTTGGCCCACACCGTCTATCCCGATCCGGCCTGCCGGCCGATGGGCGACCTGGACTTTTGGCTGACTGTTGACGAGATGCCCCGCGGCCAGGCCGCCCTGTCCGCCATCGGCTATGTCCAGCGCCACAAGCCGGCCCGCCCGATCGCCCTAATGATGCAGCATAGCGGCGAGATCCAAATGATCGGCCAACATCCCGGCAGTGGGCTGGTCGAACTGCACTGGGGCGCTTTTGCCGGCGAATGGTTACACCGCACCGCGGCCGTCGATGATGCGGCGATCCGGCAGCGGGCTGTCCCGGTCACTGTCCTGGGCTGGCCCGCCCGTTTGCTGGAAACGGAGGATGCGGTCATCCAACTGGCCGTGCATCTGGCCGTCAACCACCAGATGGCCTATCCGGGGCTGCGTGGGCTGCTCGACGTGGTGCTGCTGGCGCGAGCAAGGGACGTGGATTGGGTCGAGGTGGCCGGCCGGGCAAAAGGTTGGCGCGTGGGGACGGCAACCTGGCTGGTACTCGGTCTGGCGGCCGAGCTGTTCGGCCTGGCTACGGCTGCACCGGCGATCGACCGCCTCCGGCCGGCGCGGCCGCGGCGTTGGGCGCTGAGCCGGTTTGTCAGCCCCCGGTCGGTGCTGGGTCGGCGTGATCTGACGGGCGGGCCGCTGCGCTTCGTCTACCAGTTGCTGTTGGTGGATCGAACTCGCGATGCTGTGCGGCTGGTTTGGCGGGCGCTGTGGCCGGAAGATGCGTGGCTGGTCGCACGGTATGGGCGGGCTGCCGGGCTCGGGATGCGGCTGCGGCATCTCACGGGCGCGCTGCGGGGGCGGGTGTAGACGCAGCGTGCGGTTGGCGGATTGTAGCCGAATGCGCGGTGTAATCCGCAAAACTCGCATCCGAGGGTGTAAGAAAGCCGGGAGGTAGCGTCCTCCTCCTATTGACGAGGGCGAATCTGGGGGGAGGCGCCCACCGTCGGTCTCACCGGGTGAAGCCGCTGTCAGCGTTGACAGCGGCTTCACGCCGTTTCTGAGAAGGTGGCGGGCCTGGCTGCGACCGTATGCCCGCTCACTATCGCATCTAGTGCAAAAACAGGGAGCGCTTTCGGTGTCACCCTGAGCGAGTCCGCCCGCCAATATCCGCACCAGCCTGACCGAAGCGGCCCCATGCCCGCCGCGCGGCCCGACACCTCCGCCGCGGCCGAAGGCCAGGATCAACACGGCGGCGACGGCGATGCCGCCCAGCAGTAGGAGCAGGGATTCAACCGCGATCATGGCAACTTCCTATCAGACGGCGACCAGCCAGAGAAAACGCAATGGCTCCAACACCGGGTCGTCACCCAACGCTATTGTACCGCTACTGACGAGATTGTGAAAAGTATCGTTCGGCGCTTCTCACTCTACCGCCCTGGCCACAAGCGTCCCATCTCTACCCCCAGGTGACCGTCCGCCAGGACGTGTATCGGTGCGGGATCGGACAGCCCGCCCACGAAGTTCCCGGCAGCATCCCACTGGCGCCACGCCAGAAAAACCAGTTTTCCCGTGGGATCTTCGACCAGCTTGCCGGCATAGTAGGTGCCTTGATAGTCAGCCACCAGCCCCGCGTCGTCCGCCAGGCGATAGGGGCCGGTGAGCTTTTCGGCCACCAAGTAGCCCGTGCCGGACCACTGACCCTTTGAGCCGGTGCGAGCCAACCGATGTGCGGCGTGCTTTGAAGCCGCGGTGCAGAAAAGCATGTAGAAACGACCGCGCAGGGAGACCACTTGCGGCACTTCCAGGTAACCGAACTCACCAGGCGGGCTAACCGGAGGCAGCATCTCCCAGGTTAGCAGGTCAGGGGAGCGGGCGCAGCCGATGACGCCGCGTCCATCGGCCGGCCCATAGTTGACGCGCGCGGTGAAGAACATGTAGTACACGGCTTCGGCGGGGGAGTAAACTACCCAGGGGTCGCGGCAGGTCTCTTCGGGCCAGCCTCCCAGATCCAGCGTCTCGTACCAACGTGGATCGGCCACTACCAGCGGGTTGGCCGGATGACGTCGCCAATGGATCAGGTCGGTCGAGGTTGCCAGGCCGATGCGTTGGATCAGTCCACTTTCGGCGCGATGGGTGCCGGTGTAGAAAAAATAATAGATGCCCTCACGCTCGATGATGCTACCGGTCCAGATTGCCCGGTCGTCCCAATTACCAGGTGCGCCGGCAGCCAGGGCGATCGGCAGCGCTTTCCAGTGTACCAGATCGGCGGAAACGGCGTGTCCCACGGCCGCAACGGCGTGGCGTCGTTCTGGATCTGGCAAATCCTGGGGCGCTTGCAAGTGGAACAAGTGATAGGGCACATCTGGACGCGGCGCACGTGGTGCGAACCAGAAATCCCATAGATAGCGATCAGATGGTGTGAAAGTCATGGCGTTGTGTAAGCAGGCGAGGTGCCCGGCACTGGAAAGGGGAATTGCCGGGCACCTCACGCTTCGCCGTATAGTCTCTACGCCGCGGCCAGCCATACAAACTGGTACGGCTCCAGTATCAACGGCTCGTCATTCCCTATGGTCATCGCTTCCCCTGTCGCCAGGTTCTGGAAAGCATAACTTAAACCATAAGTGCGAATTGTATTAGCGGCGATCTGCTGTTCGCGCTCGCTGAAGTTGGCCAGAACCAACACCTGTGCGCCCTCGTGGTGACGTATGTAGCCGAAGACGTGCCCATTGCCCGGGTCGATCACTGTGGTTTCGCCACCTGCAATGGCCTTGCATCCTTTGCGGACGGCGATCAGGTGTCGCAATCGCTTGTAGATGCGGCTCTCGATTGTGTTCGGATCGTGCCGCTGGCCCATTTTGCCCCAATCGGTGTGGGGACGATGGACCCAGCGGTTATCGCCGGCCTTGGCCGGGTCGCGCCGGTAGCTGTAATCGTTCAACGTGCCTGCTTCATCGCCCAGGTAGATCAGCGGGATGCCGCCGATGGACAGGATGATGCTGTGGATCAGCAAGATGCGCTGGATGGCCAGCGCAATCTCGTAGGGTGTCTGCTCGCACAGGGCTTTCTCTAACCCGGCCAGGGAGGCGCAGGAGCCGGAGATGCGCGCGTCGCTGGTCTTGGGGTTCTCTTGAAACAGGAGGCCGCGGGCGAAGCTACCCCCAAAGCGGCCGGTGTAGAAGGCGTTGAGAAACTGCCGGTGGTCATAGCCATTGATCCCCAACCGGCCGGCGTCACCGTCGTCGAAGGTCCACCCGATGTCGTCGTGGCAGCGCACGTAGTTCACCCAGGCGCATTGCGAGTTGATCTTGAATCGCTCGCGCATGGAGTATTGCAGCAGGCGCACCTCGCGCGTGGCCAGTGACTCCCACAGCAACGCCATCAGCAGGGGATTGTAGGAGAGCTGGCATTCGCCGGGGTCGATATAGCGGGCGACTGCATCGGGGTGGACGATGGCTTCCGATTTGAAGAGCAATGCCGGCGCGGCGATGCGGGCCAGGGCGTTGAAGGCCTGGATCAGCATATGCGCCTCGGACAGATTCTCGCACCAGGTGCCCAGGCGTTTCCAGATGAAGGCGACCGCATCCAGCCGCAACACTTCAACACCCTGGTTGGCCAGAAACAACAGCTCTTCCAGCATGGCCCGGAACACGGCCGGGTTGCTGTAGTTGAGGTCCCACTGATAGCTGTTGAAGGTGGTCCAAACCCAACGGTTGATCTCGGCCCGCCAGGTAAAGCTGCCCGGTCGAACGTCCGGGAAGATCTCCCGCAGGTTGCGCTCGTACGCGTCCGGCATCGTCCGGTCGGGGAACATGTAGTAGAAATCCTGGTATGTAGGATCGCCGGATCGCGCAGCCCGGGCCCACGCGTACTCGTCCGAGGTGTGGTTGAAGACGAAGTCCACCACCAGGCTGATGCCGTTCTCCCGGAGAGCGCGCGCCAGCCCGGCCAGCTCAGCCATCGTGCCCAGAGTGGGGTTCACCTGACGGTAGTCGCTCACCGCGTAGCCGCCGTCGTTTGCCCCCGCCGGGCATGCGAACAGCGGCATCAGGTGCAAGTAGGTCAGGCCGAGCTCCCGGAAGTAGGGGGTTTTGGCCCGCACCCCGGCCAGGTTGCCGGCGAACAGGTCCACATAACACACGCCACCCAGCATCTCCTGTGACTGGAACCACTGTGGGTTTGTTTCCCGTTCGGCGTCCAGCGCCTTGAGCTCAGCGGGGCGGGCCAGCCACATGCGCGCGGCGGTCTCCAGGATGCTCTCCAGATGGTAGAAGAAGTCGTAGCGTGATCCGTAGAGATGCAGCAGCAGACCCGAACAGGTTCTCGAAATTCTGCGTTAGCCGAGCCTTGAACGTGTCCCAGGCGGCGGGGCCTGCATCAGCGAAGGGAGCTTTCAGCCGCGGTAATAGGCGAGTCAGAGAGATTTCAGCTTGTTTTTTGATCCATCCCGGCGCAAGTTGATCGGTCATTGGTCTGACTATCCTCATTCTGGAATGACCTCATCCCTTGATGCCGGTGCTGGCCACCGATTGCACGAACCACTTCTGGAACAGGAGGAAAACCATCAGGACCGGCAGGGTGATCATCGCGGCGAAGGCCATGATGTCGCCCCACAGCTTGGGGTCCCGCCCGAAGAACTGCTGCATGGCCACCGGCAGGGGACGCACTTCCGCGCCGCGCGTGACCATCAGCGGCCACAGGAAATCACCCCAGTGGGTCAGGAATTGCAGAATGGCCACCGTGGCAAAAACGGGGCGGCTGAGGGGAACGATGATGTTCCAGTAGATGCGCAGGCGGCTGGCGCCATCGACCAACGCGGCCTCTTCCAGGTCCTTGGGCAGGCCGATGAAGAACTGGTAAAACAGGAAAATCGAAAACGCATCAGCGATGAAAGGAATGATCTGGACGTGATAAGTGTCGATCCAGGTTTGAAATCCCAGCAGGCGCGGGCCCTGATTGATCACCAACAAGAGGGGCACGGCGACAGCTTCGAAGGGGATGATCATCAGGGCAATGATCACCGACACTAACAAAGACCGTCCCGTGAAGTTGAGCCGGGCCAGCGCGTAAGCGATCAGGCTGTTGACGAGAATTCCCACAACCACGATGGACGCCACGATGAAAACAGAATTGAACATGAAATGGCCAAAGGGCATCTGGCTGAAGACATCGTAATAGTTTTGTGTGCCGATGCTGCCCTGGGGGATAAACGCGTAGATGCTGCTCATATCCCGGATGATCTGATCTTCGTTGTTTTTGATGGAAGAAATAAACATGAACACCAGGGGAAAAAGGAAAAAGAGGGCCAACGCACCCAATATTATGTAATCCCAGACTATGCGCAAACCCTTGCGGGCGCGATACTGCAGGCTGTAGGGCGACGAACGCCGTTGTACCTTACCCTCGGCAAGTGAATGGACAGTCATCAGACGCTCCTTTCCTCAGTCAGGAAAACTCGTTGCGACAAGGAAATCGCCAACACGATCAAGAAGAAAACTACGGTGATGGCCGAAGCATAGCCAATGCGCCCTTGCTTGAATCCCTGAACGTAAACGTGGATGATCGTAGTCATGGTGGCGTTTTGGGGGCCACCCTGGACCATCACCCAGTTTTGGGTGAACAGCTTGAATGCCAGAATGGTAGTCGTCACCACGACGAAGATGGTCGTGTTACGCAACTGAGGCAAAGTCACATAGAAAAACTGCTGTAGCTTATTGGCGCCATCGATTTGAGCCGCTTCGTACAGGTAGTTCGGGATATCCTGGAGGCCGGCCAGATAGATCACCATCTGAAAACCTACGCCCTGCCAGATCGAGAGCACCATAATCGCCGGCAAGGCCAGTTTCGGATCCCTGAGCCAACTGTAGGGCCCCAGATGTCCAAAACTGAGCGTCTGGATGATGGCGTTGATAAAGCCCCGCCCGGGGTTGTAGAGAAAGGTCCAGATGATCGCGACGACGACCATGGTTGTCACCACCGGACTAAAGTAGATCGTGCGGAAGAGATTGATGGCTCTCAGCTTTTGGTTGATCAGGCTGGCCAGCAGGAGCGCAAATGAGGTCTGCACCGGCACGACTACGGCCGCGAAGATGAAGTTGTTCAGCAACGCCCGGTGAAACGTTTCATCGACGAACAAGCGGGTAAAGTTGCGCAATCCGACAAACCGAGTGGGGATAGTGGCGTTTGGCACCAATCTTTGGTCCGTGAAGGCCAGGACGAAAGCCATCAGAAAGGGGAGCAACAAAAAGAGGATCAGCAAGATCAGCGCGGGCGAGGAAAGTGACCATCCGATCAGGGTGTCTCGCTGCCCTCTGAGCCTTTGTGACCGTCTTGGGGATGTTGCGGCAGGGGTAACATTCATGGTTCCGCCTCCATGAACAGCATATGGCGCACTCGACTCCACATCACATGGAACACTGCCATCGCTGGTGGTGTAAGATGCGGGCGCAGCCCGTATCTTACACCATGTCGTGCAGCGTGGTCTGACTTGTATCTGATCTGAAAATGGACGTTCGCTGCCCGTTTTCATGCTTGGTGGTGAATGAAATTCATGGCGACTTCTCAAAAAAGCGGGGAGACTTCCGAAGTCTGACGCAGGTAAGCCCACTTGCAACAGGCTTTCGGAGACTTCGGAAGTCTTGCACCCCAGATTATTGAGATGATACTCTTACTTGGTGGGCGCGGGGTAGCCTTGGTTATCCTGGATGTCCTGGTCAATAGCTTTGACAGCTTTATCCAGGGTTTCCTGCACATCTGCACCCGAGATGATGTCCGAGACCACTTTGGAGAACTCGCTCGTAATGGTCGGATAGGCCGGTGTGACCGGTCGTGGGATGGCGTAGTTCTGCAACTGTTGCACGAAGCTGTTCAACGGACCGTTAGCAGCATAGAGATCCGACTTCTTGATGGCGCTGAGGCGAGCCGGAACCGCGCCGTTGGCGTTGGTCATCCGCAATATCTGGTCGGGTTCGATCAGGTATTCCAGGAATTTCCAGGCTGCGTCCGGATTCTCACAACTGCTGGTGATGCCCCAGTTCCACGACCCCATGCCGGTGGCAGGTCGCTTGGTCCAGACGGGCATCGGCAGTAGAACCAGGTCGTCACCCAAACCTTCGTGGTGGGGTGTCCACATCCAGTGGCCGACATATGACAGAGCAGTGATCTTCTTGCCGTAGAAATCGTCATCTCCTTCCGGCTGGCTGATCGCATAGCCCTTGTCAAACAGGCCCTTGAACCACTTCATGGCCGCCACGGCCTCGGGACCGTTCAGCACGCCATCGGCGCTTTGATAGTCCTTGCGATTGATAAGATCACCGCCGAAGCCCTGAACAATGGGGCTGAACCCGTAGGTGAACCACTCACCCGCCCCGTAATTGAACTTGAAGTCAATGGCATATTGCACTTCATCTAGCGCTTGCAGCTTCTCCAACGCCTGGTTGAACTCATCGAACGTCCAGGCATCATCGGCACTCTTCGGGATGCGCACGCCAGCCTTTTCAAGATAGGCCTTGTTGCCCCAGATAGCCAGGCCACTGTCGAAGGCGCCCAGGCTATAGAGTTGGCCAGCATAGGTGCCCTGATCGATGATGGAGGGCAGGAAATCGGCCTTCAGGTCAGTTGAGACATACTTGTCGATAGGGCGCATATAGCCGGACCAGGCGTAGTTGTAGAGGAAGGGGCCGTCGAAGTCGAGCAGGCAGGGCAAGTCTCCGGCTAGCGCGGCCGCCTGCACCTGGTCATTGTAGCTGCCTTCCGGCAACTCCACTGCATTGACGGTTACGCCTGTGTTCATGGCGTTGAAATCTCTGACCTGAGCATCGAGCACGTCGCGCTCCTCACCCTTGCCAGAGTGGAACCAGACTTTGATGGTCACGGCCTCCTTGGCTGGAGGCTGGGTGGCCTGTGGTGCTTCCGTAGCAGGCGGAGGTGGGGCCGTGGTGGGGGGTGGCGCAGGTTGGACACATGCCGTGGCAACCAACGCAACCAAAAGGAACAGACTGATGATCGTCCAGCGTTTCATTTTCTTCTCCTGAGTGTAGTTGAGAGATGAACTGATCGGATCGAGTGTCCTGTCTTCCCGGATTTCTCGTCGCTTGTGCCTCCTTTCCGCCTCAACATGGGGCATGAAGTAGGGTTGCGGCTTTTTTTGTCGTGTGACTGAAGTGATGCGGAAGCCCCCGAAGGCGCCCTGACCGTCCTCACGCAGTTTCTCTCCGCACAAGTGTCAGGGGCAACCTGATGTGTTGAACAGATCGCGAGTGGCCGGCCAGGCGAGCTAACAACAGGTCAACCGCCACCCGGCCCGACTCCGCCAACGGCTGGCGGATGGTGGTCAAGCCGATGTAATTGGCGATTTCCAGGTCGTCAAAGCCCACGACTGCCAGCTCACCGGGTACCGCCACACCCCGCTCACGAGCTGCTTTGAGCACGCCCATGGCCTGGGTATCACTGGCGGCGAAGATGGCCGTGGGCGGTTCGGGCAAGTCCAACAAGCGATGGGTCAACTGGTGGGCGTTCTCCAGGCTGTGGGGGGCCAGGGCGATGTAAGATTCTGGCAGCGATATGCCGGCGGCGGAGAGCGCCGCCCGGTACCCGACCAGCCGTTGATCGCTGGTGGGAATGGCATAGTCGGGTAAATCGGTGTCGCCCACGAACGCGCAGCGCCGGTGGCCCTGTTCCACCAGATATTGAGCTGCCAGCCGGCCGCCAGCCTGGTTGTCGATCTCGATACTGCTGAATGACGGATGAGTGAACTCGATCAGCACCGTCACCAATCCATTAGACAGCAGTCGTTTGGCCGCGTCGTCGCCAAACGGTAGCGCCATTATGACCAGACCATCCAGCCGACGGGTCAAGGGTAAACTGGCCAAATAACCATCGCGCCGGGAGGATGAATCGACGTTGTAGATAACCAGTTCGTAAGGGGAATCGTCTAACACTGCGGTCACGCCTTGCAAGCGCTGAACAAATGAAGGGTAGGTGAAAAAGGGAGCCAACACGCCGATGCGTCCACTGCCCTTGCGGGCTCGGGCGACCGCCTCGGCCTTCGGAACGAAACCTAATTCATCGATGGCGGCCAGAATGCGGGCGCGAGTTGCCTTGTTGACTTTTTCCGGCGAGTTCAGCACGCGGGATACCGTGGTGATGCTGACTCCAGCCTTTTTAGCCACATCGTAGACAGTGACCGTTAGCATGTCTTTCCTTTCGCGGCGATGCCGGTATCGCACAGCACGTTTGTCGAGCCAGCCAAGGAGACCAAATCGCATAAAAGCGCTTTCATGAAAGCACTTTCATTATGAGTATAACACCGATTGCCTCGGCTGTCAAGGGGGGAATTTGATGAATTCTGCCCTACGGACGCGCGTCAGCCGGGCTGGCCACAGATTGCGCCGAAAGCATCTGGCCGGTCAGGCCTGAAACCGCAGCCAGCGATAGCCGTATCCTTCCAGCGTTATCTGATAGGGCGCGGGGGTGATGACTGCCAACTGTGCTCCGGTGAACAGGTCAATGGGTTGGGCGCCGGCCTGGGCTGCGAGGTCCAGTTGGGCCACCTGGGGATCTGGTGACAGGTTGTTGAAGACCAGAACCGTTTCATCGCCGTAGGTGAGCAGGTAAGCCAATATGGCTCGGTTGGCCGGTACCAGGAAGTGGACTTCGCCCCGCCCAAAAGCCGCTTGGGTTTTGCGAACGCGGATCATTTCCCGCATCCGGTTTAGCAGCGAATCGGGATCATCGCGCTGGGCGGCCACGTTGACGCGGCGATAGCCGAAGGTGGGGTCGTCGATGACCGGATCGGTCAGGGCGCTCGGGGCGGCCGCCGAGAAGCCCGCGTTGGCGGCTGCGGACCACTGCATCGGGGTGCGCACGCCGTCCCGGTCCGCCAGCCAGATGTTGTCACCCATGCCGATCTCGTCGCCGTAGTAGATCACCGGCGCGCCGGGCAGGGTGAACAGCAGCGAGTTGGCCAGCTCGATCCGGCCGCGATCGTTGCCCAGCAACGGCGCCAGCCGGCGACGGATGCCCTGGTTCAGGCGCATGCGCGGCTCGGGCGCGTAGAAGTCCCACATGAACCGCCGCTCTTCCGGCGTCACCATCTCCAGCGTCAGCTCGTCGTGGCAGCGCAGGAAGGTCGCCCACTGGCATGTGTCTGGGATCGGCGGGGTGCGGGCCATGATCTCCACGATCGGCGTTCGGTCGGCGTGGGCCAGAGCCAGGTAGATGCGCGGCATGAGGGGGAAATTGAAGTTCATGTGGCACTCGTCGCCGGGAACGCTCGGATCCGCCGGGTCACCCCCGAAATAGGGCCGCACCTCCTCGGGCCACTGGTTCGCCTCGGAGAGCAACATCGTGCCGGGCGCGTAAGCGTCCACGAACGCGCGCACCCGCTTGAGGTAGGCGTGCGTCTCGGGCAGACTCTCACAGCTCGTGCCCTCCCGTTCGTAGAGATACGGCGTGGCATCCACCCGGAAGGCATCGGCGCCGAGATCCAGCCAGAACTGGACGACGCGCAACATGGCCCGTTGCACCGCGGGGTGGTCGTAGTTGAGGTCGGGCTGATGATCGAAAAAGCGGTGCCAATAGTACTGACCGCGCAACGGCTCGTAGGTCCAGTTGGACGGCTCACTGTCCACGAAGATGACGCGCGCGTCGCGGTATTTCTGATCGGTGTCGCTCCAGACGTACCAATCGCGATACGTGGCGTGCTCCGGGTGATGGGGGTCGCGGGAGGCCTGGAACCAGGGATGTTGATCCGACGTGTGGTTGGGGATCAGCTCAACGACAATGCGCAGCCCGCGGCGGTGTGCTTCGGCGATCAGCGTCCGCACGTCGTCCAGCGAGCCGTAATCGGGATGGACGGCGAAGAAATCCGCGACGTCATAGCCATCGTCTCGCAGCGGCGAGGGGAAGATGGGCAGCATCCAGATCGCGTCCACGCCCAACCATTGGAGGTAGTCCAGCTTGCCGGTCAGGCCGGCCAGGTCGCCGATGCCGTCGCCGTTGCTGTCGGCATAGGCCCGGACGAACACCTCGTAGAAGATGGCGTCACGGTACCAGAGAGGATCTCGTGTCATAGCGGTTTTGAAATCTCAAGATACTGGTATCTTCTCAATTCTTCGGGGAATCGCTCGCTGTGGCCGGTCTCCTGACCGAGCCACCGTGGCTCGGTCAGGAGACCGGCCACAGCCACCCCGGATTATTGAGTTAAGTTAAGACCTGACAGGTTTCCCGAAGTAGCGTTTCAAGCCGGATTCGGTCTCATCAGATGTGGATGTATGCTGAAAAGTGACCCCGACAACCTGTCAGGTCTGGGCTAGTTCCTTTATCTTAATGACATTGTACTGCATATTACGAACCAGGTGAGCTGTTTTTGGTCACGATCCGGCCGGTCGATCATGCAGCACGCAATACGCAGTATGCAGGCAAAACGCCGCACGCCGCACGCAATCCGCAGCGCCGCGCTTACCCCTTCACCGACCCCGCCAACAGCCCGCGCACGAAGAAGCGTTGCAGGCTGAAGAACACGATCATCGGCAGCAGCATCGAGATGAACGCGGCCGCGGTGAGCAGATGCCAGCCGGCCCCCAGTGACGTTACCATGTTGCTGATCTGATAGGTCAGGACCGGGTTCTTGCCGCCCAGGAACACCAATGCGACCAGCAGGTCGTTCCAAACCCACAGGAATTGGAAGATGCCCAACGAGGCGATGGCCGGTACCGAGAGCGGCAGCGCCAACCGGTGGAATGCCGTCCAGTGCGACGCGCCGTCCAGGTAGGCCGATTCGAACAGATCGCGCGGCAGCGAGCCCAGGAAGTTGCGCATCAAGTAGATCGCGTAAGGCAGCCCGAAGCCGGTGTGGAACAGCCAGACGCCCAGAAAGGTACCGTTCAAGCCCACCTGTGCGTAGATCCGAGAGATCGGCACCAATGTCATCTGCAACGGTACGACCTGCAAGCCCACCAGCACGGCAAACAGCGCCATCCGGCCGCGAAAATGCAGCCAGGAAAACGCGTACGCGGCGAAGGCGGCGAACAGAATCGGCAACACGGTCGCGGGTAGCGCCACCGCCAGGGTGTTGAGGAAAGCCCGGCCCATGCCGCGCGGGTTCAGCAGATCGCGGATGTTGCATTTTAGATCCAACGACTGGGCGCCCGCGGCGCAGTCCTTGGCGTAGGTGGTGGTGCCGCGGTAGCCCACCAGGGCATCCACGTAGTTGCTGGCCGTGAACCGCGGCGGATTCTCGATGTTCGAGATGCGCCGCAGATAGTTGGCGATGTCGGCCGCTTGCTGCGCCTCCGGCGCCGGCATATCCTCCATGTGCGGCTTGCCGTCGATCTCTTTGCGCAGCATGGCCATCAACTGCAGCGAGCGTGGATACTTGCCTATCAGTTCCGGGTCAGTCAGATCAGCAGTCGCGATCAGCTTGCCGTCATCCCCGTGGCAAGCAGCGCACGAAGCAGTGTAGTCGGCCATTCCTTTGGGTGCGGATAGCACGGTCCACCAGCCAGTATCGTTGATATCCTGAAAAGGTCGGAGGGAGGTGACCAGCAGACCGAAGGCCGGTAGTAGCCAGAGCAAACACACCGCGATGACGACGACGTGGGTTGGCAGGCCTGCCAGGAAACGATTGATCTTGTTCACTGTGTTCATCGAATCGCCTCCTGCTCCTGGAAACGCCGGATGTTGTAGATCATCGCGGGGATGATCACGAGGATCAGCACGACCGCGATCGCGGTGGCCCGCCCACTCTGAAAGCTGTTGTACATCTCCACGTACATGCGGTTGGCGATGACCTCCGTGCCGTAGTTGCCACCGGTCATGACGTACACGATATCGAAGATCTTCAGTACGTTGATGACCATGGTGGTGATCACGACGGCGATCGTGGGCATGATGACCGGCACGATGATGCGCCAGAAGACATGCCACTCGGTCGCACCATCCACCCGGGCGGCTTCCACGATTTCGGTGGGCACGCCCCGCAGCGCCGCGGCCAGGATGGTCATGGAAAAACCGGTCCACATCCAGATGCCCACCAAGATCAGCGCCAGGTTGTTGATGCCCGGCTGAGTCAGCCAGGAGACCGCCGACACCCCCACTGTCTTTAGTATGGCGTTCAGCAGGCCAATCTGGATCTTGCCGGAACCGTAATCGTACATGAACTTCCAGATTACGCCGGCGCCAACGAACGAGATCGCCATCGGCAGAAAGATGATCGCTTTGGCGAACCTTTCGTAACGGACGCGGTCGGCCAGCACGGCGATCAGCAACCCCATGGCGACCGTGCCGCTGACCATCAACAGGATCCACAACAGGTTGTTGCGGAACGCCGTCAACATGATCGGGGATGTCAGCGCATAGCGGTAATTCTCAAAGATGCCCCAACACGGTTCGCCAGCGATGCACGCCGCCGTGGCTGGCAACGTCGAGTCAGCGTTGCGAAAGCTCAGCAGGACCGTGCTGACCATCGGATAGACAATGAAGAAGCTCATGACGATGAGGGCCGGCGCCACGTACAGCCAGGGCGCCACGCGGCCCTGCTTCATGATTTTCGGGACCTTGTCATCCCTGGAGCTCATAGAGCGGCCTCCTTGTGAGTGGGACATGTCCGGCGCACATGGGTGCAGAAACCCGATCTCGGTGAGAAACCGGGTTCCTGCACAGCTATCACAAACTGCTACTGGGTGGCTTCGGCCTGGACCTTGGCGGCGGCAGCGAGGGCGGCAGCGAGGTCAGCGCCATTGACGAAGTCGACGATGGCGGTCCATTCGGCCTTGCCGAAGCCGCCGGGGATGGTGTCGCCGATGTCGGGGGTGAAGCCCTGGGCGGAGGCCAGGATCTGGCCCTTCTTGATCAGGGCGGCGTCGGTGTAGGCGGCGGTGGCCTTCGAATTGGGCGAGAGGTCGAAGCCGGCCTTAGCCCACTCGGCTGCGCCAGCGTCGCTGCTCAGATAGGCAACCAGCGCCTTGACCGCGGGTTTGTCCGAGAACATCATCATCCAATCGGAGCCGCCCTG
>Ga0100396_1001309_pt1 | contig 16050 bp, 14 predicted proteins | sample CryGeymeta201520_FD_81551 | JGI IMG/M metagenome (GOLD analysis project Ga0100396, IMG submission 81551) | Groundwater microbial communities from Crystal Geyser aquifers in Utah, USA - Crystal Geyser metaG 2015-20 | ecosystem: Environmental > Aquatic > Deep subsurface > Groundwater | place: USA... | reverse complement strand
TGCCATCCTCGCCATACGGGCCGTGCAGCACTGGGAAGATCACATCCAGTGGCGGGAAGGCCTCGCCGGTGGCGCCGGGCACCAACTCTCGCCCGGGCGATGCCGGGGCGGCGATAGCTGGCTCTGTGTCGTGAGCAGCGCTCCTGCCGGCGCCGAGCCGGGCCATCGGATCGCCGCTCGTCAGCCACTGGCCCGCGTGAGTGATGCCCAGCGGCACCACGTCGTACGCCTCCCGGTCGATCGCGGCCATGATCGAACGCGCCGATGCTAATGAAACCTCATGCTCGCCGGATCGGCCACCAAAAATCATACCTACTCGTATCTTACGCTGCATAGGATTGCTTTACAATAGGACATATTAGCTAAAAGACTGACCGCGGTCAGATTTTCGGCCACGTGCCTTCACGCATATCACCCGCACGTTACGTTTTGCGTAAAGGCCCGAAGGCCGGTCGTGTGGCCCACCAGCCGAGAAACACGATTTCCGGGATCAGGGTCAGGCCAAACCGCTCGGACACCCGCTCCCGCACCAGCTCGATCAGGTCGAGCACATCCTCGGCGACTGCATCACCGGTGTTGATGATGAAGTTGGCATGGCGGGGCGAAATCTGCGCGCCGCCGATGCGATGACCCTTGAGTCCCGCCGCCTCTATCAGTCGCCCCGCGTGATCTCCCGCCGGGTTACGGAAGATGCTGCCGGCGCTGGGCTCCACCGGTTGACTGGCCCGCCGGCGGGCCAGAAACGCGTCGGCCCGGGCGGCCATCTCCGCCGCGTCGCCCCGGGTTACATTGAAACCGGCGGCCACCACAAGGGGGCTATCCCGGCTGCCTTCGCTCTCCTGAGCTGCCAACTGGCGCTTGAGCGCACTGCTCCGATAGGCAAACGCCAGATCGGCAGGGGTCAGGATGCCGGGCGGCTGACCGCCGTAGGATACCTGGGCCCAGGCCAGGGCGCCTGCGATATCGCCACCGTGCGCCCCGGCGTTGCCGATCACCGCGCCGCCCACTGTCCCGGGCACGCTCACGGCCCACTCCAGGCCCGACCAGCCGGCCTGTACGGTCCAGCGAGCCAACCCTGCCAGCGCCACGCCCGAATCAGCTACCACCTGCGGCAAGTGACCCGCGGGGACCGGCTCGCTAACGCATTCTTGGATGGTGCGGGTCTGGTTACTGATCACCAGACCCGCCACTCCCGCGTCGCTGATGAGCACGTTGCTGCCACCGCCCAGGACCGTGACCGGGATCGCATAGGGCTTGGCCAGCGCCACGAGCCGCATCAGTAGTGCGCCATCATTCACGGCAGCGTAGAGATCGGCCGGTCCCCCGATCCGGAAGGTCGTGTGACGGGCGAGCGGTTCTCCCACGGTTACCTTGACACCCAGCGCCGCCGCCTCGTCACAGAATTGCTCGCACCGGACAACCTGTGCGGGACTAGTACACGTGGGCATAAATTCCTCCACGATTCCTGCTTCCCGCCGGTCCGTGACCGGCGGGCGGTTGTCCACCTGACGCCGCCGGGTCCGTGACCTGGCGGGAGCAATCGGAACCCCATAGATATTTACGCCGTCGTGTACTAGAGCCATCCGGCGACACGGTGACAGAAAGGGCGGGTGACGCAGTGAACGCGGCTGCATTTCCTGTCTCCTGTCCCCTGACTTCTGACTCCTGCCCCCTGACTCCTGCCCCCTGACTCCTGCCCCCTGATTCCTCCGCTTCCCGACCCACCCGGCTCATCCCTCGCCCTCGCGCCGGCGCAAGCCCTCCAACAGGAGTTTGCCGACCAGGTTGCCGTCCCCCGCGCTCATCGTGATCACGACGTCTTCCGGTGCAACGTGCGTCAGCAGATGCTCGGTCGTGGCTTCGATGCCGCCGGTGTACGCGACGTCCGGGTGATCGATCTGGGCGAGCAGAAGCTGGCTGTGCATCCCCAGGTCGATCTTCTCGCGGGCCGCGTAGATGTCGAGCAGCAACACCCGGTCGGCGTCGTCGAAGCTGTGCGTGAAGTCGGTCAACAGCGCCTTGGTGCGGCTATAGGTGTGCGGCTGGAGCACTGCCCAGATCCGGCGGGTCGGGAAGCGCAACCGCGCCGCGGCCAGTGTCGCGGCGATCTCCGTGGGATGATGGGCGTAGTCATCGATTACGAGCACGTCGCCCACCTCCCCGATGAACTCGAATCGGCGGCCGGCGCCCTGAAAGTCGTGCAGCATCAGGGCGGCCCAGTGCGGCGCGATGCGATGCCAGTGAGCCGCGGCCACTGCGGCCACCGCGTTCCGGATGTTGTGGTGGCCTGGGGTGGCGAGGGCCAGGTCGGCCACTTTCTTGCCCTGAAAAAACAACTCGGCATCCAGCCCACCCAGCACATTCGCCGTGAGCGAGCGCGCCTGCCAGTCGGCGGTGGAAGATAGGCCATAGGTCTGCACCGTGACACCCCCGGGGGCGGCGTCGCGCAGGGCCAGCGCGCCCGGGTCATCGGCACACAGCAGCAGCAGTCCATCGGCCGGCAATTGCCCCACGAATTTGCGAAAGGCGTTGCTAAAGGCTGCCGGGGTCGGGTAGCAATCCACGTGATCCCATTCCACGTTGGTGACGATCGCGATCTCCAGCGACAGACCCAGGAACATGCCATCGTATTCGTCAGCTTCGATCACGAACGGGCCGCGGCCGGCGCGCGCGGCCACCTGCGACGTCGGCATCCCTTCGGCCGGGCCCACCGTCATCCGGCCGCCCACGATAAGGCTGGGATCCATCCCGGCGCGCAGCAGGATGATGGCGATCATGCTGGTAGTGGTCGTCTTGCCGTGCGTGCCGGCAATGCCGATGCCGTGCTGGCCCTCCAAAAGCGGTCCCAGGAACTGCGCACGCTTGACGACCGGGATCCCCGCGGCGCGCGCGGCGTTCACTTCGACGTTGTCTGGCGGCACGGCCGAGGAGATCAACACCAGGCGCGCGCCGGCGATATGATCGGGGTGGTGTCCTCGGTAGATCGTGGCCCCGCGCGTCGCCAGATCGGCCGTCACGGCGTTGGGCCGTTGGTCGGAGCCGGAAACGGTGTAGCCCTTCTCCAATAGTAGCGTCGCGATGGCCGATAGCCCGGCGCCGCCGATGCCCACCAGGTGGATATGCACCCCAGCGCGTTTGGCGGGCGGGCAGGTCAGCAGATCGGCCCAGGCCGGGCGCTCTCGTAGGCAAGAATTATTTTGTGATGGCATGGCGAAAGCTCACTTCAACACCCGCATGATCAACATGAAAGCCGCCAGCCCGATCAGGTAGGGCCAGGGCAGGATATTGGGCGGCAACACGTTCCACGCCAGTTGATAGAACTGGCTGTACGGCTCGCTGATATTCAGGAGGGGCCAGTTGGCGTTGCCGAGATAGTACCACAGGCTTCCGGCATACAGGTAGCCGTTCAGCAGGCCGGCGCCCAGGCCAAACACATGGTTGGCGCCCCTGCCCGGGAAGCTCAAGGTCTCGCCCTGGTACGAGATGAAGATGATGATGGTCAGGAACGCGCAGAAGATCAGCGCTTTGGTGGTGGCCTGGGTCATCGTGCTATCCCCCACCAGCGCGGCCAGAAAGCGGACCAGCCCCGCGTGGAACTCCTTGTCGATGAACACCAGCACCCACAGCCCGATCAGCAGCATGGTGGTGACACCCAGTTCGCGGGCGTAGCCGCGCACGACGCCGACTATCCCGAACAGGGCGATCATCACCAGGAAGACCAACTCGATCGGTCCCATCGTCTTACCCCTTCTTGGCAGGTTTGTTGCTGAAACGCGTGGCCAGGAACACGAAGAGCGCGATGATGACGACAATGATGATGGCCAGAGTCCGGTCGCTGAGCGTTTCGGTGACGAGCCGCGACATCTGATCCAGCAAGCCTGCGCCCGATGCCGTTGCCACAGTCGGGGCCGGGCTGGTGGCCCTTTCGCCGGTCAGGAAGAGGGGCAACGGCAATGGCGAGTCCCCATCCGGGGTCAGCGCTCGCACCAGGTAGGCGCTGATCAGGTAGCCGTTTGCCAGTCCGATCACCAGGCCTGGGACTGAAGTCCGCCCCTTGAACCACTTGGCCCGGCTCACCAGAAGACCGACCAGCACCAGGAGCGCGAAAGCCAGCACCAATCCCAGTCCGGCGCCCCCCTCGCGCACCGGTAGCTTGACCTCGCCCATCGATTTGATGACCTGGTCGATCGCCTCGCCCTTGTTGCCGCTGCCACCCAAGGCCTGCAACCCGCCGGCCAGGACGAACCGGATGCCGAAATACAGGCCGTTGACCAGCTTGCCGATCTTATCCGCCTGCCGGTTGATCAAGGCCAGCCCGAACACGACCACGGCCGCCATGAAAACGCTGGCCCTGGTCCCGCGTTGATAGCCGAGGACGCCGAAAATGGCCATGATGGTGGCAAGTAGGATCAAGGGTCCCATATCAACACCCGGCTAGTTCCCATAATGCGCGGGCGATGTTGCTCGCCGCGTCCGGTCGGGCCAGTGCCCGGGCAGCCTGTCTCATCTCGGCCAGGCGCGCTGGCGCACCCAGCAATTCTACAATCATAGACGATAGACGCCTCGGGAGGTCACTATCTGCCACGACCACGGCCGCGCCGCGGTCGGCCAGATAGGCCGCGTTGGCGGCCTGGTGTTGGCCGGCGAACGGGTAAGGCGCCAGAATGCTGGGCAGCCCGACCGCCGGGAATTCCCCCAAGACCGATGCGCCGGCTCGGGCCACGACCAGATCGGCTGCGGCCAGCGCCTGGAGCATCTCCTCGTACAAATAAGGATACGGATGATACCATCCTTGCAACGTTTCTGGCAACTCGGCTGCCGCCCGCGAAACCCACTCCCAGTCCAGGCGCCCGCTGACGTGCACGATCTGGCAGTGGCGCAGGAGCGTCGGCAGGCCCGCGACCAGCGCCCGGTTGATGCTCCGTGCGCCTCGGCTGCCGCCGAAGACCAGCACGGTCGACCGGGTCTCGCTCAGACGTAGCGCCGCGCGGGCGCCTGCCCGATCGGTAGTCAACAGCTCTGGCCGCACAGGATATCCGGTCACCACCGCCTTGCCCGGAAAGTAGGACGTCACTTCCGGGAAGGAAACCGCCACCCGGGTGGCCAGCCGGCTGACGACCCGGATGGCAAGGCCAGGGGTCAGGTCCGGCAGATAGATCAGGACCGGGATCCGTTGGCGCCACGCGGCCCAGGCTACCGGCGCCGCCACATAACCGCCCGTGACAAAGACGACATCGGGGCGAAATTCGCGCAGCAGGCCGGCGCACTGCGCCCCGCCCCGCCCCATGCGGGCCAGGTTACGAACGACGACCCAGGGCGCGCGGCCCCGGATTTGGCCGGTCGCCACCGCCCTGAACGGGATCCCGGAGCGGTGAGCGAGCTCCTCTTCGATCCCACCCGCTTCACCGACGTAGCACAGCTCGATCAGTGCGCCAGTTTCAGCGCCCGCCGGTGTTGCGGGATGCTTTGTTCGTTCGACCTCGTGGCTTGCGGGCCTGGCGCCGGGCCGCAGTCTCCTGCCCCTTGCCCCCTGCCCTCTGACCCCTGACTCCTGACTCCTGCCCCCTGCCACCTGCGGACTTCCGTTTGGCTGGCCCGTTTGTCTCAGGGCGCTGACTACGGCCAGAATCGGGTAGACGTGACCCCCGGTTCCCCCACCCGAAAGCAAAATGCGCATAGGGCGCCTTCCTCTCCGAAGAGGCTCTCGATATGCTCAACAAGAGACCTATCGCAGCCATGGACGACACCATCGACGAACCGCCATAACTCATGAACGGCAACGGCTGGCCGGTTGCCGGGATCAGCGCCAGGGACGTGCTGATGTGGACAACCGCCTGCGCCAGAATCCACGTTGTGATCCCGATGGCGGTCAATCCACTGAACTGGTCGGGGGCGTTCAATGCGATCCCCAGGCTACGATAGCCAAAAGCTGCAAATAACCCGACCACCGCAATCGTGCCGATGAAGCCCAGGTCGTGCCCGATATTGAGGAACAGATAATCGCTCCACAACAGCGGTATGGCCCATTTGTCCATCCACTCACTGGGGTCGGTACCGAAACTGATCCGGAAACCCCGGTTCAACATTCTCATGCTGGTCGTGATGTCGTAAGACGCGTGGGTGGGGTCAGATAGAGCCCGCCACCAATCCCGGATGCGCGCAAAGCCGTAATCGGATTGCCACAGGAGCAACAGCAGGACGACTGATCCGATGGCGCCCACGATCAGCAACTGTTTGATGTCACCGCCACCCATGAAAAAGATGCTGACCCCAATCGTCAGGGTAATGATCGCCACGCTGAAGCTCGGTTCCATCACGAGCAAGGCGGCCACCAGCCCCATCAGGATAGCAAATGGGATCAGCCCGCCCTCCACGTCGGCCAACTGCTTGCCCCGGGAAGCGACCCATGCTGCGACATAGATCACCACCGCCAATTTGGCGATCTCGCTGGGTTGCACGCGGCCGTTGAACAGCGTGCGCTGCGCGTAGTTGACCTCATCCCCGAAAATCAACACCGCGACCAGTAAGACCAGGGCGATCAGCATGATCGGGATGGCCATCTGTTGCCAGAACCGGTACGGGACATTGATCGTGATCAATAGGATCCCGATGCTGAGCGCGACCCACAGAAGCTGTCTTAGAAAAAAGGTCGCGCCGGCCTGTATAAAGCTGGCACTGTAAACCATCACCAGCCCCAGGGCCAGCATCGTGGCCAGGATGGCGATCAACGGATAGTCCAGCCCTCGTGTGTTTGCGAGGGCCGCCCCCCGCGCGCCGACAGAGGTCACCACACGTGTGCCAGCGTGTGGGGTTGCCCGTTTGCCTGGTGGCGCCGTACGTTTACGCGGCTGTTGAGCGGCACGGGTGACTTGCGGGTATTTGGTCATAGCAAATCCTCCACGAGCGCTCGGAAATGCCGGCCGCGCGCGGCAAAATCGCCATAAGCATCATAACTGGTACCGCCCGGCGCCAGCAACACCACATCACCTGGGGCCGCGACCCTGGCTGCGGCCGCGACTGCCGCCGGCAAATCGGCGCACCGGGTCACCTGCACGGGGGGAACACCGGCTGCGGCCGAGTAACGCGCCAACGTATCACCGATCAGATCGGCTGCTTCGCCAAACAGCATCACGTGGCGGGCGCGCTGGTGGATGACTTGGACGCATTCGTCCCACGGCAACTTCTTGTCCCGTCCGCCGGCCAGCAGCACGACCGGCTCGGTGAACGATTGCAGCGCGGCCACCGTACGTTCCGGCGCGGTGGCGATGGAATCGTTGACCCACAGCACACCGTCCCGCTGGCGAACGATCTCCAGCCGGTGCTCGATCCCGTCGAAGCTGGTGGCGATCGGGGTCATCGCACGGCCATCTGCCCCGGCCACGCCGGCCAGGCAACTGGCAGCCAGGATGTTGGCCAAATTGTGCCGGCCGCGCAAACGCACATCTCTGCTCCGGCAAATCTCGATATCGGGCTCCCCGGCCCGCCGCCAGATCAGCGTGTCGCCGCGCAGGAATCCACCATTGGGCTGTTCATCGACCATGCTGAACCCGATTCGGGCCGCAATGAGCGGGAAGTACACCTCTGGCTGGCCTTCACCCGCCGGTATCTGACAACGGCCAGATCGCAGCCACGGCCCGGTGTAGCCGTCGTCCGCGTTCAGCACGCACGTGTCGCCCCGGGACTGGGCGCACAGGATGTTGGCCTTGGCTGCCGCATAATGGCTCATAGACGGATGCCGGTCCAGATGGTTGGGTGTGATGTTCAGCACCCCCGCGATCTCTGGGCTGCGGTCGCACAGCTCCAATTGAAAGCTGGACAATTCCATGACCACCTTGTCGCCAGGACCGATGGTCCCTAGCCGGTCCAGCAGCGGTGTGCCGATGTTGCCGCCCACGTGCACGGTGAAGCCGGCGGATTCCAGCATCAACCCGACCAGGGTTGTGGTAGTGGTTTTCCCGGCCGAGCCGGTGATGCCGATAATCGGCGCCGGACAATGGCGCAGGGTGAGTTGTCCGTCGTTGCTCAGCGGAATGCCGCGTGCCACGGCCGTTTGCACGATGGGGATCGCGGGCGAGACGCCACCGCTCAGACAGAGCAGGTCGAGTCCATCCAGGAGCGTCACCGGGTGGCCGCCCAGGGCGAAGCGCAGGAGTGGCTCCGATCCGCTCGCGTGCGCGTGTTCGGTCGCGTAGGCTTCCAGCTCGCTGCGGGCGCCGGCCAACTGTTCGGCCGGCCGCAAGTCGCTCAGGGTCACGCGGGCGCCGGCCGCCAGGAAGAAACGCGCGATCGCCAATCCCTGGCGGGCCATGCCCAGGATCGCCACGTTTTGTCCGGCGTAGCGCGCCGCGCCCGGCGTGCCCCGTTGGTTCATCGTCCGATCCCCCACACCCCGTCGTGGGACGCTGTGGGCTGCGCGGTCGCGGCCGTAACCGCCGGCAGCACTCGCCAGGGGCCCGGACACAATGCCTGGAAGCGTTCGGTGAGGTTCTGGGCCCAGGCAGCCGCTTCCGCACGGTCCACAGCCCAATTGCGATAGGCAACGCGCACCTCAGTGCCCTGTTCGGCCAGTGTGCCGTCGGACTGGGGCGCTAATGGTAGGCTTTCCAACTCGACCAGCAGCGCATGAATGCGTACCTGCCACGCCTGGATCAGGTCGCCGCGGTGGGTGGCCAGCGCATCCGCCACCTCGCTGAGCGCGGCGTAGGCGAGCCGGAGTGCGGTTTCCTGGTCGCCGCAGGCCAAAGCCGCGTCCAGCTCGCCGCGCAGTGGGCCAAGCGCGTTCAAGATCAGCCCGCCCGGGCTGGCTTTGCTCGGCGGGGGCGTGTAGACCCGACTCCCGATCAGTGGTCCTTCGGGTGGTAATACGCCGCGAAAATGCGTGATTCCATCCATATTAGTCTCTCCGCAAGCGGTACATCACAAGACCTGCCAGGCCAGCCAACAAGATGAAAGGCACACCCAACAATGCCTCCGCCATCTGCCATCTGCCATCTGCCATCTGCTATCTGCCATCTGCTATCTGCCATCTGCCATCTGCTATCTGCCATCTGCCATCTGCTATCTGCCATCTGCCATCTGCCATCCCCGCCTACAGCATCGCCAGCGCGATGCCCAGCATCCCCGCCAGGATACTGATCAAGAAGAAGCGTTGCATGACATGCGTCTCCGACCACCCCAGCAGTTCAAAGTGGTGGTGGAGCGGCGCCATCTTGAAGATGCGCTTGCCCTGGCCGGTGCGCCGTTTGGTCCATTTGAAAAAGCCAACTTGCAGGACATCCGAGAGCGCTTCGGCGACGAAGACCAGGCCCACGATCGGCAGAAGCAACCACTGGCCGGTCATCAGCGCCACGACGGCCAGCGTCGCCCCCAGCGCCAGCGCCCCGGTGTCACCCATGAACAACTCAGCCGGGTGGGCGTTGTACCACAGGAAGGCAAACAGTGCGCCCACCATCGTGAAACAAAACGACATCAGCGGATACTGCCCCTGCAGGTGAGCGATGATGCCGTAGATCGCAAACGCCACCGCGGCGGTAGAGCCGGCCAGCCCATCTAGCCCATCGGTCAGGTTCACTGCGTTGGATTCGGCCACGATGACGAACATGGCGATGGGGATGTAGACCAATCCGAGATTGACCTTTTGCTCGATGCCCGGGATCGCGACGCTGTGCAGATCCAGGAAGAAGTACAACCCGAGCGCGGTCGCCAGGGCCAGCAAGACTTGATAGGACGCCTTGAACCTGGCCAACATCCCTTGACCGTCATGTCGTTTCCCGCGCACGCCCGCCAGGTCGTCGCGTGCGCCCAGGATGCCGAACGACACCAGCGCCAACAAGGGTACCAGGATCGACTTGCCGATCAACGGGCTGCCTTCGGCAAAGTTGAAAATCCGCAGGATCGCTTTGCCCCATTGGACACCGCTCAGAAAGTTGGCCAGGTTCAGCACGACAGTGATCAGGAACACCGGTACCAGGAACAAAATCCCGCCCATCGTCGGCGTGCCGGTCTTAACCTGGTGCGTGTTCGGCCCCTCGATGCGGATCTGTTTGCCGATGCGCCGCCGCTTCAACTCATTGATCAGCGGCCGGCCCCAGATGACCGCCAGCAAAAAAGAGACGGTGGCCAGGGCCAGCGCAAACGACATGGGCGCCTGTTCTAACATGCAGTGCTATCTCTCTCTCACCAGGCAGGTTTCTCCGTGAAACCTGCCTGGTACAGCGCTTCTTTGGGCCACGATAGCGCATCTACGATCGCGTCCATGGCGGCCGCGCGGGACCCCTTCACCAGGATCACATCACCGGCGCGGATCAGCCCCTGGAGGACGGCGATGGCGTCGGCGTTGCTATCAGTGGGGTGCACACAGGACGACAGCATACCGGAGGCCCGCGCCTCCTCGGCGATCCAGCGCGCGCGGCCGCCCACAGTGATCAGCTTGTCGACCACTTGCGCCGCGCGGCCGCCCACCAGGCGGTGCCCTTGTTCCTCATAGCTCCCCAGTTCGAACATGTCGCCCAGAACCGCGATGTTGCGATGATCAGCGCTGGTGATGTCCTCCATCAGGTTGAGCGCGGCCAACATGGACGCCGGACTGGCATTATAGGTGTCATCGAGCAGGGTCGTGCCGCGCAGCCCGGACACAACCATGATGCGCAACTGACCGCGCACATCTTGCAGCCCGGCGATGATCTCGGACCAGCTCATCCCGTTGGCCAGACCCACCGCCGCGCCGCGCAGCGCCGTGTGGACGCTGTGGCGGCCCAGCAACGGCAGCCGGAGGTGGAATGCATCCTTGCCATAGTGGCACTGGAAGCGGATCCCTTCCAGCCCTTGACTGGCGATCTCGTCGGCCCACAGGTCGCTGGCCGGATTCAACCCATAAGTGAACACGCGGGCCCGGGTCAGCCCGGCCATGCCGCGCACCAGTGGGTCATCCGCGTTCAGGATCGCCACACCGTCCCGTTCGGCCGGAGGCAACGCCTGTACGAGTTCCGCCTTGGCCTGCGCGATCCGCTCGATGCTGCCCAGGCGCCCCAGATGCGAGGGTCCCACATTGGTCACTACGCCGATGCGCGGCCGGGCCAGCTCGCACAGGTGGGCGATCTCGCCGAGCGCGTACATGCCCATCTCCAGGACCACTCTCCGGTATTCGGGCGTCAGCCGTAGCAGCGTCAACGGCAGGCCGATTTCGTTGTTCAGGTTGCCTTCGCTGCGCAGGGTCGCAAAGCGCTGCGCCAGCACGTTGGCGACGATCTCCTTGGTAGTGGTCTTCCCAACACTGCCGGTGATGCCGATGACCTCGGCCGCCATCTGCGCCCGCCAATGCGCGCTCAACTTCTGCAGGGCGGCCAGGCTGTCGGGGACGACGAAGATACATTTCGGATTTCGGATTTCGGATTTCGGAATCGTTACCTGGGCGGACGGGCCGTCCACAACATAGTAGTCCGCAATCCGCAGTCCGCAATCCGCAATCCTGCTTTGCTCCGCGATGGCAGCGACGGCGCCGCGGGCGAAAGCGTCGGGCAGGTAGAGGTTGCCATCGGTCTTTTCGCCGCGCAACGCGACAAACAGGGCGCCCGGTTGGGCCGCCCTGGAGTCGATGACCACGGCAGTGATCGGTTGCTCGGCCAGCCCGATTGGCGCCTTCCCCGAGGCGCCGACCAGTCCTTGCCACACATCGGCGACGTTCAGCATGACCCTCCTGGATAACGGGTCAAGGGTATCTTCTCAGTAATCCGGGGTGGCTGTGGCCGGTCTCCTGACCGAGCCACGGTGGCTCGGTCAGGAGACCGGCCACAGCGAGCGATTCCCCGAAAAATTGAAAAGATACAGTCAAGGCTTCTGATTATCTGGTGCGATCTCCAGGATGCGAACGGCATCTCGCGCCACCTGCCCGAAGACGGGCATGACGACATGCTCAGCCCACTGCGAGCGCTTGGGTCGCACCAGCTTGACCAGGATCACGATTTGCGGGTTGGCCGCCGGCAAGAAGCCCACAAAGCTGGTGATGGTCTCTTGAGACGTGTACCCCTGTTCCGTCGGGATTTCCGCGGTGCCGGTCTTACCCGCCACCCGATAGCCGGGCACCAGGTCCGGATAGGCCGATTGGTCCATGGTGTAGACCATCATCTCAGTCAGTGTACGAGCGGTCTCGGGTGTAATGGGATAGCCCAGTACCCGCGGCGGCAAGGTGTAAACCTGGCCATCCTTGATCAAACCCCGCGCGATCTGCGGCTGTAACAGCGTGCCGCCGTTGGCGATGGCCGCGACTGCATTGATCATTTGCAGTGTGGTGACCGAGATGCCTTGCCCGAACGAGTTGGCGGCTTGATCGAAATAACTCCAGAGCGGATTGCCCGGTTCCTTGACGATCCCATAGCCTTCGAAGTTCAAATCGACCTCGGTCAGCTTGCCGAACCCGAACTTGTGCACGTAACGATAGAAGGTTTCGGCGCCCATGTCCATGCAGATTTGCGCCGTGACCACATTCACCGATTTCGCCAGCGCGTCGCGGACGGTGATCTTGCCGTACTGTTTGCGCTCGGCGTTACGGATGTAGCGATCGCCGACCTGCAGGTAGCCGTTGTCTTCGAAAACCGTGTCCGGTGTGATCTGTCCGGAATCCAGGCCAGCGGCCATCGTGATGAGCTTGAAGACCGATCCCGGTTCGTAGATCTGGCCGACGGCCGAATTGACCCAGGTTTCCTGATCGACATCCGAATAGTGGTTTGGGTCAAAGGACGGCAGGTTGGCCAACGCGAGGATACCACCGGTGCGCGGGTCCATGACGATGATCGTGCCTGCTTCGGCCTCGTTGAAGCTCAGCGCTTCAGCCAAATATTTCTCCACCAGGTGCTGGAACGGCGCGTCCAGGTGCAATACCAGATCGCGCCCCCCTGGAGACGGCAGGTACAGCTTCCACGCCTCCAGCAGCGGCGCGCGGTCGCCTGGAAGTCGTTGCGTCCACACCAGATCATCGCGCAGCCAGGCGTCGTAGCTGGCCTCTACGCCATAGACGCCGACCAACGAGTAGTTGCTGAAACCGACGACGTGGGCGGCCAGCGGCCCCAGCGGATAGATCCGCACGCGGCGGGGTGCGCACCACACCAGCCTCGGCTCTTCGAACGCCCGAACTGCCTCGCATTGGGCTTCGGTCGCGTTTTTGGCTAGCGTCACTACCGTCAAGTCGCGTTGCGCCAGTTGCGCCTCGACCTCGGCGGTTGGCAGACCCGCGGCGTGGGCCAGGTCACGAGTCAGGGCCGGCGCCGGGTCTGTGCGGCTGAGTTGCCAGGGATTGGCGTAGATTTCCCAGACGAAGCTGTCGATCGCCAGCAGCAGCCCACTCCGGTCAACGAATCGCCCTCGGCTGATTTCGATGGCCTGGGACTCGGTGGCGCCGACTTCAGGGGCTTCGCCGAACAGTTGCCAATGGATAAGCCTGGCGATCACTGCCAGCCCGATCACCAGAAAGATCGCGATGAGCAAGCGCACGCGGCTGGCCAGCACGTGTTTGGGGTCAGCCGCCGCACGCGCATCCTCCGCCCCGGGCCGTTCCAACATCGGCCCGGATGCTATCGCGTCATCATAGCTCTTCCAACGGGTTTCTCTACTCATGTGTCATCGCATGGCGACCGCCAGCGCCGCCTTGTTCGGAAGCCACCCGGTCAGGCGTAGCCAAAGCTGTGTGCTCAGATCACCGCTGGCGCCTGCGCCCAAGGCATCCCGCGTCAGCTCGGGTACCACGACGTAGATCGGTTGTTGATCAGGCGTCATGCCCTGTCGCCGAGCCTCGTCTTCGATGTGCGCGGGTCCATTCCACCGGGTGACATCGATCGCCAATCCGGCGTTCGAGCGTTCCAGCTTGATTGCATCTGCCTTGATCGTCGCAGTCGCGTCGTTGATTTCCGAGATCGTGCTGGCCTGCCACAGGTACACGCAGGTGAGCGCGCTGATGAGAGCCAATACGGAGACGAACTTCATCAGCCTGGAGATCGGTTCGGCCTGCAAACCCTGACGGACGACGGTCCAATTGAGGGGCAGCAGCGGTGACCCCAACCGCGCCTGCGGTTGTCCCAACTCTGGTTGGGATAACCCGGGTTGTCGCAAACCAGGTTGTCCCAATGGCGGTTGCCATACCGGGGTTCGATTGATCATCGTCCGCCTCCTTGCAGCAGGTCACAGTCACCCACACCGACACGAATTCTACACCGCACGGTGGCGTTTGCATATAGGACATTGTAGCTAAAAAATTGACTACGGTCAAGTATTTACAAAAAGCCCCTGGGTGGATCATTTACTTTAATGAAGACACTTCCCTGTTAGTTCAGCAGGTCAGAGTCGTTCTGCGATGCGCAGCTTTGCGCTCCGGCTGCGTGGATTGTAGCTGATTTCATCCTCACCGGGTTGAGTTGGCTTGCGCGTGATGGCTCTGAGCGTGGCCCGGTGCCCGCAACGACATATAGGAAGATCAGGCGGGCACAGACAGTCGCGCGTTTCTTGCTGGATGAACAGCTTGACGATCCGATCCTCAAGTGAATGAAACGTGATAATGCCAAATCGGCCGCCCGGCGCCAACAGCGTCACGATTTGGGGCAGGACTGCCTCCAACGCGGCCAACTCGTCGTTGACCCGGATACGCAAAGCCTGGAACACTCGGGTGGCAGGGTGAATGCGTTCCCGGCCGCGCCGGCCCCCAAGTGCACGGCTCACCACGTTGGCCAGCGCCGTGGTCGTCTGAATGGGCCGGGCTGCGACGATGGCGCGGGCGATCCGCCGGGAACGGGGCTCCTCGCCATAGCGGTAGATGACGTCGGCCAGCGCATCTTGGGACCAGTAGTTGACGATGTCGGCGGCCGTCAGCGGGTTGCCGGGGGCCATGCGCATATCCAACGGCCCCTCGGCCTGGAAACTGAAGCCCCGTTCCGCCTCGCCCAACTGAAATGATGAGATCCCCAGATCGAGCAAGACGGCGCCCACTTGAGCGAATCCATGTTCGGCTGCGACGGTGGCCAATTGGCTGAAACTGGCCTGCGCCAATACGACCCGATCGCCGAACTGCGCCAGGCGCGCTTGCCCCCGCGCGACGGCGGCCGGATCCGTGTCCACTCCCAACAACCGCCCCCCCGGACCCGTGGCTCGCAGCAGCGCTGCGGCGTGTCCGGCGCCCCCTAACGTGCCGTCGATGCAATCGGTGTTGGGTGCTGGCGCCAATCCGGCCAGCGTCTCGGCCAGCATCACCGGGATGTGTTCGGCGCTCACAAGTTCAACTCCAGCTCCGACAGTTTCGTGGTGTCGTCGTGGCTGTCTCTGGCCTGGGCTAGAACTCGCTCGGAGGTCTCCTGCCAGCGCTCTGGGCTCCAGATCTCCACATGATCGTTGTGACCGAGAATCGTCACATCGCTGCCCAGGCCGGCGAAGTCGCGCAGCGCCGCCGGGATCAGGATCCGCCCCTGGCGATCCAGTTCGCACCCGGTGGTCGCGAAAACGAACCGGCTGGCGTTGCGGATAGTCGTCCGGGCCTGGCTGGCCTGGGTCAGGCGTTCGGCCATACCTTCCCAGACCGACTTGGGATACACGTTGAGTTGGCCATCCAGGCCGCGACCGACGAACACCATCTCGCCAAGCTCCTCGCGGTGTTTGGCGGGGATGAAAACGCGCCCCTTGCTGTCCAGGGTATGCCTGTCCTCACCGTAGAACATTTCAACGGTCCCCTCGTGGACGAGAACACTGTGTGCCAGCGGCTAGTCGGCGTTGCACCGTCCCCCACCAGGCACCACTTTCCCCCACCGCTCCATTCTAACTTACAACGCGCGCCTTGTCCAGTCCTGAGCGGACGAAACGCAATAGTTTAAGGTTGAGTTTTTCTAACCACAGCGCGTTGCTCAGACGGAGCGTTGCGGATAGAAATGTGTTGCGGCTGGATTTGACACCCAGAGCATTCAAAGGTATAATTACCAATTGCTGTCTGAATACCACATTATGGCGATGGTACTGACTGTCACCTTGCATATTCCCCCGCGCGCTTTCAACGACCGAGGCACACCAAGTCGGTTGGCG
>Ga0100396_1001297_pt1 | contig 16093 bp, 10 predicted proteins | sample CryGeymeta201520_FD_81551 | JGI IMG/M metagenome (GOLD analysis project Ga0100396, IMG submission 81551) | Groundwater microbial communities from Crystal Geyser aquifers in Utah, USA - Crystal Geyser metaG 2015-20 | ecosystem: Environmental > Aquatic > Deep subsurface > Groundwater | place: USA... | reverse complement strand
GCCATACCATACTTACAGGCGCAACGCCTTGCTGACGCTGGGTATCAAAAATAGCAGATGTTAATATGCCATCCAGAAACCCCGTGGTCTGGACAAGTTTGACTTTATACGAAACCGTGGCGCATGAATCAGTTCCCCCAAACCGTGTTTGGTCGCAATTAAAACTCATCCATCCCAACACATCGTTCCATGCCCAACCAGCAAAATCTCCTGTAGACGTGCTGATGGACACTTTGTAATTTGAAGTTGCGCAGGAATTTGAACCACCAACCCCGCGCTGGTCGCAATTAAAACTGACCCATCCGTATGCGTCAGACCACCCGTATCCGTACACATCTCCTTGCGCGTACACCGCTCCCGTGCTCGTTGCCTGATACACCGTATAATTTGAAGACGCGCAACTCGTATCAATACAGGTCATACTCATACTTCCCATAGACGACGAAGCAAAACCTGCAAACGTTCCCGCGCCCGATGAATATGCAACAGCATAAAAATCAAACCAACCTGCAATGTCGTTCCACGCATACCGATATACCGAATCAATTGAACCTCCGGACCCGCTTGGTTGTGTGGTTAATTGATTTGCTGTTGTGTATATGACTGTTGAGCTTGCGCTGTCAAATGTTGATGGCGCGGTAAACACAACACCAGTCTGGCCAGGACCGCCAGACCAATTAGCTTGCACGAATGAACCCGGATTTACGGTGCGCGTGATGTATGTTTGCTCTGTAAGCGTCCTGCTTTTCCAACTGACTGTTAATGTCAGTTTTTTAGTTAATGGGTCGTTTGTGCCGCCTGACGAAACAATGGAATTTGACGCGTCGCGCTGGACTCCAGAAAGCGAAAATGAACGGGTGAATACTATACCGCCAGATGTTACTTGTTCTGTTCCTTCTTGAATTGACCGTATGCCGCTTGTGTTGCTCGTATGCATAGCGTTTATCCCAGTTGCAAGCGCTTGTATTTGCGCACTGGAAAGCGTTATCGCATACAAACGCGCATCATCCATACGGCCCGCAAATTTCAACGTATCTGACGCGCGCCCTCCGATAAGCAAATTGTTTGTATTGGCAACCGGCGCATACGCGCAGCTGCTGGTTGCAACAGAAATTCCGTTAATATAGTGGCGAATATATGTTCCGTCGTAGGTTACCACAATATGCTGCCACGCGTTGGGTGTCAATGTTCCTGATGCGTAATCGCATGTAGATGTTCCGTGAATAATGGTTCGCAATACATTCGATGAAAGCAAAAATTCATATCCGGAATTCGCTAGTGCGGGAATTTTTGTCATCATCGCGCCTGATGAAGCTGTTGGATACACCCAAGCTGAAAAACTAAATGCCGTAGTAAAGTCCAACGTGCTCGTGGCAGAAACAGAAACTGTTGCCACATCATCCGTGCCGTCAAAACTCAAACACGACCCTGATTTGCAACTAGTTCCCGAGAGCCACGCATTTGCGATAGACGTATTCCCAGAAGAACCCAAAGACATTACTGCGTTATATCCAGAAATTTCGTCAAAACCAGTTAAATTGGACGCAGCTGCGCCAGCTCCTTCATCAAACGGCCAATATGCAACTCCGCTGATTGACGACCACAATGCATGCCAATCATAACTGGAAACGCTCTGAACCGATGTGTACATATCATTTGCCAAAGATTGCGCAAGCGAACGTTCCTTGGACACCATGACTCCCTGAAGTGAAACATACACAATTCCCGCAACCGCGCTAAATACCACGCCCACAATGCCAATGCCAATCAAAATCTCAATCAGCGACTGAGACGCGGAACACGTATATTTCTTTGTTTTCAATTTCACGCGCATTAGATTGTATAAATATTATCCGTATCAATCAGCGTCTTTTAATCAGCGTAAATCAGTCAAAATCCGTATAAATCAGCAAACCAATGAAAAAACTTTAGGGTCTTCGCAAGAACTTTGTTCTTGCGAAGACGAAACCATTAATCAGCATTAATCAGCAGTTACATAATAAATTATACTACCTTGAATTACAAAATGTAATTCAAGAAAAGCACCAAATTACAAGCCCCGTTAGAAGTCTTGCGCGCAGCAAGCGCCACTCAATGAATAAATGTTATTTTAAGAACAGCTATGGACTTTCTAACGGGGCAAGCATCAAATAACAAATAAGCACCAATGACCAAAATTTAAATAATCAAAACGTTAAATATCATTGTTTAGAATTTTGGTCATTAGAATTTGGAATTTATTTGTGATTTGCCAGCCCGAGGCTGGTCCGCTCTGGCGGAGAATTTGTTATTTGGAATTTCGTAAGTCAAGGATATACTAGTTATTTGATATGCCGCCAGCATCGGTAATGGTAATAGTTTTGGTAAAAGAAGACCCCCGAAGTCCAATCACAATAGTTGATGACGCGCTGGGAAGACCAGAGAATTTTTGAAAATGAACATCTTGCGTTGTTCCGGGCTCGGGCGTAATCACTTTCATTTGCTTGGGCAATTGATAATGCTCAACAACTGCTCCTGCTGCATATGCATCTCCTCCGTACACCTCGGCATACGGGTCAGTGCCAGTTGTATTATCAATAAACATGCCCCATGCAGTTCCTTGTTCTTGCGCAACAGCTTTTTGCTGCGCAAGCTGCGCGAGCGACACCAATGCATTTGTCGTATCGGCAAGCAATGAATTGCGGTACGAACTAGTGTAATTATATGTTCCAATAGCTGCAAGCAAGGCAATCACGCTCAAAGTAATGAGCAATTCCAGAACCGTGAACCCAGCACCAGTTTTGTCATAACAAAACTGGTGCTGGATAAACCCGTTATGCAATTTGGGTATCTGAAAAACAGCGCATATTTTTTTCTTTACATTTTTCTTTATGCCGGCATTCATACGTATGACTGATGACGCATCAACTAATAACTGATAACTTATAACTAATGACTTATGACTGATGACGCATTGACTTACAACTTATAATCCATAATCCATGATTCAAGATTCATGATTCAAGATTCATGACTAATGACGATTACGAGTATTGGTTTACGAGTTGGTAAATCGGCAGAATAACCGATATGGCAATGCCCGCAACAATAAATCCGATAAACAACAACATTGCTGGTTCAAAAATCGCAACAAGAGTTTTGAGAGCGCTGTCAATTTCATCTTCATAAAACTTCGCCAGTGTTCCCAAAATCTCTTCTACGCGCCCGGATTTTTCGCCAATACTGATAAGGTTGGTAACCACTTTGGGAAATACTGTTTCTTTGCGAAACGCGTCTGCGACTGAAGTGCCTTTTGCGATGTTTTCCCGCGCAATGCGTAAAATCGCCGCGCGGAACTCCATTTCCCCAACGGCATCTGCCGTAATTTCCAATGCTTGAATGAATGGAATGCCGGCTTTAAGCAAACTCCCGAATGTAGACGCAAATCTGCGCAACGCAATCTTTTGCAAAAGCGTTTTCACCAACGGGGTTTTGCGCATAATCGTATCCAACGCTTTTTGCCCTGCCGGAACTTTGATAAAAAAATACGCAAGACCACCGATAAGCACAAGCATCAATGGAACAATCCATACGATATTCGCGTTTAAAAATTGTCCAACCCGAATCACAATCAAACTGAACAGCGGTATTTTCGCATCGCTTCCTTCAAACATGGTTGACATTTTCGGCAACACGAACGTTACCATCAAGCCAACCACGCCAGAAGCAACCACCAAAAGCAAAACGGGATAAATCAATGCGGATTGAATTTTCCCTTTCACCTCTGCTTCTTTGGCGTATGTTGCTGAAATGTCTTCCATACTTTGCTCCAAATTGCCCGACGCTTCTGCTGCTTTGAGCAAATTCACCACAATGGGAGAAAATATGTCCGGATGGTTTTCAAACGAAACATATAACGAATTGCCGCGTTCCAAATTCGTTTTAATTTCCAGCAATAAACTGCGCATCAGGGGCTTGTCCGTATCTTCCAATAACACATCAATTGCTTTGAACAAATCCGTGCCGACTTTCAGCATCAGCGACAAATACTTAAATAAGAAAATTTTATCTTGAAGCGTTACGCGCTCAAACAAGGTCCCTTGCTTAACCATAATCACTTGTTTGAGGGGCTTGATGCTGATTGGTTTCCATCCTTGCGAAAAAACAAATGCGAGAATTTCTTCAGTTGATTTGCCTTCTTTGTCCCCTTCCCGGGTTTTGTTTGAAGCGTCTGCCGCGATGTAGTGGAATTGCATAGATTTAACTGATAACTGATAACTTATAACTAATGACTAATGACTCACGTGTTGCGACTTTTTTATTTTTTTCTTAAACCCGCCGAGTTGATTAGAAATATTGTCCAAACGCCTAAACATAGTATCAAATTCCTCTTTCGTCACTAATTGATTATCTTTCAGCGTGTCAAGTGCGGCAACCAATTCATTGACTGAGCCAAGAGCAATATCTATAAACCTGTTCAATTCCCTATCCGAGTTTTTGCCACTCCCCTCTGCTATGTTTAAAATAATTGAAAGGCTCGCCCTGATAATTTGACTCCCCAGTTCAAAACGATATTCTTTTGGTAATCGTCCTCCTATTCGAATAATACATGAAAATAAATCCTTTGCGTCCTGATATACTTGCCATTTCAAAAACCTAAACTTATCCATAATCCGACAAAACGTTATCAGTTGTTCGTTGTTAGTTGTTAGTAATCAGTTGTTAGTAGTTCGTTATTCCCTAATGACCCGGAATACTTCTTCAAGCGTGGTCATGCCCATTTCTGCTTTGTGCAATCCGTCTTCAAACATTGTTTTCATGCCTTTGGTTGCCATAAGTTTGCGCAACCCGTCAAGCGTGAAATCTTTGTTGGCGATATACGTGCGAATATCCGCATCAACATCTAAAATTTCAAAAATCGCAACACGCCCCAGATATCCTTTCCAGTTGCACGCCTTACATCCTTTGCCGTGATACAAAATGGTTGGCAACTTGTATGATTTTGCCGTATCGGGCGCGACAACCGCAAGTTGTTCGCGAATAGAATCTTCCATGGTCTGTTCCGGCGTGTATGACTCAATGCACTCGGCGCATACTTTTCTGACCAAACGTTGAGCCATAATGACGTTGAGTGTTGCGGAAACCAAAAATGGCGGCACACCCATATCAATCAATCGCGGAACCGCCGTAGACGCATCGTTGGTGTGCAGAGTTGAGAGCACTAAGTGGCCTGTCAAAGCGGCATTGGTTGCAATGTCCGCTGTTTCATTATCGCGGATTTCACCAACCATAACAATATTCGGGTCGTGGCGCAGAAACGCGCGAAGCCCGGACGCGAAGGTGATGCCCGCTTTGACATTCACTTGCGTTTGATTCACAAATCGCAATTCGTATTCAATCGGGTCTTCAATAGTGACGATATTCACTTCTGGTTTGTTTAAAAACGACAAAATGGAATATTGCGTGGTTGTTTTTCCTGAACTCGTGGGGCCGGTAGAAAGTACCATTCCAAAGGTTTTTTTGATATTTTTTTCAATGGTCGCCACTTGGTCAGGGGTCATGCCAAGTTCAGCAAAGGACAAAGGTTTTGCCCCCGCGAGAAGCAAACGCATGGTAATTTTTTCCCCGTAAAACGTAGGCATGGTCGCCACGCGGATATCAAACATTTCGTTGCCGCGTTTATATTTCAAGCGTCCGTCTTGCGGTTTGGCGTGCTCGTCAATTTGCATACCAGACAAAATTTTGATGCGCGCGATAATCGCGGGGTGAATTTCAACCGACAGCCGCGCGACTTCGCGCAAAATGCCGTCAATACGAAATCTAATCAGTAATGCGTCAGCCAACACCTCAATATGAATGTCGGTAGCGTTCAGCGCCGCGCCGTACGAAATCAAATTATCCACAATCGCGACAATCGGAACCTCTGTTGCTGCTTTTGCCAAATCGCTTACCTGCCCCAATTGCATGCGGTTGACATAACGCATCTGGTCTTCTAACGATCGCTGGAAATTTTCCAAAATTTCCTTGCGATATTGCGAAAACGCATATTGCAAATCGCGTTCGGTTGCAAAATAAATCATCAATTGTTTTTGCGTATACCCTTCCAAAAACTTGATGGTTTCCAAATCGCTCGGGTCCATAACCGCAACCTTCAACTTGTCATTGTCGCGCGCAAAAACAACCGCGTTCCGCGCGCGCGCAATGTCTTCAGGAATGATATTTAACACATCAGGGCTGATTTCCTCGCCCACCAGATTTGCCAACGGCGCATGATAATACGATGACAAAATTTGGTCCAAATACTCCTGCGTCACAAACCCGCGCGACACTAATATTTCCGTCACATCCCTGCCAGTTCGCTCTGCTTCGCGCTGGCTGGACGAAAAATCAACGTCCTTGACAAGCCCGCTTTCAATCAAAAGTTGTTTTAAGTTATCCAACGGAATCCGAATCATAAAGAGATATACATAGTATACCAGAAAAATCACATGCGCTGTTGTGTATAACTCAAAGAAAACAAAGTTTAAAAAGGGTAAATCCAGCGCTCACTTTACTCATTCAAACCATCGCCCGATTTGTCCCTATTTTGAACGATCGTCCCAAATAGGGACAAATCAAATCATTTTGTTATTTATATGATAATTACTCACACATCAATATTCATTAATGTTCCTTGTTCTTTCACTTCAAATATATGCACATTTTCAAATAAATCATGGTCAGATATCTCATTATAAAATGATTCTGCCATCGGACGTTTCCCCACCCATACGCTCTTTTGCAACAAAGCATAACCAGCAGCGATGAGTTCATCTCGCAACCATTTCCGCGCGTATTTCCGAGATTCAGGTACGTCGAACACAACTATCCGCAACCTTCCATCTTCGGGAAGAAAATTATTCTCTTTTGCAACTTCTTTACTCTTTGCGGTTACTTTCCATAACACATTGCGCGTTGTTCCTTGTTTTACCACCAATCCCTTTTCTTTCAATCGGGAAAGGGTCTTGGAAATGACGAGGCGCAATTCTTTTTTGCGTTCTTCGGGAATATTCACGTTTTTGTCGATACCAAACACAACGCGCCACAACCGCGCTTCTGGGTATTGTTTTGGCAACATGCTGTCAAGCGACAAGGACCCGATTTCTTTCAAAACGCGCAACAATTTCCACTCTCGTGTTCCTTGCCTCAAACACGCTTTTGGACTTTGCTTTCCCATATGTATATTATAAATCAAAACACAACTTCTTTTCAAAATTTTCACCGCATTTTGATTTGTCCCTATTTTGAACGATCGTCCCAAATAGAGACAAATCAAAATTTCAAAATTCAGAATCCAATTCAGAATCCAATTCAGAATCCAAAAATAAAGAGTGAATTAATGAATGATACAGTTGTATTGTAAAAACTTCTGCTACATTCAATCAAAATCCTTACAGGTTTAATATATCGAGACCCAACATCGCGGTCACCCGATTCCCAAAAAACACCATGAATAATCCGACAAGCGGCCATAGCATACGTAAGGAAAAAAGCGTTTGCGGGACGTAGGCACGCCTGATACACGACACGCCAACCCGAACGCACGCAATTGCCAGCCCTAATACCAGCACGCATCCAATAACCAATATATTTTGCGGCCATGGATTCGCAAGAATTGCCAGCGCGCCGGTATATTCCTCATCTTGGTAAAAAAACCGCCCTGCGGATATTTTGTATCCGATGTGAAAAAGTATAAAAAACAACATGCCAACGCCAAAAGTTACCGCAGGCCCACGCGCAAAATGAAACCACGAGTACCGCATAAAATACGCAATGGATTGGTGCGGAGGCAAGAAATATTGAGATACCGGGCTTTGACTCCATACAGCATACTGGCCTATATAGAGCATCGCAATGGAAAAAATCTGCAATCCCACGACAATACCAAAACACCATCCAAGCGCTCGCATCAAAACAGGATGAGAAATACCACTGAACACATACGCAACAAGCAACACAGCGGCAACGCATACTGCCGCGATTGACACAAACGGCACTGCGCTTGCAAGCACGGCGCTTATCTGAATAATGATATTTGCCATCGTATGAATATTAATGCATATAGTATACCCCGTTAGAGATTCTCCCTCCACTTTTGGTAGGTGGCTCTGTAACCGCTTGGAGCGGTTTTGGAATACCAAGTTATTTTTCGCCATTCAATCGCCACGGGATTTCAATATTATCAGTATAGTATACATAACATAAAAAATTCTAAATCCTAAATTATAAATTCTAAACAAATTCTAAATCTCAAATCACAAGTTCTAAACTGTTTTGAATATTAAAATTTAGAATTTGGTGCTTGTTTAGAGTTTAGCGCTTAGAATTTAGGATTTGATTAGGATATACCTAATATACAACAAAACCCCGGCCCAAGACCGAGGTTTTGTTGATATACCAAACAAAAGAAGCTATCTTACGAACCAGAGTAGAAAGCAGGAGACGTTGTTGACCCCAAAAACGCAGTTCCGACTTCATATAGGGTTGAGATACTGCCCCCGTCTTTGTTTTCCACATCTCCTGTGCCGTCCTTTGCGTATGTAGTGCTTTCCATGTTCGCGTACAAAGTAAATGTGGTATTCGCGTGATTGCACAAATACGCATAGTAACGGGGCGGAGTCGCGTCATAGACAGTCAAATTCGGGTCAACAGGCCACTTGGCTAAGGGCGAACCGCCGGCCAAACCACTCAGATTAAGATGAATCCATCCTGTTCCGTCGGTTGCCTGCACTGTTGTTGATGATGCAGTAGTACCAGTATACAATACGCCGGACACATGAGAATATGTAGTTTTGCCAGAAGCGTCATCAAGGCATCCGGTTGTTGCTGATTGCCCGCCCAATTCCGGGTTGGAAACGTTTACAACGTAATAGTTAATTGCGGTACGCATGGACGCAAGGTCCACAATGCGCTGCGAATCGCGCGCTTTTTTCAAAAGTTCTGATGGGTTGATCGCAATAAATGTGATTGAAGCCAAAATAGCCAAAATGGCAATCACAATGAGCAATTCCAAAAGAGTAAAACCTTTTTTGCTTGTCGTCATACTATGATTTATTTAATACTTTTCTAAATAATCCTCGCGATGTTCGAACATATCGCACTTTCATATTATACACCGAGTTGTAAAGATACGCACTGTGGATAACTGCGTTACACTACAGCGCGCCCTGTAGTGTCATGCCAGAGGCAGATCCGCCTTTGGCGGAAAAATGCGACTGCCTTAACAAAAGAATTCCATGCATGTTACGTATACAACTTGGTAAATTGATATAAGAAAAGCACCAAATCCCAAGCACCAAATTCCAAACAAGCACCAAATTCTAATGTTCAAAACAGTTTGAAATTTGTATAAAATAAAATCAGAAATACGGCATCAAATTCTGTCACATTTCTACTACGGGGTATGCCCCGTAGTAGATTTTCAACATCCCGCTACATTCTCTACGCATAAGCGCGAAGACAAACACTAAACCCTAAATTCTAAACATTAATGTCCTCGTCTTCGCAAGAACTTTGTTCTTGCGAAGACCCTAATGTTCCAAATTCGAAACAGTTTGAAATTTGTGGTTTGAGATGATTCAAGATTCAAGATTCATGATTCAAGATTCATGATTCAAGATTTGGCATGCCCCAAAAGCGCATGAACCTTGTTTATTAATTCATCAATGGATAACCGCGCCTTGACATAATAATCAACCGCGCCAAGCGACTTGCCGCGCGCGATATCCGAATCCTGCCCAAGATTGGAAACAATAATCACCGGAATGTTTTTAAGCTGCGGATTTTGGCTGATGCTTTCCAATACTTCAAATCCATTTTTCTGGGGTAAAATCAAATCAAGAAGCACAATGTCCGGACGCTGACGGTCAAGTTCTTTTAATGCCTGGACGCCATCAAACGCTTGCACAACAACAAATCCTTCTTTTTTGAACCGTAAAGAAAGCAAATTCGCCAAAAAAACTTCGTCTTCAACAATCAAAACAACCTGTTGTTTCATAGATGAATCTGGTTGGGCCGTGGATGATGGTATAGCTGCCATAAAAATAAATTCAATGCCAAACGCTTACGTAACAACAAATTTAAGAATATGTTCATCATATCATACATAGTGTCAAATGCAACCCCAGCCTTGAATCTTAAAACTTGAATCTTGAATCTTGAACCTTAAAACTTGAATCTTGAACCTTAAAACTTGAAACTTGAATCTTAAAACTTGAAACTTGAATCTTGAAACTTGAAACTTAAATTCTAAACACCAATGTCCTCACGCACGGCATCAAACGCAGCCCCGTTAAAAACCATTGCCTAACACACCTCGCTATTGCTCGGCGCTTGCTCAAACTTAAAGCTTAAATCGTAAAACTTAAAGTAACAACTAAAAGTTAAAAACTAAGGTTTTGGTTAGTTTTAAGTTTTTAGCTGTTGTTTTTCGCTTTTAGTTTTTAGATTTTCGCTTGAGTTCGCACCGAACGCAGTGAGGTGCATTAGACTTTATCAAGGTCAAAAAAAGTTTACATGCCTAAGCACTTCTTCCTTTACGCGGTGTCGCTCCGTCAGGCTTTCGCCCATTGCGGAATATTCTCGACTGCTGCCACCCGTAGGTGTACGAGCCGTATCTCAGTCTCGTCGTTGGGGAACAGCCTCTCAGCCCCCCTACTGGTCATAGCCTTGGTAAGCCATTACCTTACCAACTAGCTGATCAGACCTAGGCCCATCCTAAAGCGATTTGCATCTTTAACCAATGCTGCGCATTGGCACGCTGATTTATGCCGATTTAAACTGATTTATGCGGATAATTTCTTATCAGCATTTATCAGCGGCTCCAACGATAGTCGGAGTATCAGCATTAATCCGCATGTCAGTGCGAAGCACTGGCGCTATTGGAAATTACCCCGCCTTTCGGCGAGCTATGTCCATCTTCAGGGCAGGTTACCAAGGTGTTACTAACTCGTTCGCCTCTCTCAATGCCCCGCATTGAGAGCGCTGAATTATGCGGACTCAACGCCGACCTCGCGGAAAATTAATTCCGCGTCAGTCCGCGTTCGTTCCGCGTCCTTCCGCGCGCTCGGTGCGAAGCACTGAGCGATCGACTTGCATGCCTAATCCACACCGCCAGCGTTCATCCTGGACCAGGATCAAATCCTCAGAAATTGTCCGAATTTTTACGGACATCAATTAAGGACAACCGGAAAAAACTGGATTTATTATTTATTTACCCTGTAGTGAGTTTTCAACTGCTTTCAGCTATCAACCGCGGAACATCGCAGATATCAAGCAGAAGGACGCAGAAAATGATTTTCTTTATCCCAACTCCCGCTTCGCGGGATTGTCAAAAATCTACTACGGGGTTTACTCTCTCACCATCTTTCCATCTTTTATTGTCAAAGATCAATCTGCTCAAACGAAACGCGAGAAAAGAACACAGCTTTTCAAGAAAAAGCTGGAACCATTTCATGATTTCAATTGTAGCAGATTTCTCTTGGTAGTATACGCGAAAGCAATCAAAAGTCAACCCAGCACCACTTTTGCTACGGCAGAAGTGGCGCTGGGTCAATGGCGATAAGGACTCCGACTACTATTGTGAAAATACCAGGCAATTATTTCGTTGATGGTAAAGAACAAACAGTTGGGCAAAACATCGAGGCTGGTTGCGTTTCTATAGTAGTTATGCGTAACCTTACTGGGCGTGGTAAGCGCTATGCTTTAAGAATTTGTGATTTGAGCATCTGCGCTTGCGCATGAAAAAATGCGGAGATTTTTCTGTTGGGGATTCGCTGTGTTAAAATCGGGTCGTCCAGAAATTCTTCGACTCGGTTGAGCTGACTCCCTAATTGCAAGGGGTCAATATGCCAGTCGAATTTAATTTTCGCGAGCTGCCGCAATTGCTCAAAACGAAAATGTTTTTTTTGGAAAATATAGTATAAATCATAGTAATCTCTGCCACGCGGATTTTGATTAATGGTGAAAAGCTTATTTGCTGCAATATCAACAAGGCTGTCAACAAGAATTCCGCTCTGTGCTTTTGGTTTCTGAATTTGAGAAAATGGGAAATACGTGAACTCAACTTTCAAAACTCCTTTTGGGAATTTGATGTGGTATAAGTTGCGGTTAAAAGTTTTTTGAAAATCAACAGACAAAAACCGAAGTTTTTTCTGAGTTGATTTTAGAAAAACTGAAATGGTTTGTGCATGAAATTCTTTTTCGCAGAAAAAGTCCAGGTCTTCTGAATATCGGTGGCGCAGATAAAAATGAGCAAGCGCAGTACCGCCTGTAAAATAAAACGTTTTTGATAGCGATGAATCAGAAAATAGTTTCAAGAATCGATCTTGATGGATGGTCAGAATTGTTTTGGCCATAAGAGTCTGGCTAAATAGTTTTTCCTAAACGGATCAAGGCGAAGATTATTCCAGTGTTGTTTCAAAAGTTTGGCAGAAAGTTTTTTACCATTCAAACCGAAATTTACTGCCTGTTCAAGTTTGAATATCGCGTATTTTTGAGGATTCTTCTTTAAACGAGTCGTATCGACAGACCAGTTATACATACATAGAGTATAACACACAGCTATTTTATATCCAGCTTCCCAGCCAAGTGCGTAAATAATACGCGCCGTTGGACATCGGCAAGCCGTATGAAAGCGGCGCAAAAAACGCAAATCCAGCGACAACAAAAATGATAAACACAATCGGAACCAGCACGCGCGACAATCGCGAAACACATATCTCATCCAACCCCATCACAAACAGCATAACGGAAAAAATCATGGCGGCCAAATAGTGATACAAAAACAGAACGCGGCTTACGGAAATAAACGGCACGAAATTCATAGCATATCCCCCAAACAAAACAGCATATGCGAACTTCTTTTCCGAATTCATACATTTTCGCCACAGCGCGAATATGCCTCCTATCAATCCGACAAATCCCGCGTACCAAACCATAGGATTGCCCAAAAGGTATATGCGTTCCGCCACGGCATTGCCCTGATTTTGGACCCAATAATACACCGGGCGCACCATCAACGGCCATGTCCACGCAGGGCTTCCGTACGGGTGTTCCGCTTTCAATGTTTCGTTGTAAAAAAACATTTTCTCATTCAAATGGAAAAACTTTTGCGCGATGTTCATGCTTTGGAAATTTGCTGCCATGTACGCATCGCCCGACCCCGCGCGTGGAAGCAAGGTAAAATGAATCGCAAACGGAATTGCGTACACCGCGAATGAAACCAATACAAAACACACAACGCCGCGCACAATACGCATTGCCAACCCTTTTTGTTTGCGGCTTCGAATCGCATCAAACAACCACACGGCTCCTGCCAAACCAAAAAATGCAAGCCCGGTCCATTTAATTGAAAAACTTAATGCAAGGCATGCAGCGCTTGCGATAAACCATTGCCATGCGTACTCTCGTTTGCGGCACGCAAAAAACAGCGCAAGCCCGGCAAACCCAAATACAAGCAAAAACGAATCCAGCAACGCGAACCGCGATTGGACCACGAGCGCGTTTTCAAACACAAGCGACAATCCGACGCCAGCGGCAATCCATTTCTTCAGGTTCAATTCACGCATCAGCCAATACGCAACCAATGGCAACAATCCGCCTGCCAGCGCTGGAAATAATCGAAACCATACATACGGCACGCCTGTCTGCGCGGGCAGGCGTGCGGCATATACTTGTCCGATGGTTTCAAACGCAAACGCGCCATGAGCTGCAACATACGCGCCATACCCGCCCATACGCGCGCCTAACGCGAGCAATAACTTTCCCAATGGAGGATGAATATCAAAATAATACGCGCCAGTAAAATACGCGTTTACGAATTTGCCAAAATGCACTTCGTCAAACACTACCTGGTTTGGGTGAGAAAGCATAAACAACCGCGTTGCCAAACCAAGCGCGAGCAACACCGCAATCAAAATATATTCACTTTTCAAAAACCGCTTCAACATTACGTATAATTATTTACTATTGCATTGTAATTTATAAATCCGATACTCTCCACTGCTGCCTTGATACACATACGCAAGTTGCGCGCCCGCGCCGGACATAACGCCATAATCTTTTTTGAATTGCGAATCGTCTAAAATATACGAAACGCCGTCAGCGCGCAACTGTTCCGAATTTCCTGTCAGAACAAAATTACGAATAGCTTGCTGGCGATTAAAAATTACCTTAGCATGCCCTTGTGTCCACAACCACCCGGGAAACCCCAAATAAATTGCGCGGCCTGAAAGCATGGGAATAAACTGGGTTGCTTGGCTGTGCGTAACAAACACATCATTTGGGTTGGTATTGTTGGAAATCCAATTTGCGACCGCAATTTCATCCAAGCCGTAATATCCGAAATTTCTGGTATTTTTATCAAGCCGCAATCCTGATTGAACCCGACCCCACACATCTATTATCCCAGAACACGAAGCAAAAAAAACGAATATGATAAGTATAAAATTGAGGATTGTGGATTTACGCCTTGGATTAATTTGGAATTTGAAATTTGTCAGCCATAGGCTGACCCGTCTGGGACGGAAAATTTGAAATTGCCATAATGCTTTCAAAGTATACAAACTAAGCATTATGGCGCATACCCACCACCAAAACAGGATTTTGTTGTTGTCAAATTCCCATGGCTGAAATTTGACAAGATTCGCAAGCGCAAACAACACAAAACTCGTTATACACAAAACGCGAATTCCAAAATCAATGGGTTTTTTCTTGATAACGCGCATTATGCAATATCCTAAAGCTATCACCCATCCCACAAACACGAACCCGAAATTTTTCAACCAAAACCAAACAACATTGGAATCAGTTCCAGCCGTGTTTGGGTCGCATATCAACCACGATGTATTATGAGTGCACGCCATCCACCCAAACCATGGCGTAAAAAATCCCTGTCTTGATATATTGGTAAATCCAACACTGGTTTCATATTCATAAAACTGGTGCTGGATAAACAACCCATGATACAAAAAAATAATCTGAGGCAATGCAATGACAAACGCAAGCAAAACTGCTAACAACACACTTTTGCGATATGCAGCATCGTTAAATGAACCAGCATACATAATCCACACAAACGCAAATATACCAAGCGCAATAAACGTATGAGTATGTATCAAGGGCAATAATCCTAACAAGATGAGCCATCGCAGTCCAAACCGAGAACAGCGATACTCCCACAAACCTAAAAGCATTAACAGCCCCAAAGCGGCGCCAAGCACAAACGACCGCTGGTGCGAGAAAAAAGAAATAAGCGGCGTAATCCATACAATATTGGCATCAATGGCTTTTGCGTCCAATTTCCCGCCTGTGCGAATATCCAAATGCGTATATTCGTATTTCGGATGGCTGATATTTTGTACAAGCGATTGCACTATGCCTGCCTGCGCAGGCAGACCAACGCGGCCAGCGTCAAGCCGCACCTGCCTTGCAAACCATACAAATCCCAATCCACCCCCAAACAACGTTATACATACTAACGCCCATGCAAAGAATTTTTCCTTGAACATACGCTTGCCCAATGCATACAAAACACATAGCATACTTATACCGAATATCAGAATCGGAATATGCCATGCGAATGCCAATGGCAGGCCTGCATGAAACAAAATCGCACTTACAAAATCAACAAAAAAAGGATAGGTTAATTGCAGGTTTGCCGCAATGGGCTGGGTCAGGTTAAACGGCTCACTGACAGCAAAATGCTGAATAATATCCAAATGATACGCGCCGTCTCCCCATCCTTTGAGTATGCCGTATGGAAAACCGTTTTGGTCAAAAAGCATTGCCTGCAGCGCGCTTATGAAAAATATTACAATCACCGCAAGCACGAATACATATTCCATCCATGGAATTTTGCGTATTGAAACCATACGCGCAAACACAAACAGTCTTTTTGCACGAAACCATTGAAAAATTTTATACGCACTTGCTAAAATTCCCACGCCGATTCCTGCAAGAATCGCGCTGAACAAACTGCGCGTCGCAACCGCGCACACAAGCTGAATAAAACCCAAACATACAATGCCAATAGTCCACGCACCCCAAAACCGCGCATACCATACAATTCGTTTTT
>Ga0100396_1001291_pt1 | contig 16127 bp, 15 predicted proteins | sample CryGeymeta201520_FD_81551 | JGI IMG/M metagenome (GOLD analysis project Ga0100396, IMG submission 81551) | Groundwater microbial communities from Crystal Geyser aquifers in Utah, USA - Crystal Geyser metaG 2015-20 | ecosystem: Environmental > Aquatic > Deep subsurface > Groundwater | place: USA... | reverse complement strand
TTGTCCAGTCGAGACAATCGCTTTGAGTTTCTTTTTCTCATTGGGCAAGAGGACAATTTCATGCTTTTTCATGGCTACCATCTTACCCGCAACCATACATCTTTATCAAGTTAGAGTACTAGGAGCGTATAGAAGCCAACATGCCCCCCTAGGTCGAAAACGATGCTTCCCTGAGTAATTGTTCTCTCAAAGAGGTGTTGTTTATCAAACTCATAACTTCCCAACCAGCAGCCGTGATTACTTGAACCGACTATCCATCTCTTGCCTTTCAATCTGCCTTGCATGATTGGCATTCGTGTTTGTGCAGGTAAAAGTCTGAGCGGAAAGCGCAGGACTTTCCCAAATAGAGATTTGTCAGAAATTCTAAGCCAGTTCATAAGATTATCCTTTCAAGGAATAACCGATTTAACTTTTGAAACAAGCAGGCTGCCAGAATTGTCCAAGCCAGCCAATGTTCAAAATGAGTTTTAATAATATCGTTTATTCTTGTATTCCAAGTAAGATTTCCTGGGAATTAGCGAATAACGGCTGTCCAAGTTCGATAATTGATTTATATTGGGCTAACATCTGCTGAGCAACGGAGGATATCTCAAAACGTTGGCGAACAAGCTCCTGACCGCGTTTTCCCATTTCTTTCAATTGATCCGGTAGAGCTAGCAACTCGCATGTGACTGTTCTGAAAGCATCAACCGTGCAAGGCACGATGCGGCCTGCGCCAGCTAGTTCCGCCCAATGACCAATAGGGACGCCCTCAGAAACTAGAATAGGCAAACCGGCCGCCATTGCCTCTGCCGCCGACATACCAAAGTTTTCCGATTCTGGCTCGGATGGCATCAAAAACAAATCCGCATCGGCCAGAACAGCTAATATTTCATCCCCTTGCAGCAAGCCTGTAATGTGAAGCCGATTGGCACAACCAAGATATTGAGCTTGAGCTTGCAGCTTGGAGATCATTTGCATCTCATCAGGACCGGCCAACACCAAGTGAGTCTCTCCCGGTAAAGATTGAGCTGCTGCCAAGGCTTCAATTGCCAAATCAGGACGTTTCTTAGGATGTAACCGCCCCATAAAAAGCAAAACAGCAGCTTGATCAGGAATATTCAATCGCTTCCGAAAATTTCCACGCTTTGGCAAATTGAAAAAACGAGAAGTGTCCACTCCATTAGGCACAACAAAAGTAGGCGCACCAAGTCGCAGCTTGACTGCCTCCTCAGCTTCTCCCGGATCAGTACAGTACAAAGCAGAGGCACCGTTTATATAGCGATATCCAAATAGGGAAAGGTAAATTTGTTTTTTTAATCGCTTTTGTTCAAAAGACCAGGGCAGTAACTGTCCCCGAAGTGAAATGATGTAAGGTATTCTTTTTCGACGACATAAGTTCGCAATTGGTTTTAAAGCATGCCCCCACAAAACCTCTGCCACAACCAGATCGAACCTGTCTAATTGCATCTTAAGAGCTAATGCTAATTCAGGTGAATATGAGAAATTCAACCCATTTCCGAAAAGAGGAAAATACCAAACCTTGACGCCCTCAATATCCATTGGTTGCCCAAGAGGAACATCCAAACGTGATAAACCGTTGGCGTTGGTTGTAAAAACTGTTACATCAATGTTGGTTTTTACCAATTCCTCACATAATGTTGAGATACTGCGGATTGGCCCCCCATAGATGTAAGCCGGTTTGTAATATGAAGTCACATATAAGATGCGCATGCCCACGCTCATAGATTACACCGAACCCATTCATCAAGTATGTACAAAGCCCAGGGCCGCGCCCAATTGGTACGACCACGCTCAAAGTCCAGCCAGGTCTCGGCTGTGGCAGCCGGATCGATCCAACTGCGCAGGCTTTCGGGTGCATTTAGCAAGCTCTGCTTTACTTTTTCGGATAATCCCTGCCGGAGCCAGGTTTGGAATGGAAACGTAAAAGTACGTTTGCCAAGATGGGTGATCTCAGATGGGAGTAAACCTTCCATTGCATCCATCATCAAGGGCTTGGGGCGACCACGGACAATCTTGCGTGCCCCGCTAACAGTCAGAATACGTTCGACAAGTTGGTGGTCTACCAAAGGTACGCGTACTTCCAGAGAATGCGCCATGCTCATCATATCCGTATCACGCAGTAGCGTTGAGCGCATATACTGGCTCATCTCCAACCAGGAGACTTCACCGACTGCGTCATATCGTTTTGCCTGTTCAATTTGGCTGCTCACAGATTGCTTCCAAGCCAACAAATCAGCGCTCCCAGCTTGCAGCCGTTCGTTAATCTCGGGCAATAACAATGTCTCGATCTGCCAATGGGTTAACAATCCCCGCACCGCAAAATAGGGATGCGATAGGGGCATCTCGCCAGCCAAATACGCCGCCAATTTGCGGCGGGTATCGGCACTGCCCGGCAGATCTGGCCAGCCAGTTTGCCAACCTGGCAGCTTCGCCAACCAGTGCATACCGTGCGGCAGGCGCGCGAGGCGTGGCGAGTGCCTGAAACTAGGATAACCAGCGAATAACTCATCACCGCCGACACCAGAGAGCGCCACAGTCAGCCCGGCACGGCGCGCTTCGCGCGAAACGTACCAGGAATTGATCCCATCGATTGTAGGCAGATCCATGGCCGAAATCGCCTGAGGCAAATCGGCCAGGATCTCTTGTTCGCTAATTACCCGACATTGATGTTCCGAGCGCCAGCGCCGGGCAGTCAGAGCGGCGGTTTCACGCTCATCGGACGGCCAGTTGTCGAACGCCAGGGTAAACGTGCGCATCGGGCGCTCCAAGGCTTGGCTACCCAGGGCAACGATACTACCTGAATCCAATCCCCCGCTCAGAAAGGCTCCCAAGGGAACATCACTGACCAAATGACTTCCGACGGCATCGGAAAGCCAGGAACGAACATCATCAGGCGATGAAGAAATAGCCTGCCCGAAAGGTGGTTCCCAATAAACATTTTGCCGAATGGTCCAGCGCTGCCCCTGGCTTTCGACCAGTAACCAACTGGCCGGCGAAAGCGAGCGAATTCCTTCCACCAAGGTAAGCGGTTCCTGCAAGCTACCAAATGCAAGATATGTATAAAGGCCACCTACTGAAAGATTTTTAGGGACCTTGCCGCTGGCTAACAACGCTCGCACTTCAGACGCAAATAGTAATCCACCATCATCTTGCTGATAATAATACAATGGCTTGATGCCCATGCGATCGCGTGCCACGAACAAGCGCCATTCCCCCTGAGACTGACCTTTTGGTGGTCGCCGATCATAAATTGCAAAAGCAAACATTCCGCGTAAATGATTTGGACAATCGGTTCCCCACTCTTCGTAGGCATGCACAATCGTTTCGGTATCACAATGGGTGGTAAAACGATGTCCCAAAACAACTAACTCATCGAAAAGTTCTTGGAAATTGTATATCTCGCCATTAAATACAATCGCAACCGAATGATCTTCATTGTAAATGGGTTGGTCACCCGTATTGAGATCAATGATCCGGAGCCGACGCATGCCCAAATGAACGGGAGCATCATCCAGAAATCCCGCGCTGTCTGGCCCACGATGCAGCATGGCACGGTTCATTTGTCTGGTAATACTCTGCCCGTTTTCAAAACCAACCGAGCCGCAGATGCCGCACATCAATTCACCTTAATTCCATCCAAAATTTACGGTGTTATACAGAATTCGCACTATTATTTCTCAAGTCCCATTGTCTGTAACAACCGCTCACGAAAATGCTGAAAGCGAAAATGTTTGAGATAGCGTTCTCGCGCGGCATCTCCAAATCGCTGTGCAAGATTATTGCCTGTCAATAACCGCACACAGGCTGTTGCAATTTCATGTGGCTCTTGCTCCACCAGCAAACCGGTTTGTTCATCCAGTACAATTTCTTTGACGCTATCGTACTTGCCACCAATGCTCGGCAACCCATACCGGGCAGCTTCCACAAAAACCAAACCAAACCCTTCGCCTGTGCTTGGCATGGCAAATACCCGGCAACTCCGATAACATTCCTGCAAGGCATCATCATCAAGACGGCCCAGAAACAATATCCGGCTGGCTACTGAAGGCGGTAATGCCTTTACCTGCAGCTCCAACTCCTTCCGGCCTTCACCCTCACCTACGATCCATAATTCGGCTTCCGGGCAAGTATTAACCACTTCAGGCCAACCCGCAATCAACTCTTTATGTCCTTTATAAAGAGTTCGGGGATTCATGCTGCCAACGATTAGCACTGCATTTTTTCTCTGGGCAGGTATGTATAACTCATTAACTACTGGGTCATGTTGAGATTCGGGCTCGAAAAGCGGCGGTTCTACACACAGATGAACCACTTGGCCTTGCGGTAAACTGGGGTTGCTTTGCATTGCGGCTCGGGTTGTATTATTAGATATGCTCATCAGGGAGGATGCCCGATATAAGGCCTGATATTTCCAGAATGGAAGCGGCTGAAACAACTCTTCTCCAATCTCCCAGACTGTATATGGCAAATTCCCTGGCAACAAAGCCAAAACTGACTGGTTGACTAACAAGTACATGACGTGGTCATAAGTTCGCCGCCAGTTCGCCAAAGCAACGGCCATTGTTAGCTTTGTGCGACTTCCGCCAAATCCGCGTATATTCAAGTCAATCTGGTCATGCGCATAAACCTGAACCATTTTACGAATAAATAGTTCAGCCTCCGGTTGATCTACCTGTGACCAAATGCCAAGTTGTCTAATCGAAGGAGAAGATGCCAAAACCCGAACCAGGCAACGCCCGAATTGCTGCAATCCACCCGCAACAATCGAGCCGGATGGTGTAAAACCCAGTTGTGAAACGATAATCAAATATCTCATATGGTGGCGACCTCAGGAAAATTTCCGTATCGTGGGTGCCCCCACTTTTGCGCATAAAAACCACGCCACAACTAAGAATACCAATGTTCTCTGAACCAACCCCTGCCAGATACTTACAAAGTCGCCTTCGCCCAAATGAAAATTGGCAATTACCACCCCTGCGTAAACTGCCAACAGTCCCATCTGATTGTTTAATAGGCCGGGTATGGCAAACCAGCGATAGAATAAACCTGTCACGATTCCTATAATAAACATACCAATAACTACAACAAACCAACCTCCATACATGTATGCGTTGCCAGCTATCGTCACCGCAGCAGAACCGCCTCCTTCTGTACCTCCGAAAACCTCAATCATCAACCACGAACCCAAGTTCGTATAAACAGGTTTGGACGGCCAGATAACACGCGGGATAAAAGTAATTGGGGCAACAGCCAATTCCTGCCAGGGGAGATAAGGTAAAGTTTCTGGAATCAAGTATAGTAAAATAGCTGGTGTTTGAGCCGTTGCGGTTTGACGTTGAATCATTAAATCCGAAAAGATATTCCAGCCATTATCAAAACCTTCTCCCCATGTCGCCAAGATACTATCATTTACCTTAGAAAAAGTTAGCTGCCCGGCATATCGCAGATGCCGCGTTATGGGAACTGAAAATATGATAACCGCTATAACAACGATGACCGCGAGCAACAAGGGTCGCCAGGGCAGCTTTTGCCTAGCGTAAATTAAACAACCCAAAACCAATACAACAATTTTAGGAAGCAAACTTGACCAACCCGATACAACCGCCATTGTGGTTTCAATCAATACTACAAAAATAAAAATTTGACGCGGCCAACGCCCAGAAAAAACTTGCAGGGAAACCAACGCTATAAAAAACCAGCGCGTTTCCATTAAGTAACCAAACCACTGATACCAGGAATCTCCACCCACCCGAATTACGGTGGAACCAAGAATCATTTCGCCGCCACCGAGCGCTATCAAACCTAACCGCAAGAAAAGCAGGCCAACATAAACGAAAAATGTCAAAGTTAGAGAAGGGGTATCATAGGATTTGTTCAACGATTGAGTAGGGTCAGGCTTGTAGGATTTACTGACCAACGCATAACCAAACAGCATACTGAAAAAGCCAGTACCAGTCAATAGTAATCCCGAAGGAAGATATGAAACGGACGGTAAGAAACGAAGATACTTTGCGTCAAAATAAGGCGCAAGACCAAAAACCTGAATGAGAAATATGGATGTTAAACCAAGGTAAACTGGTATTTCTAAAATGTCGAATTGGCGACCTAATATGGCGCTAAAAGACCAGCGGCTGATGAAGACAAACAGGCCAGCCGCCATTAACAGCCATAATCCAATAGATAGCAGCATACTGCCTGACATCTTCACCTGATTCATATTCAAGAACAATACCGGAAGACTCAGTGAAAGAATCCACCAAAACAGGACAAAATACTTGCTTATTCGTCTAGTAGTACCTTTAGAACTAGAATGAACTGTGTACTCAGTTTTGATCATCTTGACTGCCTACAGTAAAACCAAATTCCTGGAATAGTGTTCCAAAATTGTTTGTAAACGATCCGTATAACTATATCCACTGCGCTGCACCCGAGCCAGTCCAGCCGAGGCAATGCGCTGTCGTTGGACTTCGTGCGTGAGATAATAACGGGCTTTATCTTTTAATTCATCAAGCGAATCGAAACATTCGATCTCCCTGCCTTCTTCAAAAAAACCTAACACCTCGTCGGTGCGCTCGGAAAGTTGAAATCCACCACAAGCCGGTATTTCAAAGGTACGTGTGGTATGGCGATCGCGATTGGCTTTGCGCAAAAAAGACAGGTTTATTTTGGAAGCATTGAATACCCGCGACATCTCGCCGCAGTAAACAGCGCGGTTTTGAATAGCTTCACGTAACCCCAATTCTTTACCGGCTTTGTGCCAGTCCGCTCCCCAGATACGCAGGTCAAACTCCTTAAGCTGGACCAGTATTGAAGCCCGTTCCACCTCCCAAGTGCCAACAAATGCCAGGTCTGAGCCATACTGCTGGCGATCAGCCTGACTGATCTCCAGCGGAAAGTGACAATTGGGTATGTAGCTGCTGGGGATGAAACTGGCTTGTTTGATTCCGATTTCAGCCATTTCCGGGATGTTGAAGGTTTTGGTCGTAAAAAAATGATCGTATAAAGAAGCAGATTCTCGTAAAGTGCTGGTCGTATTCAATGGATTAAAAAAATCTTCACAATAATAGTGAAACAGAGTTGCCCCTGTCTTGTGCCGGATCGTTTGCAGTGCAGCCGAGGAAATCAAGTTTCCACCGACTACGAGAATCAAATCGGGCTTAAACGAACAAGCCATCTTTACGAACTGCCGGCTGATCATAGAAACAAGCGCTTTTCGAAAGAAGCGCCACAAAATGCGTACCAGCAAATCAGATGGGAACTGTTTTGCTAAAACAGCTTGCGGATCAAACGCCTGCGCAGTGTAGCGGGGATTGTTTCGCAACCAATCAAACCAGCAACGCTCAAAGTTCTGTGGCGCTTGAGCGCCAGAAATTAAAATACGAGGAGTATTGTTAACCATAACAGAGGGGCTCATTGATTTTGAGATGGATTGGCAACAGGTTTAGGTTTGACAGCAGTGATCAACATATTCTGTGACAAAATAAATGCCGCCCCGCCCGTTTCAGCCGCCAACAACAATCTTGAAGGTAGCGTCCCCAAATTCCATAACAGCCAACGAAGGATGCTGGTCGCGCCGTGGATGACAGGCTTATCTTCAAAGCATTGTATGTACTGAAAACCCACAGTTGAAAAAACCTGCCGCGCGGATTGCGGCGTAAAAGCCATTTCATGGGTCAGATCACCATAGCGGACTTGCATGCCATACAACCCGCAGGCATTAGGCACATGGGCGATACACTTACCTCCAGTCCGTAATATTCTGTATACTTCATCCAGCATATCAAACAACTCCTGGCGGGTGAGATGCTCTAAAACATCCATCAGCAGAACGACATCCACCGCTTCATCTTCAACGCTGGCCAGGTATAAAGCAATATCTTGTTGTTCTACAGCGTTTATGCCGAACCTGTGCGCCAGGGCAACTTGTTCAGCCGAAACATCCACCCCATAAATGTTCTGATAACCTGCCAGTTGCAGAAAATATAAAAAGGCGCCATGGCCGCAGCCCAGATCCAAAATTCGAATATTTCTATTGGGGGATATATGCTGACGAATCAGCCTCTGAATATAAGGTTGACGCGGCGCAAAATGCCTGACCGGTTCCAGATGGGAATCGTTAGCCTGACTAGATGACACATAAGCTGTATATAACCGGTCTTTCCACGGTTGCTTCATTTCAAATCCTTTTTCAGACGAACAAAATTTGCCTTGATCAAAAAATCATCCTGCTTGCGCCGCAACACGCACTGGCTGGGCGCAGTAAGTATTGTACGTATCAAACTTGCCAGTCATTGTGGCAAACCAGTGAAGCGCTTCCGAGTGTAGAAGTATATAGTTTCCTTCAAAAAAGCGCTCCAATTCCGGGTGCCAATCTTGATAAAGCTCGATCCCGTTTGGTGTAACTTTACCGACGCTATAAGCGGTACTTTTGAACATATCAAAAACATCCTTGAGATAATGTCTTGAATAAACCCATCTATGATTATATTCAAACTGGCAGGCCATGATTCTCTGCTCGTCGAATAGCCTTTTGGCACCCTGTATAACCTCCATGTCGTGACCTTCGGTATCGCACTTAAGAAAGTGAATAATCTTTATATTATTTCTGGAACAGTAGGTTGTCAACGTGGTTTTATCTATCTGAATGCGCCGTTGGTCTCGGTTCATGGCATCAGGGTGCAAAGAGTTCGTTCCAGCTGTCTCTCCTGAAATGTACATTTCTGCCATGCCATCTTCGCTTGATAGAGCTTGAGATACAAGGTGCGCGATATTTCGAAGCGGATGCTTACTGATTCTTTCCTGAAGCACCTTAAATGTGGATGGTGTTGGCTCAAAAGAATGAATCTCAAACCGACCATCCATATTCAGTCTTGAAGCCTCCTGAAGAAGAAACCATGTCCAATCTCCAATATTGGCTCCGACATCAAAGGCAACCAGTTTCTCTTGAACAGCGGCAAACCTGGTTAGTAACTGCAACTGCAACGTTTCTTCCCCATTGAGTTGTGCAATATTCGGTGAGTCTGCTCTCGCCTTTAGGTATAAATGGCGGCCCAAGCGCCAGGCGGTGCGTCTACCCAGAAGAAATCCGAGAACATCTGTTATTTGGTTTTTCATCTAGAGTCTCCTGTTAATAAACTTCGAACCCGCGTCAAAATCCGGGCTCCATCCGAGCGATCAGGCAACAAGATAGCTCCAAAACGGAGTTCAGTAACTTGATGCCAATTGGGCGCGAATCTTGGCCCATTCCAACTTTAATTCACGACCCTCCCATAACAATAACATCATACCAAAAGCCACTCCAGTAAAAACAGCTTGAACGCTACCCGTTATATTCCCTAGTCGTCCAACAATATTCCCCATCGCAAATGATATACACCCAATGGCGACAGGCTTTGACATTAAATATCCCCAATTAACAGGGATAATTTTCTTAACAGAAAAGGTCATTAGTATCCAACTCAGGAGCATACTGATATTGATCACCCAGACTGTGATTGTGATGCTTTGCCAAAAATAAGTAGCCCAAAAGATGGCAAATATAAAAAATATTAATTGCCAGACACGAATCTTCAAAACAGTATTGATGTTTCCAGAGGCAATTAGAAAAATTTTCAACGCCCCAGTCAAAGGGAGTAATATCAACAAGATGGACATTTGCTGAAATAAATTACCAGCAATTTGCCATTGAGGGCCATAAACCAATACAACAAGCGCATTTCCACCAAACCAGATGACCAAACCTAACAACAAAGTCCACCGGAATAACCAAAAATACAATTTCTCAAAAACCAAACAAAGCCGGCGGGAGTCCTTTTGGATGGCCGCAAAGGTAGAATAAGAGACAGATGAAACAATGCCTTGGCTAAATTGGTGCCCCAAAACGGTTAACCGATACGCAAGGCTATAGTAGCCTAAAGTAATCGTTCCCAGAAAGGTGCCAATAGCAAGCTTGTCTACTGAAGTAAGCAGGCTTTCACTGATACCTGCCCCCATGATCTTCCAACCAAAATTCCAAACCCAAATGGACGCTTGCTTATCGAACGCAAAGGGTAAACGATATCCTGTAAACCACATAAATCCAACCAACATTAAAAACGCCTGGATCCCTTCCCGCAAGAATAACGACCAAACCCCTCCTTTAAAATAAGCAGCGATTACGGCAATGCAAAAGGAGATAAAGGTGGCTATGATTCCAAGGATGGCGATGGGTTTGTAGTGCAACTCACGTTGTAATATTGCTCCATAAGCATTCCCAATCATATTTAGGAAGTTTACCCATGAGAGTGACACAATCAATAAACCAATTGTTCTACTGTGAATTGATTGTAAATACAATCCCAACAGCGTCCCAACGCCTGCTAATATTATTCCCAAACCAATTGTCATCCAAAATGCGGTTGGAATGAAATTCTGCAACCCTTCATTGCGGCACTGTACAATTGCTTCCTGTGAACCAAACGCACTAACCATAAAGACTATCATTAGCATTGAAGATGCTAGAGCATAAATACCAAAGTCATCCGGTCCTAGTAAACGGGCAAGCAAAACATTTCCTCCGAAGGAAATAACCACCCCTGTATATGTGGCAACAGAGATCCAACCAATACCAATTAATGCTCTTTTGCCTAATCCCATTGTGATTCTCCACTCACTAATAATCGAATATCCATCGTACGGGCAAAGTAGCAAACCGAATCGCTTGGATATAAGATGCAGGTAACAATGTTCGCCAATTTTCATCCAGAAGAATGTCGGAGTTTTGCCACCTCATTTGATTGCCGAAGATGGCATGGTTTTCATAATTGCGAAAATCTTTAATTACATCTGGCAAGAAATCCAGACCCAGCCATTTGCCTATTCGAGCCATTGTCTCTTCCGGCTTACTGGCCAACTGCTCATAATGCAGTAATAACGTTTGCTCCTTTGTAAAATTTAGCATACGCACACGCCATCCAATACTGTTTTCTACAATCCAACGACCGGTCATACGAATCGCCTTGCGACGGGCGTGGGGCAAATCGCTCTTGATCATAGAATAAACAAAGGCTGATGGGTCTTTTATTAAGTGAATAACTCTTAGATCAAATAACCCGGATTTTTGCAACCAAAATAAACGATAAGCATCTTTTGAAGCATCAACCAGCCAATGGATAGTAGTTCCTCGTCGTTCGGTTGCGGCCTGCCAAACCGCATTAAAATAATCGGCGTTAATCTGGCCATAAATATCTACGGCTTGTTGCTGATGATCGTTGATCTTGCCATAGATTAATCCCTGTAGTAAATCCCAGTGTAATATCTTGCCTTGTCCGTCATTTGTACGGAAGTACTCAATCGGAAAAGCTTTTTCTTCTAGCGATATTTTGGGAATCATCGGTTCCCAAAAGTCGCAATTGGAAATTGGATCACCACACCCACAGAGATTATTCTCTTTAATCCCCCACGGTAAGCGTTGGGCTTCTCCCAAAGTCCAAACATTCGGGTGTGCTCCCAAGAGCAAATCAAGAAGGGTAGAACCGCTACGACCATTGCTCAAAATATAAACGAGCGGAATTTTACATTCTTTCATTTATGATCCTCGTTTATCATTTAAGATATTCTGATAAACATCGGTGATTTTTTTTCCATAATCATCCCAGGTGAACCCTTGTTGCGCCTTGCGTTTCGCCGCCTGACCCATTTCATAACATATATCCTGATGTTCATAGAGGTATAGAATTTTTTCCTTCAAGGCTTCCACGTCGCGAATGGGCACAATAAAACCTTCTTTGCCAGCTTTTATCAAATCATCTCCCGCCGTGTTTGGCGTGCAGATCAGCGGCAATCCACAAACCATGCCCTGTAATAGCACCATCCCCCACCCGTCTTGCACAGAACACATCGCAAATACCGAACATTGTGAATAGTACTCATGCAGTTTTGCCTGAGGTTGGTTTTCAAAGTAATGAAAAGTTCCCGCATAGCGTTTAAAAAATGGCTCGATTTCTAGGATTTTACCGCCTACCAGCCACAATTCCGCATTGGGTAAATTCAATTCTGCAAAAGCCTGCAACAGGTAATGCACGCCTTTTTGTAAAGACATCGCGCCAGCAAAAACCACCCGAAACACATTGTCGCGCTTCGGTAACTGTTTGAATTCGCTCAAATTAACGCCATAAGGTACCTTGATCAGCTTATCTCTGGAGATGCCATTCTCAAGAAAGCTACGCTCAACAAAAGAGGAAGGGATGGAAATATAATCTGCCAGTTCATATTCCAGCAATTCCTGATCCATGCGCGCCTGGGTAAAAGAACGACGCAAAGCATCCGTTGGTACGCCCCAATTTTCATACTCTTCCATCAAAACATCACGTTGGTAAGTTGCGTGACTTGAACCCCGATCAACTATAGCAACAATCCCTAACTGATGCGCCCGCTCAATAATCGGTAAGGCTGATAATCCCCAGGTGGTCACAATATCTTCCTCACCTAATTGTCGCGCTACCCAGTTCCCAAAATAACGATTCCTGTCCATATCCGTTCCCAAAAAATTGTAACCATAGAACAAAACAGCCGAAATAAGATTGGTGCGCACGCAATGTCGAGGAATATTGACCCCTAGGTCATTGCGCTTCTTGCCCCAACGGCCATAATAAGATGTGTAAAGGCTTTTTAACGCGCCATTTTTATGGAGTTGGTCAGCTAAATAAAACGCATGAAACTTTGTTGGGCAGCTAACAGAAACTCGCATAGGTATTCATCCTTTTCTTTGGGCTCTTTAGGAATCCGCGTGGATACCCCTACATATGAGGGTAGATATCGAGGGTAAAATTGAGTAACGATCAAGTTCACTGGCAGCTATGGAGCGCAATGGAACATCCGTCCAGTACAGCGCCATTTTAGCCTCTGGGTTTGTAAAGAAATGTACGGATTACTCCAGAGTCATTTCCTTTTCCTAATCCAACCCCTGGAACTTCTAATACCTCTTTCAGATCTTGCGCAGGGCAATTCAAAAGGAGGTTTCGTAAGATAGACACCAGAGTTGTCGTACACTCTAATATCGCCCCCGTGAGCCTTATCCATGTTTGGCTTTATCGCGTCATTGTCTGCTGGGTAATGTTCAGTGATAAATACCCACTTATATTTTTTAAGTTTCTGAAGAACAGCAACTATCTGCTGGTTGGACAAATGTTGCAATACCTGTCGAACAAAACATACATCACCATTTGGCAATTCATCTTCCACGATATCTAAGTGCATGAACTGTGTGAATGCGTTACCATATATCTCTTGATTCCTGTGTACAAGCGACTTGACTATATCGACGCCGCTATAGCTGGAGCATAGCGGGAGCAATTGTTTACCGATACGGAAATCTCCGCAACCAAGGTCAACAAAAGTCAGTCCTAAAAAGTTTTCACTTGATGCTTTTTCGGAAACCATGGAGATGTAAGCAGAAACAACATGTTCAGTGACTGTTCCGGAGCCTGAACAGAATTCTCCTTGCGAGCCACCCCATTCATTCTTTTCGTAAATCTCTGTAAATACTTCTTCAACGGTTTTATTGCGGTTCTGTCTTTGCTTCCTAAGCCGCTTAAAGCGACTATAGTGCTTAAGGAGAAAATTGGGAATCAACTTGCGGGCGAGTGATTTCATAATATTTAACACCTTTTAATAATACTCACATTTTTCTCGGCGCATTGATCTCGACTTGGGAGGGCATAGGCTTTTTGCCTGACCACCATATATGGTCCTTTCACGAAAGTACCCAGAGAGCATTTCTTTTCATTGAACCAATTCATTTTGGTCCAAAACATGAATGAGTAAATCAAGTTTTTTTTCAACACTGTCCGTTCTCTCGAATAAACTGCAGGGCGGAAATAACTCCCTCAGCCATGGCAGAGAACGTATTTTGAGCTACTTTTTTTCGGCCAAGCTCTCCCATTTTATCCCAATCCGCATGCTGGTTAAATGCTGAAAGCAAGGTTTTTGTCAATTGATCGTGATCATCCAAGGGTGTCACCCATCCGTTTTCTACATCAACCAGATCAGGACTGCAACCGATCATGTCGGACACAATTACCGGCCTGCCACAAGCCAGCGCCTCGTTGACCACCAATCCCCATGTCTCGGTTGGTTCAGAGATAAGACATAAAAACTCGCCTAGCACATAGGCTAGCGGCATCTGAGTTTGATTCAGAAATCCCAACAAGTGGACATGCTTTAGATCGAGGGCTTGAATCCGCTGCTCAAGTTCCGGACGAAGTTCTCCTTCGCCTACATATAAAAGTTGGGCTTGGTCAGCCAAACCGGCGGATAGATAGGCTTTCAAGAGTTGCAGCGGCCGCTTCTTTTGAATAAGTTTGCCGCTAAACAGGAATACGGGCATTTCAGGATCCAAACCATACTGTTGGCATAGCTTATGCCTTTCGGGCAGCAAGCGTTTTGCCTCAGCCGCAAAGCGCGTATTGTCAATACTGTAGGGGACATGAAAAAGCCGCTCTTCAGGTACGCCCATTTCACGCAAGAATGTGCGATTACGGTTGCCAATAAACAAGTTGGCTGTGGTGTGCTTTAACAACCAGCGCAGCAGCAAGATACGCCAGCGCGGCTTGGGCGTAGCTGCGAAACTCAGCGGTGTTGTTTCACTGATGACAATGATGGGCGCATGACTTAAAATGCGCAGTAACCATATCAACCAAACAAGTTCAGTGAACCAGCCCATCAAGAGCAGTGGCGTTTTTCGATCCTTCAAAGCCCATGACAACAGGTGAGGGGCCACCTTGATTTGTTCCAACCAATGATAATTTGCCGTCCCTGCGACAAATATTCGGTGAGGGTAGCCACTCAACAGGTCCATATCCCAGGCAATATCAATGCCAAATCCGTCATCATGTGCCACCCGTCCAGCTGTACCCTGATGATAATAGCCCACTGCGATATCAACCCCCTCACCAATCAATGCTCTAAAAAATGGAACGTGATATTGTACCGGGTGGCTGGATAGAATCATTAAGTCAGGCAAATGAAGTTTTTGATAATTCATTTATCCATCTCCCGCTCGAAACGCATGAGTTTTTTTGATTTCGAGTACCTTAAGGCTTTTCAATTTCAACCCATAGAATATCATCCCACATGGCTTGTCCCTGGTTCATATATTGGATTAACAGTGTCTCACAACTATCAGGTTGTTGGTCAGGGAAAAGGATATTTAGATCAGCCGCATGTACCCAGGTTTTTAACGGTCGGAAAGGTTCTTGATTCTCATAGGCGATGTAATACGGCCCTCCGCCAGCTTGCCACCAGCAATTGCGCCCAATATTGGCGGCGCGCGACGTATCCCATAACCAACCCGCCATGAGATAGTATTTAGCTGGGTTTGCCGGCACAGGATGACTTGCCAAAGCCACACTGGGGTTTTGTTCATCGTTGAAAGCCGCTAATACCTGTGTTTCTTGTCCATCTCTTTGCGTGGTAATGACCCTAAGACTTTCAGGGGAGGATTGATACAAGCGCCTATCCTGGCCCAGCGGTATCCCAGTAGGATCTGTGCCCCATTCAAAACCGGCATTTGGATACAGGTTATGCACCTGGCGTTGTTCCACCCAATATTCACCGATTCTGAGCCATTGTCGCTTCGCAGATGGTTGAAAATTGTTTGCCGGAGAAATCCACCAGAGCTTGATATCCAACGGCCCACCGGTTTCAAGCTGCTCCTGGTCCAAATCATACCCAACCAGTGTCCAATCACCGGGGAAAGCCCCCGGAGCAAGGATTTGATAACTTGCATCCGCAGATTGCCGCCCTAATGGATAGGTGGGGCCAAGTTCCAATAATTGCTTTTCAACTTGGGCAGCAGCTTGATTTTTGTTTTGTTCGCGTAAATTAACGAACAATCGAAAATGAGCTTCTCTCAAACCTGGCGCTAAGGCGATTGCATCCTGATAAAAGGCTTGCGCCTGGGCTGTGCTAGAAGCTGCTTCTTCCAATTGTCCAAGGTATAACAGCGCTTGTCCCATTTCTGTAGCATAAGACGCATCCCCTTGCCCTATCTCCAGCGCCCGCTCAAACCATTGGCGCGCATCGGGCATATTACCAAAATATTTATATTTTCCAACCAGGAAAGCCAGGCGGGGATTATTGGGAGA
>Ga0100396_1001287_pt1 | contig 16137 bp, 12 predicted proteins | sample CryGeymeta201520_FD_81551 | JGI IMG/M metagenome (GOLD analysis project Ga0100396, IMG submission 81551) | Groundwater microbial communities from Crystal Geyser aquifers in Utah, USA - Crystal Geyser metaG 2015-20 | ecosystem: Environmental > Aquatic > Deep subsurface > Groundwater | place: USA... | reverse complement strand
TTCCCACTCTTCCATCGCCTGGTAACACGCCCGCAGGTTCGCAACCAGGCGCGGGATGTCCGCCGACCCATGTGGGTCGGCGCTGACGGCCTTCACCCAACTGGCATGAAGTTGGCGGAGCAGAGGACACCCTGCGTGCGCAATTCCCTGGTCGTGGTCAACACTCACTTTGTGTGGCATTGCGAGGCCCGTTGTCTGGGCCGAAGCAATCCCAAACTCCATGACAAGGATTGCTTCGTCGCACACCCCGCTCCTCGCAATGACCGTTCGGAGATCGGGATCGCCTCATCCTTCGATCAGGCCCTTGGGCGCCAGCAGGTCGGGGTACTCGCGCTCCAGCCAAGCCCGGAAATGGCGCACCTGCTCGTCGCTCCACCCGATGTAGGGGGGACGCGTGCGCTGATGGCCGGTGAACATGCTGCTGGCCACGGACATCCCCTTGTCGCACACCGGGTCAATGCCGCCTGCGCCCATCTCGTCCAGGATGCCGCCGAGCCCGCGGAAGAAGCGGACCAGGTACATCTGCATGTCCAGCGCTTCGTCCCACTTGCGTGCCTCCGCCAGGCCGAACATCTTGAGCATGTACTGCGGGTTCATGCACACCACCGAGCTGTAGGAGCCGCGGATGCCCATCTGCATCCCGGTGACCAGCAGGTTTTCGGCGACGAAGAAGGCGATCTCCGGGCACATCTGGAGGGCATTCTGGAGCTGGCCGAAGTGGGTTCCCGCAAAGGCGAACTTGACGCCGATCAGGTTGGGCGCCACTTCCAGGATGCGACGGTAGTCGCCGCCGCCGAGGTAGTTCTTGGCACGCGTAATGTTGTAGTGGATGATCGGCAGGCCGGCGCTCGCCGCGACCACATCCCGGAAGAACTGCAAGATCTCCCGGTCGGTCAGTTCCATCCAGTAGGGGAGCACGACCTGCACGCCGTCGGCCCCGGCGCGAAATGCGTACTCGATCTGCCGGCAGATGTCGCGCGTGTCGTCGGCCGCGCAACCGACCTGGATCGGGATGCCGCTGGCAGACACCGCCCCCGTGAAGAGGTCCACCATGTGGCGGAACTCGTCCCAGTCGAGCGCATAGAACTCGCCAGTGCTGCCCGTCGTGTAGATGCCGTGCACCCGTGCGGCGATCAACCGCTGCAGGTTCTCCCGGAACGCGACCTCGTCCAGCGAGAGATCCTCGTGCCAGGGCAAGGTCACGGCGGCCCAGACCCCTTTCAGTGTATCAGATGTCAGTTTGGTGGATGGCATGAACTTGTCTCCCTTTACAGCCCGAACAGCCGCTTTGCGTTCTTGTACATGATCATCTCCGCCTGCTTCAGCGTGAATCCTGCGTCCCAGTAGCCGCCCAGCTCGAAGCCGGCGTCGAAGAGATCCTGGTCAGTGCCGAAGAGCAGCCGCTCCGGGCCAAGCACCTCCAGCGCATTGCGGATGACCTCGCAGTTGATGCCGCTGCCGGCGAACTCGAAGTAGACGTTCGGCACATCCTTCATGATCTTGGGCGTGTTGAACCCGCCGCCGTGCGCCAGGATGATCGGCAGCTTGGGATAGGTCGCGGCCAGGTCGTGGAGCGCTTGCTCCCACCCTGCGCCGTTGTTGTGGATCTTCACCGGCCGACCGTGGCGGGCGATCTCCGCGAAGAGCGCGCAGCTGGCCGGGCTCCCGGTCGGCTGGCCGGAGTATTCGCAGTGGATCTTCACGCCGACGAAGTTGTCGAACTGGTAGTAGTACTCGAGCTGCTTGCGCGACCCCGCCAGGTCGTTCGCGTTCACCACCACGTAGGCCCGCAGCTCGGGATGCCCATCAATCAGTTCCTTCATCTCCGCGTTGCCCGATGCCATGTCATAGAAGATGCCGGGCGCTGAAGAGGCGATCACCGTCTCGATGTTGTAGCGCCGGCAGGAGTCGAGCACAAAATCGGCGCCGGCCGGGCTCATCGGGAAGCGGTAGACGCTGGCGTGCAAGTGCGCGTGCGCATCAATCTTCGGTCCCTCATAGGCGCGGAAGGCGGCGGCTTTGGTGGCAGCCAGCGCCGCGTCCAGCTTGAAGATGCGGATGGCGTTGCCCGCCAGGATCAGCTCCTTCTGCTCCGGCGACAGGTCGGCACGGAAGACCATGTTCATGCTGGCCTGCGGCCCCATGACCGGCGCGTCGGAGCCGTAGAGGATGCGCTCCGGCCCGAACTCCTGGGTGAGCCGCGTGATCGCGTCCGGCGTGCCGAGGTGGCCGGTGTCGAGGTGGACATTCGGGAAGCGACGAAGTGTTTCCTCCACCTCGGCCTGGGTGTAGTAAAAGGTGTTGACCAGCACTAACGGCAGCCCCAACTCATGGGTCAAACGGGAGAGCGGGGCGATGTGCGCCGCGTTGTTCGCCGGCGCGATGATCGGCAGGCCGAGCGGCGCCACCGCTCGCAGCACCCGCTCAGCCGACAGCGAGGCCGCCGACCAATCCTGGAAGGCTACGCCGGGGAACAGGCGAATCGCCTTGAAGCGCCCGGCCTTGATCTGCGCCACGTCCTCCGCCAGCCCGTAGCTGCGCAGTGGGTTGATGGTCGCGACCGGGATCAAGCGCGGATTAGCCCGGCACGCAGCCAGCGTTTCCGCGTTGCCCGAGACGTGGTCGTCGTGCACTCCGCGCAGCGACACGGTCAGCGCGGCCGCGACGCCGTGGCTCGCCATGCGCTGCAGCACCTTTTCCACGCCATAGCCGGGGTTCCAGGTCGGCGCTGTGCCGAAGACTGTGTTGACGTCAATCGCGTACATTACGCTCTCCTCGTTTTCAGTGCGGCGCAGCGAAGCCGTACTTTGCCAGCGCGGCGGTCAGGCGACAGCGTTTCTCCGCGATGCTCAGAGGTCGGCCCGGCGCAACGCCAGGTGCGCCTCATGCTCGAAGGCGCGCATCTGCACGGCCCTCGCGGCCAGCTCGGCGATACAGGAATTGTGACCGCGACGCCGACCGTCGGCCCCAGCGATGGCGTCACCGAGCGGATCGAGCCGCCCATGTAGAATTCGTGGCTGGGCGTAGGGTTGATGTAGCCGATAGTGTTGGCGATCAGCACGGTGTCGAAGTCGCGCAGTTCTTCGAGAATGGCACGGGAGATGGGTATGGCTGTCATTGTCTCCACTCAGCTTCAGGCAGGAGTCAGCAGCCCCTGGTCGGACTTCAGATCGGATGATCCAAGAGGGTGGCCGCGTACAACTCCGCATTTTGCAAGAAAATGCGGAGGCAATAGTTGCCGGCCGGCAGGTCGGCGAGTGTTTTCTCCCGCCAGCGCACGGACAGCCGCAGGCCATCGCCCGTGATCGGTGCCGCATCCTCGCGCGTGAAGCCGGCTACCCGGTAACCGTCGGCGGTCAGCACCTCGACCTCCACGCGGCCCACAGACGCATCGGCGTTGATAGTCATCTCCCGGCAGCCGGTCAGGTCGAGCGGCCGCAACGTGACCTGGCCGACTTCACCCTGGGGCCAGAGCGCGGCGAAGCGATCGCGCGGCATGCTGGCCATCCCGACGCCAGTCTTGAAGGTGATGTCGTCGCCGCCCGTCGCGCCTTCGGCGTAGCCGCCATAGTAGAAGCGGACTTCATCCTCCAGGAATACCGGCGCGGCGTTGGTCAGGATGCTGCCGCAGTCAAACGATCCCTCCTCGCCCCGTGGCAAAAAGAAGGGGCTGCGGAAGGGGCGCTGCCAATGCAGCCCATCGCGGCTGATCGCAAGCTCCGCGTCCATGATGCCTCCCCGGACTTCCCTGTGGAGGATCTGCAGAAGCGCAAGATAGCAGTCGTTGTAGTAAAAGGCTGGTGAATGGTGGAACTCGGCCCAGGGCGGGTCGAATTCATCGGGGGCCAGTACCACTTCGGGCTTCGACCAGTGGATGAAGTCCTTGCTCTGTGTGCGGCCCATGGCGTGCTTCCAGTGCATTCGCCCGTCGGGGCCGTCCAGCCACATCTTGCTGTAGATGACGTACGTTTCACGCTTCGGATCGTAAATCACATCCATCGCGTCCGAGATGGTGAGCGGAATATGCCATTCACGGCCAGGCTCGCCCGCAAACGGCGGCAACTCGTGCCCACCGTAAGAGGTGCGGATCAGCGGCGCCTTCGGGTGCTTCGTCCAGTGAATGCCATCGGGCGAGAAAGCCACCACCAGCCCCGGCCGCTCGATCCTCTCGTCTATCGAGAAATCATACGTCGCCATCTTGTAGCGTCGGGTGGGATCGGGATCGCGCGAGTCCAGAAGCACCGAGTTGGTGTAGCGGTCGGAGTAGCCGCCGTTGCCGATCATCACGATGTTCGTGGGCGAGATTCCGTTGTAGTCGAACAGGTCGAGATCAGGCTTGGTCCAGTGGATGCCGTCTGTGGACTCGGCGTAACAGACCAGGCAGCGGTGCGTCCGCTTCTGGGCAAACGGGCCGGTGAACGCCTGATACCAGAGCTGGTACAGACCGGTGGCCGGGTCGTAGGTGTTGCCAACCCAACCGATGTTGATCTCCCACGGCTTGTCGCGCGCGGGCAGGACCGGGTTCTGCGGGCAGCGATCGAGCGGCCGCAGCCGCCGCGCCGTGCCGGAACGATAAAGGATGTCGTGGTCGTCAACGAAGAGCAACGTTCGGGATGGCAACATATGTTTCTCCTTGAACGGACCTCACCCCCGACCCCTCTCCTGCGAGGAGAGGGGAGCCGTATCGCCCCCTTCCCTCGCAGGGAAGGGGGATGGGGGGTTAGGTCCGAAACCGCAACGAGTAGACGTCCGCATCCTTCAGGGCGAACCGCAGGCGCACGGGCTGCCCGGCCAGATGGCTCACATCGGAGCCTGAAGCCCACTGGACGGCCTGCTCGATCTGATCACCGTACATCTCCGGGCAGTCGGCCAGCGCGTAGCCGGAGAGCGCATGGCCCTCCGCATCCTGGATCTCCACGCGCACGCTGCCGGCGGCTGACGTCTCGTAGTTGAGCATCAGCTCCCGCACCTCGAAGACCAACGGCTTTGTGACCGCCTCACCGCCGTAGTAGCCCGCATAAAGGGAGGCGAACCCGTCCAGTCGCACAGTCCCGCGGCGCAGTCGACAGGTCGGATGCCGGTAATGCTCCACCCAATAGACCGAGAGCTCGTCCGCCGCGGTCTGCAGCACGCCGAAGGCTACACCGATATTCCGCTCGGTCCAGTTCTCCCAGTCTCGACCCGGCCGGATGAACGCCTCCATGAAGCGGCGATCCCAGTGCAGCCCATCGCGGCTCGTCATGAAGACCGCGTCGCTCACCCCGGGATCGGAGTGCTGGAGGATCGCCTTACGCTCCGGCACGAAGCGCTTGGGGAACGACAGGTAGATGTGCGGCGCGCGGGGACAGGGAGTCGCCGCGTTGGTGTAGAGCTGTTCGAGCGGTGTGTTGCCGTAGTCGAACCACTGCCCCGGCGTCCAGTGCTCGAAGTCGTCCGATGTGGCCCATTTCACGCTGCGGATGCCGCGATAGCGCTTGCCGGTCTGGTTGATGTCGATGAAATCGCGATAGAAGGCCACATAGTGCTTGCGGTAGTCATCCCAGTAGGCCAGGTTCTGGGAATCGAACGCGCCGTCGGTGATAATGGGGGTGTCGCGCCAACGTCGCCAGCGGAAGCCGTCATTGGAGACATAGGGCATCAGAACCGGCGTGCGATCGGGCAACAACTCCACGCCAACCGCCTTCCAGCGCTCTGACGGGGGCACGGCCGGGTTGCGGTCGTAGAACGGGACGAAGCCGTCCTCGGCCACCTGGCCGGTAAGAATGATGTTGTTGTCGTGCGAGCCTTCCCACTCGAACAGCCCCAGGTTCGGGCGCTCCCAATGGATGCCGTCCTTGCTCAGCGCGACCGCCTGCGTGGCCGGCGCGCCCTCCGCCTTCCAACCGCGGTAGTACATGCGATACTCGCCCTCGTGTTCCAGCATGGTGACGTAGAACGACACGTCGCCCTCCCAGGGCCGGTCGAAGGCGAAGATCTCTGCGGGCTGGGGCGAATGCATGCGCAGGGTCGCGCCGTCCAGCCTGTCCAAAAGCCAGTCATCGAGGAACGGCTCCAGCCGGGAGCCGATGGTACGCACGGAAGTGTCTTGCATGGTTGGCCTTCCTTTCTGCTCAGAACGTTTTTGCGCAGATGGAATCGAGCCTTTAGGCGGTTTGGCGGTCAGAGGATGAAACCGGCTGAAGCCTCGATTCCAGCTTGTCACAGTGTTCTCTTCACACGCCTGCCCGTCTGCGGCATGGATAGTTCAGCGAGATAAATGCCGGAATGTCGTGATCACCGCAGATACACGGCATACAGCCGCGGTTCCACGGCGTCGGTCTTCTGCAGATGAAACCTAAAGCGCACGGTTTGGCCGCCCAGCGCGGCCAGGTCGCCTTGGGGCCACGTCACCGCGCAGTCCAGACCTCCTTCGATCTTCGACGCACCGCTCTGCTCCCCGGAGTATGCCGGCAGGAGGCCAAAGCGCGCGTCGGCGACTTCGACATGCATGTCGCAGGCACGGTCGGCGTTGAGGCTCACCTGGCAGCCTTCCGCCGGCAGCGTGATCGGACACGACCAAACTGAGCCCTCCGCCTGGTCGGGGAAGAGGCCGAGGCTGCCCCAGCGGTCGCGTGGCAGGGTAGCCAGGGCGATCTCGGCGTAGTAGTTGTTCACATCCGCCGTGTTGGCCCACCGGCCATGGTAGATGCGCGTCTCGTCCCCCACGTTGAGGATGCCGTTGCCCTGGCACAGGATCATCGAGTACTTCACGCCCGGCAGGTTGATCGGTGACTCGTCCCCGTGGAGCCACACATGCCCCTTCATCGGCTCGCGAAAATGGAGGCCGTCGTTGGAAACCACGAGGCCGAAGTCGCCGGCGGTGGTTCCGATGCCGAACCAGTCGGTCGGCGTGGGGAATGGCCTGTTGTGCCAGATGCAGTAGAGGCCCACGCACACATTGCCGAAGCTGGATGCACCCACGCCGATGTGCACCTGGTCGTAGGGCTGGGTGTGCCCGCGATCGGCAGGGTTCTGTGGCTCGGGCAGCCAGAAGGCATCACCCGATTCCTGCAGCCAATGGTCGAAGTCGGATGAGAGGATCGCGCCGCCCTGGCGGCCGGCCGGATGCCCGCCCTCGCTGCGCTGTAGCATCTGGCCGTGCACGCAGAACAGCCCGTTGTGCTTGAATAGCGAAGATTGCTCGATGAACGAATCGAACGGCAGGTCAGCGCCGTCCGTCCAGCGGAAGCCGTCCGCGCTGGTGGCCGTGCGGATTGTCCAGAACTTGCGGTTTTCGGGCCGGTAATTGTAGACCAGCTTGAAGCGCCGCACCGGGTTGGGATCCTCATCGTCCTTGATGACGTGCACCCCTTCGCTGTGCGCGTGCTTCAGCGCGATGATATTGTTCTCCAGGCTGCCGTGCCAGGCCACCTGATGCAGGGCCGGCTTGACCCAATGGAGGCCGTCCTCACTCTCGGCGTAGCAGGTCGGACCTTCGACCAGGTTGCCCAGGTGGGGATCGCGGCCCTCCCCGTAGTGGACGGCGTAGTACCACATCCGGTACTTGTCGCCTTCGTGAACCACCCCGCCGTAGAAGTGCGTCGCACACCCGTCAGGCGCGCTGCGATCCTTTTCGGGGGTGAGCACGGGTTCGGGCCGCACGGCCGGCCTGGTGATGTAGTAGCACAGGTTTCTGCGCAGGGGCAAGGAGACATCGTCAATCGCCAGCAGCATGGCCTGCCGAACGCTGACGCCGGTGGTCGGGAAGAAGAGTCGGTCTGACATGGGATCTCCTTTACTGGCTCAGATAGATGGCATACAGTCGCGGCTCGGCGGGCCCCTGCTTCTTGACCTGGATGCGGAAACGCACGGTCTCACCGCCGAGCGCCTGCAAGCTGCCCGCCGGCCACGCGACCGGGCAGTCCAGCCCACCTTCAACCTGTGTGATGCCGCTCTGCTCCCCGGAATAGACGGGCAGGAGGTTGAAGCGCTCATCGGCGATCTCGACGCGCAGGGCGCTGGCGTGATCGGCGTTGAGGATCACCTGGCAGCCGCCCTCCGGCAGCGTCACCGGGCACGACCAGGCCGAGCCTTCTGCCTGGTCGGGGAAGAGGCCGAGCGCGCCCCAGCGGTCACGCGGGAGCATCGCCAAAGCCACCTCAGAGTAATACAGATCCTGGTAGAACTGGTCCTCCTTGGACTTGTCCACCTGGATGGATGGGTTCACATACGGCGCGTTGCGCCAGCGGCCGTGATAGATGCGCGTCTCGTCTCCCACGTTCAGGATGCCATTGCATTGCTCGAGAATAGTCGGGTAGAAGAAGCCGGGCGCCGACGTGGCGGGGTTTTCCTTTTCGCTGATGTAGACCTGTCCCTTCACCGGCTCCCGGAAATGGAAGCCGTCGTTCGACACCACCAGCCCCAGGTCGCCTGATGTGGTCGCCAGGCCAAACCAGTCGCCGGGATTGGGCCGGGCGTGCCACATGCAATACAGCCCCACCAATACGTTGCCCAGGCTGTACGCGGCATTGCCGAGGTGAACTTGATCGTAGCCTTTCTCGTTGCCCCCTTCGGCCGGCTCTGGAAGCGCAAACGATTCGGCGATCTCCGGAAGCCAACGGTCGAAATCGGGCGAGACGGCGACGTGGCCTTGCCGCCCGCGCTTGCGCCCCCCTTCGCCGCGCGGCCACATCTGCGCGTTGACGAAGTAGAGGCCGTTGAACTTATAGAACCCGGATTGCTCCATCGCCTCGGCTACGGGTGTCTCGGGGCCGGCCGTCCAGTGCAGGCCGTCGGGACTGGTGGCCGTCCGCATCGTCGGGTAGCGCCGGCTCGGCACGAACGACTCGTAGACGGCCTTGTACCGGCGTTTCGGGTCCGGATCGTCCTCGTCTTTGATCAACTCGACCCCTTCGGTGCGCGGATCGGGTAACGCGATGGCGTTGTTCTCCAGGCTGCCCTTGTACAGCACCTGGCGCAGTTTGGGCTTGACGAAATGCAGGCCATCGTCGCTCTCGGCGTAGCAGATCGGGCCTTCCCGGAGCTCGCCCGGCTTGTCGCCCAGGCCGACGGCGTAGTACCACATGCGGTACTTGCCCTCGTCCAGCAGCACCGTGCCGTAGAAGTGCGTGCCGATGAAGTCGGGCGCGTCGCGGTCCTCGCGACTGGGGGTCAGAACGGGCTCACGGCGGTAGCTCGGCTTCGTGAGATAGTAGCAAAGGTTCCGGCGCAGGGGGAGGGAATAGTCGTCGATTGCCAGCAGTGTGGCGTTTGGTGTTTGGATGCCGGTTGTCGGGAAGAAGAAGGCCTTTGTCATGTCGTTTGTTCCTTTCTTCGGATACACGGTTGGGCCGGTTTCAGCCGGCGCGGACGATCACCGAGGGTTGTTCAGCCGCTTCAGCCCCACCACGAGCCGCTCGCACTCCGCCGCCGTGTTGAACGCGTGCGTCGAGACGCGCACCGGCTCGTCATCCCGATCCAGCGGAGCCACCAGTACGCGTTCGTGTTCCCAGAAGGTGTTCAGGAACTACAATCTGAATGTCTACGGTCACTGGGCAAGCTGCAACAAGAAGCGCCTCCCGGCACTGCGCCAGTCGTCCGACAAGGAATGTCCTTCCGAAAGCACGACGTGAAGCTCCAGAAGCGACGGCGCCACGTCGCGCCGGGCTTCCTCCTCCAGGATGCGCAGGGCCAGGCGAACGCAACAGTTGCTGCCCACGCGTGCATCCGCATTGCCGATCGCGAGGAATACGGCTCGCCCCGCGAGCTCGGCCGCCCAGTTGTCCAGCGCCAGGGCTTTGATCTCGGGCCGCTCTTTGACCGCCGCGAACTCGCTGAGCGCGCGCCAGTCCGTGACCGGGGCCAGCCCGGCCACGGCCCGGATGCGCGGGTCGGCGGCGGCCAGGCGCAGGGCGCAGTAAGCTGCGCGCGAGACGCCGCACGCGACGACGCGCTCACTCCCCGGGATGCCGAGCCGCCGGCACGCGTCGATGGTCGCCCGCCCGTCCGACACGAAGCGGGCGAAGGGGTCGCGCTCGGCGAGAAGGGCGGCGCACATGCCCCCGATCCCCTCACCGAAGGCGTCAATGCGCCCGCCGTGGTTGGGCAGGTCGAAGCTCAGTGCGTAGTGGCCCGCCTCGGTGAAGACCCGTGCCGGCAGGTGGTGCGGATCTTCGGTCAGGGCGGAGTACCGGGTCATGCCGAAGGTGAAGACCAGGGCAGGCTCGGCGGCGGGGGCGCCGTCCGGCGCGGCCAGGCTGCACGCCAGCGGGCCGTCCGGCGTTTCGATCACGATCTCGGTGATCTTCATGGGATGCCTCTAGCCCGGACAGGCCAGGACCACTCACCACAAAGGCACGAAGCCACCAAGCACACAAAGACCACTCATCCCCTTGTGCTTCTTTGTGTCTTGGTGTCTTTGTGGTGAAGCCCTCGTCACTGGTGCAGGAATCCAACCGGTAGGCGCCAATGTTCGGGCATCGGCGATCACCGAACTCCGACGTTTACCAGCTCTGCGGTCGAGAGCTCGTTCAGCAGCGGCTCGTCGCGCATGAAGCGCGCCAGATTCTGGCCGAACAGATCCCACACGCGCGGCAGAAACTCGCGACCGGCGCTCGACCCGGAGATGTGGGGGGTCAGCACCACATTGGGCATGTCCCACAGCGGGTGCTCCGGCGGCAGCGGATAGCGGAAGTGCGTGTCCAGGGCTGCCCCCGCGATCCAGCCCTCGCGCAACGCCCACAGGAGAGCCTCCTCGACAAGCAGCGGGCCGCGTGCCGGGTTGAGGAGCACCGCGGTCGGCTTCATCATGCGCAGCTCGTTCTCCCCGATGATCCCGCGCGACTTGGCGGTCAACGGCATGCACAAGATCAAAAAGTCGAGGTGGGGCAGGAACTCTGTCATCTGGCTGGTGACGAAGGTGCGCTGCGGCGCTGCGGCCTCGGGATCGCCGGTCCCGGGCAGAGCGTATCGGTTTGGCCGCGGGCCGATCGGCCGCTGAGCCATCGCCCACACCTCCAGCCCGAGGCAGCGGCACAAACGCCCGACCTCTCGGCCGATATTGCCGTAGCCGATGATGCCCACGCGGCGGCCGCGCAGCTCGGACTGGAAGCGGGCGCTGCGATCCCACACATGCGCTTGCTGGTTGGCAAGCAGCCCGCGCAGGTCGCGCTCGAACAGGATCATCATCGCGAGGCACCACTCGGCGATCGGCACGTCGTTGACGCCGCTGGCATTGCTGACGCGCACCCCGCGCTCGACCAGCGGGAACCCCTTGAGCTGCTCGTAGCCCGCCGAGCCGAGCTGCATCCATTCCAGGTCGGCCATCTCCGCCATGTTCGTCGGTGGAAACTCGCCGAAGATGACGGTGCAATCCCCGATCTGAGCAGCGGGCAGCGAAATGAAGTCTTCGAAGGGCGGCACGATCTTGACGTTCTCCGCGCCGACGAGTTGGCGGATTTGCTCCAGTCCCGGTTGCCAGATATCCATGGCGACCAGCGCGCGAGGACCTTTCTTCATGCTTCACTCCGGGTTGCGGCGATGTACTCGTTGATCTCTGTCAGGGTGTCGAGGCAGGCGCGATAGCTCGTCTCGAGCCGGTCGAGGTACGCCGGCTCGTGCGCTGCGGCGATCAACGTGATGTGCAAGTCGCGGAAGCCGGCGTCGCGGGCGGTCTCCCACAGCACCTCCGCCACGTGTTCCGGCGGCTGCTCTGCCAGGTCGAAGTGCTGCGGATGGATCGTCATCTCCAGGTATGTCTCCGGCAGATTCTCTCGCAGCTTCTTGACCGTGCCGGACAGCAGTCGCGTTTGTATCGTGGTGATGTTCCGCTGGTGCGGGTGCCGGCCCCACTTCTCGTAGAGGTGCACCGACGGGCCGCACGAGTGGTAGTTGCACGGAATGTCGGCGGGCGTGTGGTGCACCTTTTGCACGTAATCGAACAGCCTGGCATCCCACGCCAGGCCGTAGCGCTCGAAGAGCCGCGGTGACAACATGCAGGTGACATCGCCGCCGAAACCGCAGAGCGCATCGAACGATTCGTCCTTCAGGCTCAGGATGAACTCGGTGTAGCTCGTGCTTAGCTCGAAGCACTTGTCCATCAGCGCATCGGCCATCTCACGATCGCCGCCCACGATCTCCAGGAAGCGGGTAGTGCCGATGATGAAGATGCCGAGATCCACGAACGCCGGATAGTTGATGGATTTGACCGCCGCGCCGCCGGGCCGTGTCATGTAGTAGGTGATGCCCCAGCCGTCGCCATCGTCGGGGAACGCCTCCATCCAACGGGCGTGCGAGGCCAGCATCTTGGCGACAGGCTCCGTGGCTGGCCAATCCGGGATGGGGATGCCCCGCACGTCGGCAACCGACTTGACCGTGTCCATGTAGTGGGCGCGCTCTTGCCACCAACTGTGCGTCCGGTCGTCCCATTCAGGCGGCGGCGCGCCCAGGCATTCGGCGATCATGAAGCGCGCGTCGTACCAGTTCCAACTGCCCAGGGAAGGAAGCTGGCCGGCAGCCTGCATCTCACGCTGGCGCCGCGGCCGGCCGAAGCGCTGGCCGATCTCGCGCGTCACCTGCTGGATGCTGCGCCCTTCACGTTCCATCTGTTCGGCCCAGCGCTCGCGGCGTTCCCGGCCCTCGGCCGCGCGGCGGCGCATCTCTTCTACGCTGGCGCGCGGGTCGGCGTAGATCGGCTGCAGCCACGTCACGTCGAGCCAGACGGAGGAACAGACTTCGTGGGAATGACCGTTGCTGTTCATCACACCTCGCACCATTTCTCAAGCTGACATCCTGAGCGGAGTGGCGGCCGTTTCGCCACGCAGTTGAAGGATGCGCTCGCTGACCATACAGACGCATCCTTCGACTACACCCTGCAAACGGCGCAGGGTTCCGCTCAGGATGCTCTTCTTTCCTTGGCGGTTCGCCTCAATCCGTCAAGATCTTCCCCGGCACGCTATTGAACTCGCCCGAGCCGGGCACAAACGGGAACTTCGCCTTGATCTCGTCGGTCAGCCGCACGCCCAGGCCGGGTGCGGTCGGGGGCAGCACGTAGCCGTCCTTCATCACGAACGAGTCGCCCCACAGCTCGGTGTGCAGGGGACCGGCTGCCGGCGGGATCTCCAGGATGACGGTGTTCGGGGAGGCGAACGCGGCGTGGAGATTCTGCATCTGCGCGACGCCCGCACCCCATGAGTGCGTGGCGATCTTCACCCGCCGCGCGTCGAACATCCGGGCCACGCGCATGAACTCCTCCATCCCGCCCATGAAGGCCGCGTCGAGTTGCGCGACCTTCAACGCGCCCAGGTCGGCGAACTGGCGGAACTCGTTGAGAGTGGTGAGGCATTCGCCGCCTGCGACCGGCACCGTGGTGGCGCGCACCAACTCGGCATAGCCCCAAGGGTTGGTGTAGGGGAGCGGCTCCTCGAATAAAAATAGATCGAACGGCTCCAGCGCCTTGAGCACGGCTTTGGCGGTTTCCAGGTCCCAGGTGGCGCTTTGCGGGTTGCCCATGTGACCGTCCATCAGGATTGCGATCTCTGGCCCGACGTGCTTGCGCATCAGCGTAGCCTTGCCGGCCTCCATATCTACCGTCGCGCTGCGCGTAGGCGCCTCCACCGGCGCCCCCCGATCGTCGTCCCAGTAGCCGGCGCCCACCTTGAAGGCGCGGAAGCCCAGCCCCAGGTAGAATTCGATCTTGCCCTTCAGGTGGTCCTCTGGATAGTTGCTCGGCCCGCCCGTGGCATAGGCCAGCAGCCTATCGTGGCGCCGGCCGCCGAGCAGCTCGTAGACGGGCAGGCCCAGGATCTTGCCCTTCAGATCCCACAGCGCCGCCTCGATGCCGGACAGCACCGACGCCCCGAAACCGATACGGCACCAGAAGTTCTCGCAGAAATACATCCGCTGCCACAGCGTGTGGATGCCGACCTCCATGATGTCCACGCCCAGCAGGATTGGCTTGAAGTATTCGACGGCGGTTGCCACCAGCTCGGGGCAGAAGTAGCCGATATAGCATTCGCCGATGCCGGTGTGCGGCCCGTCGGTATGGATCTCGATCAGCGCCGCGCTGCGCAGCTTGCGTGCGGACAGGATATAGGGGTCGCCCGTGCAGGGGCCGGTGAGCAGGGTGGTCTTGACATCGGTGATTTTCATGCGATCTAACTCTCCACAAACCCAAACGCGTGCAACCTCGCCCGTCGCAGCTTGAATCGCAGCCGCATCGGCTTGCCCTGCCACGCCGACACATCCGCCTGCCCATTCCACGTCACGGTCTGTTCCGGGCGGTCGCCAGAGATGGGATCGCACTCGGCGAAAGAGCAGCCGGGCACAGCCTGCCCGCTTGCCTCGGCCAGTTCGACGCGGACTTCGCCGCCGAAGCGCGTCCAGACATTCAGCGTCAGGCGCGATCCCGCAAAGGTGAGCGGCACGGTCGTGCAGCCGCCCTCCGTTTCAGCCTCCAACGAGGTGAAGCCATCCTCTCGCCAGATCGCGCGGCAGATGTAGCCGCGATGCGGCTTAACGGCCGGCCGGCCCTCGGTGAAGTGCTCTTGGTTGTGAGTGTGCCATTGGGGTCCGAGGGGCAGCGACCACTCGCCGGGGCGGAGGGCGACCAGCCCGCACCCCGCGTACACGCCGCCCTCCCAACCGCTGCCCGGCTCGCCTGCGGGCACCATCGGCTGGCGCGAGGGGCGTTGCCAACCGCCCGCGCTGGCGCGGCTGGTCATCAGGTGCACTTCCAGCACGTCCTTGCTGCGCTGATAAAAGGCCGGGAACATCAGATGGGCATCGGGTGTGCCGGGCCAGGGGACGTAGCCGTTGGTGTAGATGTCGGCGTCGGGGGTGTCGAGCGCATCCGGCCCGACGATCTCCTGTGGTCGCGGCCAGTTGCGGAAGTCTTCCGTCTCGGCGTAGGCGATGGTGCGTCGGCCGTGCCATTTGCCGTGCATCAGGCCCCGCCAACCGCGGAAGAAGCCCACGTAGCGACCCTTGACCGGGTCGAACCTGACGACGGTCTGCGTGTCGCTCATATAATCGGTGAGCACCGGCTGCTAAATCGCAGTCCAGTGCAGCCCATCGGGCGACACAGCGCCGAACACACACAGCACGCCGTTCTCGCGGCCCATGTGCACGAGCTTATAGCGCTCGTGGGCCGGCGCGCAGGGGTCCTTGAAGACAGTCCCACCGTGCGCACCGCGGCCGAGGGCCGGCTCCAGCCCGAATACCAGATTGTTGGCCCTCGAGTCCTGAAACGTCAGCGCACCGATCTCCGGCTTCGTCCAGTTGACCCCATCCGTGGATTCGGCGTAGGCGAGCATGGCCTTGAGGTCTTCGGCTTGCGTCTGCTCGGGGTGATAGTGCGGCTCATAGTACAGCCGGAAGCGGCCCTCGTCCTCGAAGAGGGTGCAGTAGACGTTGATGAACGTCTCCCACGGTCGGTCGGCCGCCACCAGGGGCGTGGCGTCGATGCGCGGCGGATGCACGGCCAGGTGGACTCCGAAGGGCATCTCCCAACTGGTGACTGCCCCGCCCCAGGCGACGCCGTATCCTGGCTCGATGAGGTCCCAGTCCACGAAGACTTGTTTGCGGTTTGCGATGTCGTAAGTCACAGTTGCCTCCTCTGAAAGAGTCATTGCGAGCGGTGTGTGCGAGGTAATCCCCTCCTTGACAAAGTCATTGCGAGCGGTGTGTGCGAAGCAATCCCCTCCGCCAAGCAAGGGATTGCTTCGGGGCACAACCCGCCCCTCGCAATGACCCTATAAACGCAGGGGATGCTATGCTAAATCGCCTTACTCGACCGGGGGTTCAGCGCGTCGTTCAGGCCATCTCCCAGGAAGTTGATGCCCAGCGTGACGATGGCCAGCGTCGCCGCAGGCACGGCCACCAGCCAGGGACGGTAGGACCAGCTCCCGATATTGGACGAGATCATGTTGCCCCAGCTCGCCTGTGGCGGCATCACGCCGATGCCCAGAAAGCTGAGTGAGGATTCGAGCACCATCGCGCCCGACAGGCTGAAGGTCATATGGACGATGACCGGCCCCAGGCCGTTGGGCAACAGATAGCGCAGGGCGATCCCCCGCCCCGTGACGCCGACCGCACGCGCGGCCTCGACGTACTCCTTCTCGCGCAGCGACAGGATCTGCCCGCGGATCAGGCGGCAATAGG
>Ga0100396_1001286_pt1 | contig 16137 bp, 11 predicted proteins | sample CryGeymeta201520_FD_81551 | JGI IMG/M metagenome (GOLD analysis project Ga0100396, IMG submission 81551) | Groundwater microbial communities from Crystal Geyser aquifers in Utah, USA - Crystal Geyser metaG 2015-20 | ecosystem: Environmental > Aquatic > Deep subsurface > Groundwater | place: USA... | reverse complement strand
CCTTATCTTCCCAATCTTGTCTTCCCAATCTTGTCTTCCCAATCTTTTCTTCTCAATCTTGTCTTCCCAATCTTGTCTTCTCAACCCTGTCTTCCCAATCTCTTCTTCTCAATCTTGTCTTCCCAATCTTGTCTTCTCAATCTTTTCTTCCCAATCTTTTCTTCCCAATCTTTTCTTCCCAATCTTGTCTTCCCAATCTTGTCTTCCCAATCTTGTCTTGAATTCAGCATTTAAAGAGTTAACCGGATACCACAAATTAATGTTTTTGCTTGTGGTGTTTGCAACGAAGGTCCTGCAAAAGAAACATTTCCTTGCTGACTGTTTGGGTCAACATTTCGCATTGCTTCAGGGTCCCATCCTGGATACTTTGTAAATGTAAGTATGTTTGTTCCTCCAATATAAATTTTACAAGTAGTTAGCTTTAGTTTTTTGCAGAGTTTTTCTGAAAACATGTACGAAAGCGTAATAGAGCGCAATCGTATATACGAAGCATCATAAAGGAATCTATTGGAATTGGTAGGTGTGTAATAGTTCAGAGCAGGAACTTTATTACTCTGGTTCACTGATGTCCAAGCATCTAATACTTCAGGTCTTTGTGCAATTTGTTTCCATGCCCCTATCTGTTGTTTTGCAGGGTCATCATAAATAGTATTACCATAAACAAAACTGAAAAGAAAATTCAATTCTATATTCTTATAAGAGAATGTATTTGTAATACCTCCTAAAAATTTTGGCATAGGATTTCCGCAAGGCACACGGTTATCATAGAAATTTGGATTATTTGAAGTAATAATATTTCCGTTAATGTCGTAAAATAAATCTTGTCCGGCATGAACAAATTCGGTACCTGTAATATTTCCGTTAAGGTCGTAAACATTCATAGTCTCATCATGCTGCTGTATTCCTGCAAATGGTACCAAATAAGCCTGCCCAACAGGCTCACCGACCATTACACGCCCTTCACCAGGTTCACCACTTTCAAATGCGTCGGGTGGCAACCCTGCTAAATCAATTACTTTATTTCTGTTAAATGAAATATTAAAATCAGTTGTCCATTTGAATTTTCCTGTCAAATTCCTTGATACAAGTGTAAATTCGTATCCATGATTATTCATTTTGCCAACATTTTCCAATATTGAACTAAAACCTGACGAAGAAGGAATAGAAACATTCAATAACATATCGGAAGTTCTTTTGAAATAATAAGTAGCAGTTCCCGAGATTCTATTTTTAAGTACTCCCCATTCTACGGTTAAATCCAATTGTTTAGATTTTTCCCAGCTTAAATTCGGATTGGGCAATACACCGGGTGCAATTCCTGTATTTCCTGCATATCCGTGATTAGGATAGTAAACCCCGAGATATGCAAAATCGCCTATATTTGCATTTCCTGTATATCCAAAACTACCGCGCAGTTTAAGATAACTAAGAATTTTTGAATGCTCCAGAAAATTTTCATCGGAAGCAATCCATGCTGTTGAAATGGCAGGGAACCATCCGTAACGATTATTTTCACCAAAACGTGATGAACCATCGTTTCTAATACTAAAAGCAGCAATATATTTATTTTTGAGTTTATAATTCAACCGAAAGAAATTGGAAATAAATGCTGAGCCTGTTTCATAATAATAACCTGTTTTATTAGAAGCGTCGGCTGCATTAGGTGTCGTATAAAAATCGTTCGGAAAATCCCATCCATTAAGCCCTACACCATTGGTATGCGATTTTTGTATAGAATTTCCCAATGTTGCAGTAAAATCATGAAGAGCATTTATTTCTTTTTCATACGTAAAAAAATTATTAGTAGTCCAATTAATTACGTCTGTATGCCTGTTCCATGCGCTTGAAACGGATGTCGCATCCTGAACATTTCTAAAGTCAAATTGGTCTTCGTTCTGATCGAGTACATCAATACCAAATTCTGACCGGAATTTAAGAGAATTATTAAAAGTATAATCGGCATATACATTTGAAATAGTACGAAAAGATTTAACTATATATTTTTTTGTATCAAGTTCCCATACAGGATTGCTGGTGTATCCTTGTTTTGTGGGACTAAAATAAGAGCCATCGGCATTATAAACAGGCAAATAGGGAAACATTCGCTGTGCATCGCCAAGTCCTCCGGCATCGCCAATGGGTATTCTTTTATTATTTGAAAATGCAAGTCCCATGTTAACTCCAAGTTTTAATTTATCTGTTGCATTATTTTCAAGATTTATGCGTCCATTAATTTTTTCGTAATCATTACCTTTTAAGAATCCTTTTTCTTTAAAATATGTTCCTCCTGCATAAAATATAGTTTTATCGTTACCTCCTGATGCAGAAACCGAAGCTTGTTGTTGATTTCCTAATTGTAAAGTTTTATCAATCCAATCGGTTCCACCAAGTTCGGCAAGCGAATCGGCTTGTCCCCTTGTCCAACTACCATAGATAGGAGTATTAGCAGGTTCAGGACCCATACCCATTTCTGCACGAGCTCTGTCACGTAACGACAGCATTTCTGTCGCTGAAAGAAGTTTAAGCCTGTTGGTTTCTTTCACTATTCCCGATGAGATACTTGCATCAAATTTTGTTTTTCCGGCTTTACCTTTTTTGGTGGTTACAATTATAACACCATTGGCACCTCTTGAACCATAAATAGCTGCAGAAGCTGCATCTTTCAGCACTTCAATTGATTCGATATCATTTTGATTTAAGTCGGAAAAAGCATTGGTTCCTGAACCCAATGCGCCTGAACTATAATCGCCGGATGTTACAGGTATTCCATCTATTACATAGAGAGGTTCGCTACCTGCTGAAATTGAACTTGTACCTCTTATATTAATCTTTACAGGAGCTCCTGCAACACCATTTGCAGTTATTATTTGAACTCCCGAAGCTCTTCCTTGCATTACCTGTTCAAAACTTCCACTTCCCGATGATTGTGTAAGGTCTTTAGCTTTGATGGTTTCGATAGAACCGGTAACTTCTCTTTTTTCTTTTACTCCATATCCTACAACAACTACTTGATTAAGTAAAAGTACATCTTCTTTCATAACAAAATTAACTTCTTTTTTTTCATGCTCTAATAATGTTAGTTTCTGTTCTGACTTTAAATAACCCATCATGTTTGCTACGATAGTATATGTACCGGCACCCAGATTTCCGATAGCATATTCTCCGTTGATATTGGTAGTGGTACCAATTGTAGTAGTTTTAACGATTACAGAAACAAAGCCCATCGGCTGATTTTTTTCGTCTGTTACAATACCGCTTAATGTTGCTTTCTGAGCATAAGAGGAAATATACATGAGCCCTATTAAAATAAAAGAAAAAATGCGTTTCATAAAATTTTTCATAATCATTGTTTTGAGAAAATCTATTGCATTAATTAAAAAAACAAAGATATTAAATATTAAAATAATCGCTACTACTCGAATGTTTGTTTTTTGAAATTTGAAGAATTATTTATGAAAAATTGTTGCCACTGGTTACACGGGTTTTTTTATTTTTAATTCGTTCACCCTGTTAAATACTTATTAAATCACTTATTACAAAGATATTGCAACTACCATTCGACAAGCTCATGGCAGGCTTTGCATAAATTATTGTATCGTAGCTATTAAATCTTTGTAGAAAAATAAAATTATAAAAACAAACCCCATCGGGGTGAAATCTTTTGAAATTATACGATTTCAGGGAATTTCATTCGTTTCTCTATTTTTTTGTCGGTTAGTAGTGAAAAGAATAATAAAACATTTTTTTTGGTTTACTGAAAAATATTTTATCTTTGTTTCTTAGTTCACGGATTCAGGTCTAAAGTTAAATTTGACACTCATAATTTTTTTCTATATTTGTAAAAATTTATTTATATGACAAACACATCTTTATATACAAGGATTTCAACACTTCCCCGACAAATTCAAAATGAGATTTTTGATTATATGGAGTTTTTAATTCAAAAATATAAACCTCAAAGAACTAAGATTCGTCCTAAAGCCGGTTGTATGCAAGGAACTTTTCAAATGAGTCCAGATTTTAATGAACCTTTAGATGATTTCAAAGAATATATGAAATGAGGATACTTATAGATACGCAAGCTTTTATATGGTTCGTTGAGAATGACAAGCAACTTCCAACCATGATAAAAAAAGAACTTGAAGATTTTGATAATTCTCTAATTATAAGTATTGCTTCTCTATGGGAAATGACAATTAAAATATCACTTGGTAAACTTCATCTGGGATGTGATATTGAAGAGATGATAGATAAAGTGTATCGTAATGGATTTGAATTACTTCCAATTCTTCCTGAACATATTATAAAACTTAGTACACTTGATTATTTTCATAGAGACCCATTTGATAGAATTATTATTTCTCAAGGGTTAAGTGAAAATATGGTAATCATCAGTTCAGATAAAGTGTTCGATGATTATGGAGTAAGGAGAAAATGGAATAAATAGTGTCTGTCCATAATGTCCGATTTTTTCGTTATACTCGTTTTGAAAACAGTCATTTACTACAGTAAACTCCTTGGTTTTCAAAACTTCGTATGCCTCAAACTCGAACATTATAGTTCAGACACTGACTTTATGGACAAGCACTAATTAACAAAATTTTACTTAATTTTGTTCTGAAATTTTTGAATATGAAAATCATAAAAATAAATCCCAAAAAATCACTGAATAAAGCATTTTTAAAGCAAAGACCTTTAAGAACTGGGATTGATTTATTCAAATCTAATCTTATCCGCCTTTTAGGTAAAGTTGATGAAATTGAGCGTGAAGAAAATCAAAAAAATCATATTCGCGATTTCTTACTCGACACATACTACAAGAATATTAACGAAATAAATACAAAAGATTCTAAAGACCTTGTAATTCATCTTGGTAAAACCAACAAAGAAAAAGTTGGGGTAATAATTGAAGCTAAACGACCTGAAAACAAAATCGAAATGCTCTCTGAAAATAAGCCCAATTCTAAAGCATTTCAGGAACTTGTACTTTATTATTTGAGAGAACGCATTGAAGAAAACAATATTGACATAAAATACCTTATTGTTACAAATATATATGAATGGTACATGTTTGAAGCTTCATATTTCGAAAAGTTGTTTTTCAGAAATAAAACCTTTGTAAAACAATATGAAGAATGGCGTGACGGGCAAAAAGTAACAACCGACACTAATCTTTTTTATAATTCAATTGCAAAACCATTTATTGACAAGATTGAAGATGAAGTTCCTTGTACTTATTTTGACATCAGAGATTATGAAGAATTTTTAAGAAACAATAATTATGAAGACGATAAAAATTTAATCGCTCTACAAAAATTACTATCTCCATTCTTTCTTTTAAAGGTTCCTTTTGCTAATGACAGCAATTCATTAAACGAAAATTTTTATAAAGAACTATTGCACATTGTTGGATTGGAAGAAGTAAAAGATGGCAGTAAAAATGTAATTCGCAGAAAAGAAAAAGATAAACAAGCCGGCTCTTTAATTGAAATCACAATAAGTATTTTAATTACAGAAGATTCATTAAATAAAATTAAAGATAAAACAGTTTATGGCGAAACTAAAGACGAACAACTTTTTAATATTGCTCTTGAGCTTTGTTTAATATGGATAAACCGTATTTTGTTTCTGAAATTACTCGAAGGTAAACTTATAACATATCACAAAGGGAATAAGGAATATCGTTTTTTAAATTCTGAAACACTCAATGACTTTGATGAATTATATAAACTTTTTCATCAGGTATTAGCCAAAAATACTAATGACAGAACAATAAATATTAAACAGAAATATGCTCATATCCCTTATCTGAATAGTTCATTGTTCGAGTTTTCTGAATTAGAAAATTTAACAATAAAAATAAATTCACTTGATAATTCCGAAACTGTTAATTTAATTAGTAATACTGTTTTAAAAGAAGAAAAAAGGAAAATTTCGAAGTTGCCTACTCTTGAGTATTTGCTTAAATTTTTAGATGCTTATGATTTTGCAAGCGAAGGTGGCGAGGATATAGCAGAAGAGAATAAATCAATTATCAATGCTTCGGTACTTGGAAAAGTTTTTGAAAAAATTAATGGATATAAAGATGGCTCCATTTTTACACCGGGTTTTATAACAATGTACATGAGCCGTCAATCGTTACAATTGGCTGTTGTTCAAAAATTTAACGAATATTTTAAATCAAAAAAGATAACAGAAGTAAATACTTTTGATGAACTTTATAACCACATCGAAAAAATTGATATTAAAACATCAAATGAAATTATTAATTCACTTAAAATTTGCGACCCGGCAGTAGGTTCAGGTCATTTTTTGGTTTCAGTGCTTAATGAGTTAATTGTTATAAAATCGGAACTTGGAATATTGGTAGATAAAAACGGAAAGCGATTAAAAGATTATGAAATTGTGGTTGAAAACGACGAATTAATAATTTCTGACGAAAATGGCATTTTTGAATATAACTTTCAAAACAAAGAAAGTCAACGTATTCAGGAAACTATTTTTAACGAACGTAAAACTATAATTGAAAACTGTTTGTTTGGTGTTGATATAAATCCCAATTCAGTTAAAATTTGTCAATTACGTTTGTGGATTGAACTTTTAAAGAGTTCGTATTACAAAACTCCCGATTTTACTGAACTCGAAACATTACCAAATATTGATATAAATATTAAATGCGGAAATTCTTTAATAAGTCGTTTTGCTTTAGATATTGATTTAAAACAAATTGCTAAAAGTTCAAAATGGACAATTTTTTCATATCAAAATGCAGTTGAAGCATATAAAAACAGCACCAACAAACAAGCAAAACAGGAACTTGAGAAATTTATAACCGACATTAAAGCAAATTATATTATAGCAATTCAACAACATAATCCTAAACTACAAAAATTGTATAAATTAAAGCGGGAATACGATTATTTATTTCCCGAAAATGGTTTATTCCTTCACGAACCAGACATTGATTACGGCGGGGATAAGAAAAAAATTGAACAATCAAAACAATCAAAACAAGCAGAACTTGAAAGGTCAGAAAAAGCTGTAAATGATGAAAAAGTTTTTTATGAAAGAAATAATGCTTTTGAATGGCGTTTTGAATTTCCAGAAGTGCTTGATAATAATGGCGATTTTAAAGGATTTGATGTGGTTATTAGTAATCCGCCATATATTGAACATAAGCGACTTGCATATATTAGTTCGTTTCTGAAAGATAAATACAAAGTTTATTACAGTAGTGCTGATATTAGCAGTTATTTCTTTGAGTTGGGAAGTAATATTTTGAAAGAAAAAGGAATTGTTTCATACATAAATACAAATAAGTTTTTAAAGACCGAATATGGAAAGCCATTAAGAAAATTTATTTCTGATAACAGAATTTACAACATTGTAAATTTCGAGCAAGTACCAATTTTTGATATGGCATTAGTTTCGAGTTTAGTTATTGTTTTTGAGAAAAATAGTGAAAAAATTAATATTCAATTTTGCGAATTTTATAAAGAACCTTCACCCAAAGAAAATTTTGTTTTTGAGATAAATAAACGATTTAAAATTTTAAACAAAGACACATTAAGCTCGTCAGCCTGGTCTTTTAGTAGTTCTAACTTCAATGGATTAGCAGAAAAAGTATTCAGTAAAGGACGAAAAATAAAAGAAATTGAAAGCATTGATATAAAAAGAGGTGTAACAACCGGATTTGACCCTGCATTTATTATTTCAAAAGAAAAAGCCAAAGAATTAATAAAGTTGGATAAGAAAAACAAAGAGGTTATTAAACCTTTATTGAAAGGTGCTCATATAAAAAAATATTTTTATTTAAATTCAGCTTTAAATTTAATTTTTACTCGCAGAGGTATTAATATCGAGAAATTACCAACATTAAAAAAATATTTAAATGTTTTTATTGATGATTTAAAACCCAAAAAAGACAAAGAACCAAAAGGTAGAAAACCAGGTGAATACAAATGGTTTGAAATTCAAGACAATATTGCATACTATAAAAATTTTGAAAAAGAAAAAATTGTTTGGCCTTTAACTGCTGATAAATGGGGCTTTGCATTAGATACTAAAAAAAATTATTTATCAAGTGGCGGTTTCTTTTTAGTGTCCGAAAAAATAAATTTAAAGTACATTCTTGCGTTGCTCAATTCTAATTTGATGAAATTTTTATTTATTCAAATTGGAGTAATGACTGCTGGCGGTGCTTATACTTTAAAAAAAGCAACAATTGAAGAATTGCCCATTTTAGAAATTTCAGAAAAACAACAAAAACCTTTCATTGATTTAGTTGACAAAATTATTTCACAAAAACAACATGAAAAAGATACCACTAAATTAGAAAAACAAATTGATGAATTGGTTTACAAACTTTACGAAATTACACCAGAAGAGCAGGAGCTACTTGAAAGAGAAAAATAAGATTTACTGATTTTTTTATAAATATAAGCCATAATACGCTTTATGCAAAAACATGATTTTACTTCACTAAACTCCAATTCAGATTTTACAACTCTTGCATTAAAAACATTTTGTTTTCAGGCAAGAAACAATGCTGTTTATAAAAAATACCTTCAATTAATAAATGTTACTCCTAATAAAATTAACAATATAAAAAATATTCCATTTTTACCCATAACATTTTTTAAAACTCATAAAATTAAATCGTTTAAAACAAAAGAAGATATTGTATTTACAAGTAGTGGAACAACTGGTAACGAAACGTCAAAACATTATGTAAAAGATTTAGAAATTTATAAAAAAAGTTTCGAATCGGCTTTTAAATTGTTTTACGGAAACATTTCCGATTACTGCATTTTGGCACTATTACCTTCTTATTTGGAAAGAAATGGTTCTTCGTTAATTTATATGGTTAACGAACTTATTAAACAAAGTGAAAATAATTTGAGCGGTTTTTACATTAACAATTTCGATGAACTCAATAACAAATTGAAAATTTTATCAAAAAATAAACAGAAAACTATTTTGCTCGGTGTTAGTTTTGCTTTAATGGATTTTTCGGAAAAGTATCCTCAAAAACTTCCTAATAATTTTATTGTGATGGAAACTGGTGGTATGAAAGGACGAAGAAAAGAAATTATACGTTCTGAACTTCATAAAACATTGTGCAATAATTTTGGTGTTAAATTAATTCATAGTGAATATGGAATGACTGAACTTTTATCACAGGCATACTCAAAAGGAAATGGGATTTATTATTGTCCCCCGTGGATAAAAGTCATTATTCGCGATACTTATGACCCATTCAGTTATTTGCCTAACGAAAAAACAGGCGGAATAAATGTTATTGACCTTGCTAACCAATATTCATGTTCTTTTATTGAAACACAGGATTTGGGGAAAACATATAATGACGGTAGTTTTGAAGTTATTGGAAGAATAGAAAACAGCCAAATAAGAGGTTGTAATTTACTTATAAGCGATTACAAATAGAACCTCCAAGCGCAAAAATGGCTTTCGGGATGAGTATCAGGTGGACAACAAATACATTCAGTTTTTATTCGCGGGTCAATAGCTTTTGCAAATTCAGTATATTCAATAATTCCAGCAGATTTACAAGGATAATCGGCTAAATTTTTACGTTTTCGTGCCGATTGAACCCGGCAATCGTCCATTTGAAAAACAAAACTGTTTTCGGTTGCTGTATTTACAGATTGTTTATTTATAATGCAATATAAACGATAATTTAATGCTTTTTTTAGTCCATCAAGTCCGGGGAACTCATGCATTTTTAAGAACTTTTTAATTGACCATGCTTCAAAAGGAGAGAATTGAGCCCAGCATTCATCATTACAATGCTTTGCATCGTTCATGCTTGTTGTGAACTCAACTTCCTGAAACCAAATTCCATCATTTGCCAACCAATTAATAGCAATATTTTCGAGAAGTTCGATTAATTTTTCATCAGAAAGATAAATTAAATTTGAGGGCAAATTGTTATTCAAATCTACATTAAAAGTTTTTGAAAGTCGTTTTTTTTGATTGTCAAATGATTTTTCGTAAACATCAGATAGTATTTCGTAGGCTTTTGCAGTTCCTAAATGCTTCGACACTTCCTGAAACCACATTACATGATGAAATTCTGCACGATGTATAAAATCGAAAATTAACTGAATGTTTTCTTCTCTTGAAATATTAATGTTTTGCATTTTATTGTTTAGACTTAAGATTCTTCACTAATCGTTCAGAATGACAAAAAAAAGGATTAGAATGACAAGAAAAAAAGATTGATAAATTTGAATTTCTATTTTGCAATAAGTGCGGCTAAAGCAATAGAATACAGTTTTGTAAGCTCACTATCGCCTCTCGAAGTAAGAATGGCAGGGACTTTTGCACCAAAAACCACTGCTGCAAGTTCGCCTTTGCAAAGCTTGGTATTTGTTTTAAAAAACACATTTCCAGCTTCTATATTTGGGAACAAAATGCAATCGGCATCACCGGCAACAGTACTTTCTAATTTTTTTATTTCGCAACTTTCTTTATCTATTGCCACATCTAAAGCTAATGGTCCATCAACAAAAGCACCTTTTATTTGTCCACGGTCTGCCATTTTCGAAATTATTGCTGCATCAACACATGCTTGCATTCCCGGAAGCATTTGTTCGGTTGCTGCTAGTATTGCAACTTTTGGTTTATTAATTTGCAATGCTTTTGCAGTTCTGATAAGATAATTTGTTATAGCAATTTTTTGTTTTAAATCGGGTAGCGGAATTATTGCAACATCGGCAACGGTTATAAGTTTATGATAATTAGGCGTTTCTATAACAGAAATATGGCTTAAAATAGAATTTGAGCTTTCCATAATTCCTTTATCTTTACTAAGAATAGCTCGCATATATTTATCGGTACTAACCAATCCTTTCATTAAAATATCGCCTTCGCCTGCTTTAATAAGTTCGACTGCTTTTTCGGTAGCTTTAATCTCATCAGCTTCCTGAACAATTCTAAACTTTGTTACATCAATTTTATGCTCTTCGCAAACTTTTTTAATTGTAGCTTCATCACCAACAAGTGTTGCTTCAATTAAACCCTTTTCAACAGCATGATTTACAGCACCAATTGTATGAGCATCGTTAGCATAAGCTGCAATCAATCTTTTTTTGCTTTTGCTTTTAAGCACATCAAACATTTGTGCTAATTTAGTTATTGACATTTGTTTTATTTTATAATTTTGGCTAATATATAAATTGGAAACAATATTTTATGTGAGTAAAATCATAATAAAATTATATTGTTAAACATGAACACATTTAACAAATAAACATATTACAAAATTACATAAAAGTCATGTTACCCCTGCCCCTGTCTGAAGTAAAGGTAACCTGTGGTTTAGCACCAGATGAAACAAATACTTCGATATATTTGCCATCGGTAACTTTCATTAATGTTCCTTCAACTTTTTTCTCAAACGAAACAACTTTTACTGAAAATGATTTTTCGGTACTATCAGCAAAGTTAACTTTTACTTCTTGTTCGTTGTAGTCAATTGTTACGTTTACTGCATATTCATTAACAGACCCATCAGGTTGCGTAACAAATTGTTTTGTAACTTTTAAAGTTGTTTTAGGACTTTCGCTAACATTTGTTGAATCAGTAGCATTTCCTTCATTATTACCAGAATTATTACACGAAGCAAAAATAATTGCTACAAAAAGTAATGTAAAAAAAATTGTTTTTTTCATTTTATTATTGTTTAATTGTTAATACTTGTATTTGATTTTCGAGAGATTTAATTTTTGTTTCGGCATCAGATTTTTTGACTAATTCAACCTTTACAACTTGTTCTGGGGCATTATCAACAAATTTTTGATTAGATAATTTACTATTTACAGATGTTAAAAAACCTTTAAGGTAATTGAGTTCCTGTTGCATTTTATTAACTTCATCTTCAATATTTATTTTAGTACTAATTGGAATAAAATAATCTATTGTATTAACCCTAAAAGATGCTGCATTTCCGATTTTTTCAGATGTTTGTATAACTCCGCTCAAATTACATAATTTTGAAATAATTGGCATTAATGCAGTTTCTACATTTTCGTTATTTGAGTTAAAAAATAATTCGATAGGAGCTTTAACAGCAATTCCTTTTTCGGTTCTGATAGCACGAATATTTGAAACTATTTCTTTAATTTCTTCAAAATTATTTAGAAAATTATTTTTATACGGTTCAGTTTTAGGCATATCAGAAACCATGATGCAATCTTTTTCATCTCTATCTTTTATCAAGTGCCATATTTCTTCGGTAATAAAAGGTATAAAAGGATGCAACAATTTCATTAGTTTTTCAAAAAACTGCAAACTGTATTCTAAAGTTTTTTTATCAATTGGTTTTTGATAAGCTGGTTTAATTATTTCGAGATACCATGATGAAAACTCATCCCAAAATAATTTGTAAATTTCCATAAGTGCTTCCGAAATTCTGTACTTCGAAAAGTCATCATTAATATTTTCAATAGTTTTATTTAGTTTAGAAGTAAACCACTCTACAGCAATTTTCGAATGTTCGGGTTGTTCAATATTTTCGTCAATTTGCCATTGATTAACAAGTCTGAATGCATTCCATATTTTGTTATTAAAATTACGTCCTTGTTCCATAAGTTGCTCATCAAAGGGCAAATCGTTACCAGCCGGTGAACATAACAACATGCCTACACGAACGCCATCGGCTCCATATTTTTCCATTAATTCTACTGGGTCGGGTGAGTTGCCGAGCGATTTCGACATTTTTCGTCCTTGTTTATCTCTAACAATACCTGTAAGATAAACATTTGAAAAAGGTTTGTCGCCAACAAATTCGTAACCTGCAATTATCATTCTTGCAACCCAAAAAAACAAAATTTCTGGTGCTGTAATTAAGTCATTTGTAGGATAGTAATATTTTATGTCTGCGTTTTCTGGGTTTCGAATTCCATCAAAAACAGAAATTGGCCAAAGCCACGATGAAAACCAAGTATCGAGAACATCTTCGTCTTGTTTTAAATCTGATTCAGTGATATCTGGAAACTTATTATTTGCAAGGATTAAAGCATCTGTTAAATCTTTAGCAATAACAAATTCATTTGTGTTTTTAATATACCAAGCAGGTATTCGATGCCCCCACCACAACTGCCGACTAATGCACCAATCCTTAATATTTTCCATCCAATACTTATAGGTATTTTTAAACTTTGCAGGAATAATTTGGATGTTGTTATTTAAAACATTTTCTAAAGCTGGAATTGAAAGTTCCTTCATTTTAACAAACCACTGTAACGAAAGTTTTGGTTCAATTACAGAATTTGTTCTTTCTGAATAACCAATTTTATTATTATATGGCTCAATTTTTACCAAATTCCCTGCTTTTTCAAGTTCTGGAACAATTTGTTTTTTAGCAACGAAGCGATCTATGCCAATAAACAATTGAGCTTTTTCACTTAAGGTACCATCATCATTAAAAATATCAATATTTTCGAGATGGTGTTTTATTCCTAATTGATAATCATTGATATCATGAGCAGGTGTGATTTTTAGAGCACCGGTTCCAAATTCACGATCAACATATTCATCAAAAATAATAGGCACGATACGATTCACTAAAGGAACAATAACTTTTTTGCCTTTCAAATGAGCATATCTTTCATCTTCCGGGTGAACGCAAACGGCAGTATCTCCAAGTATAGTTTCCGGACGAGTTGTGGCAATTGTTATAAAATTTTCTGAATCAACAATTTTATATCTAACATAATATAAATTCGATTGTTCTTCGCGATATAAAACTTCTTCGTCGGAAACAGCAGTTTTTGCTTGCGGGTCCCAATTTACCATTCGAATACCACGATAAATTAATCCTTTGTTATATAATTTAATAAAAACATTAATTACACTTTCCGATAATTTTTCGTCCATTGTAAAACTTGTTCGTTCCCAATCGCATGATGCTCCAAGTTTTTTAAGCTGTTCTAAAATTATACCACCATGTTTTTCTTTCCATTCCCATGCATGTTTTAAAAACTCATCGCGGGTGAGTGATTTTTTATCAATGCCCTGCTCTTTTAATTTCTCAACCACTCTTGCTTCAGTAGCAATAGATGCGTGGTCGGTACCCGGTACCCAACAAGCATTTTTCCCTAACATTCTGGCTCTGCGAATAAGTACATCTTGCTACGTGTTATTAAGCATGTGCCCCATGTGTAAAACTCCTGTAACATTTGGTGGTGGAATTACAATTGTATATCGTAAGTCGCGAGGTTTATCATCAGGTACAGAATGGAAAAAGCCATTTTGGAGCCAGTAACTATACCATTTATCTTCAATTAAAGCAGGATTATATTTTGAAGGAATTTCTTTCATTAATTACACTTACAAAAATTCAATAGTTATCGGATGCAAAAATATAAATTTATACATTAATTATCTGATTAAAATTATAAAAAGTTCAAAAAGTTTAATCTTACACTATAATATTGATGATTCTGTAAATACAATTATCAAATTTTAATTAAACAGCAATAATTAAAAAAATATTTTTCAACCTAAAATAATAATTAACTTTGCAGGCAATAAACTAAACCTTATAAAAATGGATATTTTTGATAGAATTAAAACACAAAAAGGTGAACTTGGGCAATATCAGAGTGTTGCACATGGTTATTTTACTTTCCCAAAATTAGAAGGTGAAATTGCACCTCACATGAAATTTCGTGGTAATGAAGTATTAACATGGAGTTTAAACAATTATTTAGGATTAGCAAATCATCCTGAAGTTAGAAAAGCCGATGCCGAAGGTGCTGAAAAATGGGGTTTGGCTTATCCAATGGGAGCAAGAATGATGTCGGGACACACTTCGCTTCACGAGGAATTGGAACAAAAACTTGCCAAGTTTGAAGGAAAAGAAGATGCATATTTACTTAACTTTGGTTATCAGGGAATGGTTTCGATACTTGATTCTTTATTGACTCGTAAAGATGTTGTTGTGTACGATAGTGATGCACACGCTTGTATTATTGACGGTTTACGTATGCACATTGGTAAACGTTTTGTGTTTCCTCATAACAACATTGAAAAATTACGTTTACAATTACAACATGCAACAAAAGTTGCCGAACAAACCAAAGGAGGAATCCTTGTAATTACTGAAGGTGTTTTTGGAATGGCAGGCGATTTAGGTAAATTAAAAGAGATTGCAGAACTTAAAAAAGAATTTAATTTCCGTTTTATGATTGACGATGCTCATGGTTTTGGTACAATGGGTGCAACTGGAGCAGGAACAGGCGAACATTTTGGTGTTCAAGCTCAAATAGATATTTATTTTGCAACTTTTGCAAAATCAATGGCAGGAATTGGAGGTTTTGTAGCTTCAAACGAAACTGTTGTTGACTATTTAAGATATAGCATGCGTTCACAAATTTACGCTAAATCATTGCCAATGGCTATGGTTTATGGTGCCTTAAAACGTTTGGAACTTTTACAAAACCATCCTGAAATTCGCGAACATTTATGGAAAGTTGTTAAAACTTTACAAGATGGTTTAAAAGCCGAAGGTTTTAATTTAGGTAACACTCAATCGCCTGTTACTCCTGTTTTTCTTGACGGAGGAGTTCCTGAAGCCACAAATCTTTCGTTTGATTTACGCGAAAATTACAAAGTATTTTGCTCAATAGTGCTTTATCCAGTTGTTCCTAAAGGTGTTATAATGTTAAGAATAATTCCAACTGCTGCTCATTCTTTAGAAGATGTAAAATATACAATTAAAGCTTTTAAAGCGATAAAAGAAAATTTAAAAGCCGAAAAATATTCAAAAGAGATATTTGCAAATGTAAGATAATTAGTGTCTGTCCAGAATGTCCGATTTACTCCGTTGGATAATTCCCATTATTTTATTGCTTGTTCATGTTTATAGATTATCCAACGGGGTGAACTCATACCTTTTTTATATTTTTAAGGTATTCGTGAGATCGCTTCGCTAAGTTCTGAATCAGACAAGACTTTATAGACAAACACTAACGGTTGGCGGTATAAAATCGTTAGGGATTGTGGGCTTTATATCTATCCGCCGACACAAACACCAGTGCGGGGTAGTAACTTCATATAACCACCTACACCCCAATGTTTTATGACCGCTTGTTAGCGTTTCGTGCTTTT
>Ga0100396_1001256_pt1 | contig 16351 bp, 14 predicted proteins | sample CryGeymeta201520_FD_81551 | JGI IMG/M metagenome (GOLD analysis project Ga0100396, IMG submission 81551) | Groundwater microbial communities from Crystal Geyser aquifers in Utah, USA - Crystal Geyser metaG 2015-20 | ecosystem: Environmental > Aquatic > Deep subsurface > Groundwater | place: USA... | reverse complement strand
TTACCTCCCGATGGATGGCTGGCAGGAGAATGCCTCGCGGGTGTTGCGGAACATGATGCCACCCTCCCTGGCCTCCCTGTTGGACGAGTTCCTGTCCGCCCGCTTGAACCGCCAGGAGGCCGGCGTGACCCAACCTATGGCAGCGGACGATACCCTCAGACTAGGATTTTGAAAATGTCCATTTGGCTCCGCCTCTTGCTCCTGTTCGGTTTCCTCCCGATTGGCTTCGTGTTCCTGGGCGCGGCGCTATTCTTCTTCGCCTGGGTGTTTGCCCAGCATTTCAAAGACCGATAGGCGATGTCACAGACTCAACCCTTGCTCTCGCAAATTGTGGCGGACATCTGTGCTCAAGTAGATGTGCTGGAGGGACCTCGGCAGCGCGGCTTTCTCGATTGGCTGCAGGCGCATCACCAGGCCGGCGGTCCGGTCTCCTCTGATGGGCTTCAGCCATATCTGGAAACCAGGTTCAAGACCCTAAGCCCGATGGGAGTCGTGTGGGAGTATCGCTTGCTCATGGACGAGATTTCCTGGTGGCGCCACCTGAATGCGGAAAGGCTCATTCGTATTTCGGAAGAAGGTCGGTGATGGAGAAGTCTGTGATCCAATCCATGGAAGAAATTGCCGCAATGATTTGCGCTGGGGCTGGGCTAATCGGGTTACTGATCTCCGGTGTGTTTGCCTTCCTATTTCACCTGGGAGTACGCGACTTCCAGGACTACGAGTATGAGGATTGATGTTTCGCTCAAAGATCGCAAACCTTGCATTTCTGCTTATGATCCTGCTCCCTCTGACGAGCGCCTTCGACGCGGCGCGCCCTGCCAGCGCGGTCGCACTTCTGGAAGGTCGCACCTATGATCAGGCACATAACACTGGCTTCATTGATTGGAGCGGGACCGTACAATACTTCTTGCTGATTCACAAAGACGGCTCCTCTCTTCCTCCTGAGGAAGGTGGCGCTTCCTGCCTGGCCGGCTGCCAGGAGCAGATTACGCGAATCTCGAACGGCAGCGCGGTGAGCGGCTCGTTCACTCGCGATGTCACCTACTTTGAAGTGATGGTCGCCTTTTCGCACGACTTTGGTGTTGGGGACGCGGTCCTCTCCGCATGCTCTGCTTCGAGCACCTATACGTTATATGCCGGCCCCGGGTTTAGCCTGCCCGGATTCGTATCCATGCCGCTGAACGTGCCGGCTGGTTGCCGCACCTGGACTTTAACCGCCTCCGGAGGATATGTGGACTTCCGCTCGGTGGATGTGACCTATGTTATCGCCACACCAACCGCAACCTTTACATTGACATCGACTCCCACAACGGTCTTCACGCCGACGTTCACATCCACCCCGACTCGCACTCCTCTTCCAAGCGCGACGTCTACAGCAACCGCGACTTCAACCCGGACGCCGACCTCTTCGCCCACATTTACTTCGACACCTACTCCGACGAAAACCGCGACTCATACGCCGCTTCCGACCGTGACCCATACGGCTACTTGGACGCCAACTCTTCTGACAAGCACTTCCACTTTCACGCCGACCTTGACCTCCCCTGCTACAGCGACCACAACCGCCACTCAACCATCCACAAGTACCGCGACGCCTTCCCGGACGCCGACGGCAACCTGGACTCTAACTTCTACATCGACCCCAACCCGGACTCTGACTTTTACCCCGACCTTCACCTCAACCGCTACAGCCACCTTCACTCGAACGGACACCTCTACCCCGACGAGTTCACCTTCCCCGACAATGATTCCCCTGCCTCCGGCCGTCTCCCTGACGAAGCATTGGTGGATCTGGGAATCTGGCATTCTGAAGGTGACCCCAAAAACATTCCCAATCATCAACGTGAGGCTGATGATTGCAGATCCACAAGACCGCTGGCCGGCTTTGGTCCTGGAGTACGAACCGCGCAAGGTGCCTGAACTGGTCTTCTGGGACCGGCGTTTCGCAGATGGTACGCTGGCCCCCAGCGGAGAGTATTCCGTGCAGGTGCGCGTTTGTGATGATCACAACCTGTGCGCCAGCGCCGCGGGGAGGATATCCATCCCGGATGGCGTCTGGCCGACCATGACACTGACACCAACTCTTACCATCACTTCCACAATGCAGCCTTCGGCTACTCCGACAATGACCAGGATTCCTGCCTCTCCAACACCTATTCTGGTTGTGCCGTCTCCCGAGCCAACGGAGCCGGTTCAACCCCAGATTCTGTGGCCGCTTTGGCAATTGCTTGGTTTGGTGGGGCTGATGATCGTGATCGCATCTGCCAGCGTGGTGAACCCGCGCCCGGCGGCCTTGCGCCGGCTGGGCGAAGTGATCCGACAAATCTCGGAACGCAATGAAACCGACTCATCTCATGATGAGTACTAATCTCTCAATGTAAAGGAAACAAAAAATGGAACTACTTCTTGCTTTGGCCGTGGTCACTGCTGTGATTATTTTCGGCGCACTGATCAGTCTTGGAAATGAACGCCAGCGCAAGGCGATTGATGCATTGCGCGAACAGGCCGTCTTGTGGGCCATCCAGGATTTGCGTATCAAGCGGGAAAAATGGGCACGGGATGTACGCGTGGACGATCCGCTGGGTTGGCTGAATCGAATCGCCGCCAGGGTTTGTGGCTTTGATCTCAGGCTCCAGGTGGTGGAAGCCTTTGACGAGCCACGCGCACTGGTCTGCTCCACCGGGGATGGAAGTGGGCGGGTGGTCTTTACCCCACTTTCGCCCGATGATATTCGCCGTTTCAGGAAGGAAAAACGCGGCCGGCTGTCCCAAGTTGCCGCGCAGAGTCCTTTGCTTTTATTTCCTCATCAGGCAAATATCTATGAAATCTCAGCGCTTAACAGTGGTATTGCATTTGACATGGAACTGCCTCTTGCGTGGAACGGCTTGACTGGACAAAAAATAAATCAGACGGAACGTATGTGGATGTATCTTTTGCCTTAGGTGGGATTCGCCAAAGAAGTATCATCATCTTCCGCGTGAATGCATGTAATTTCTATTTTGAATATTAGGAGCGAAACAAGCAGTTGGATGATATATTAATTACATCCAACTGCCGTTTCCTAACAGAAGAAAATTTATGCTGACAAAAAGATTTGGCTTACACTTATTCTAAGATTTTTGTTACAACTCCGGCGCCAACCGTCTGCCCTCCCTCGCGAATTGCAAAGCGCAATCCTGATTCAAGCGCTATTGGATTCATCAACTTGACTTTCATGTTGATGTTATCTCCGGGAATTACCATAGGAACATCATCCGGCAATTCAATCGTTCCTGTCACATCCGCAGTACGAACAAAGAATTGTGGGGCATAGCCAGAAAAGAAGGGCTTTTGCCGCCCGCCCTCATCTTTTGTCAAAACATAAACTTCAGCCGCAAAATGAATATGAGGAGTAACACTCCCAGGTTTAGCGATAACCTGACCTTTTTTGATGTCGCGGCCTCGCTGTATGCCTCTTAGTAGGAGGCCGGCATCATCTCCTGCTTGTGCGTGGTCTGTTGACTTTCCAAATATTTCCACGCCGGTTACAACAGTAGCAAGAGGTTTATAACCAAAACCGATTATTTCCGCTTTATCACCCACCTTGATCGTTCCTCGTTCAACTTTACTGGCTGCAACAGCCCCCCGCCCTTCTATATAGTAGACTTTATCTACGGGCATTAGGAACGGCTTATCATCATCGCGTACAGGGGTTGGGATATATTCATCTATCACTCTCAATAACTCAAAGATCGGGGCACTGTTCTTGTCGTTGCTTTCTCCAGTGCCATGATCACGTGCCATCAACGCACTGCCTCGAACAATAGGAGTGGTTTCACCTGAAAAACCGTATTGAGTAAGCAAATCACGAATTTCCGCCTCTACCAATTGAAGCAATTCATCGTCTTGAACCAAGTCCACTTTATTGAGAAAAACGATGATCCGTGGTACGTTTACATGCCGGGCTAAAATAATATGTTCACGGGTTTGGGGCATTGGCCCCTCGGACGCATCCACCACTAGTATTGCTCCGTCCATTTGCGCTGCGCCCGTGATCATATTCTTGATGTAGTCTTTATGACCTGGGCAGTCAATGTGAGAATAATGCCTTTTCTCCGTCTCGTATTCAATATGAGCGGCTGGCACAGTAAGAATTTTTTCGCTCCCGCTGCGCTGTACTCCACCTTTGGCAATCTCGGAGTAATCGCGCACCTCCGCAAGACCTTTCATCGCCAACAACTTTGTAATTGCGGCTGTGAGCATTGTCTTACCGTGGTCTACATGGCCTATAGTGCCAATATTGACATGGGGTTTTACTCTATCATATTGTTGCTTGGACATAGGATTCTCCTGCGAATTTGGCTTGCCTAAATGCAAAACTTTTGAATTAGATCCTGATATATCTTGGCCGCTTGTTGCAGTTCCGTTATTGAAACAAACTCATCTACTTGATGCGCCATTTCTTTGGGTCCTGGACCAAAATAGACACAGGTTGTGCCGAAGCGCTCATTCAGCAACTGGCCTTCCCCATAGCCACCTTCGCTGATTTTCTCATATTCCACCTTTTCAAGTGTTTTCCGAACAATATTCTCAAACATCCCTAAATCATTGGGTGGTATAAAGAGCGAACCAAAGTCTAAAGCGGTATGAGATTCTTCAAGCTGATAACCATCATCCTCGAGAGCTTTTTCGAGAATATCCAAGACTGTATTTGCTCGCAATTCCGTTTGGGCAGGGCGAATATCTAGGACTGCTTCGGCCAGATCAGGTATTTTATTCGCTCGGCATCCAATCTCACCGTCTCCCTGATCAATACCTCCCTTGAGCCAAGCCAAATTACAGCTGGATTTCCCGAGAGATGGGTGATCGTAGTTCTGCAACATCGCCATCAAATGGTCTACGGCATGGCTGGCACCTAAAATCGCATTTTTCCCAAGATCGGGTCTAGCGGCATGGGCAGTTTTTCCTCGCACTTTGAAATTGACCTCGATCAGGCCCCGGTGCCCATTTCCTATTTTCAAGCCGGGTTCAGGAAATACACATAACTCTGGTTTAGCCTTATTTCCCTTCAGGAACTCAAGCATCCCTTTGAAATAATACTCCTCATCAACATCAAACAAAATAAAGAGTCCCCGAGTTTCTTTTAATGATCCTAGTGTATGGAGCAAAGCGGCTGTCCCCCCTTTCATATCACAAGCACCAAGGCCAAACAATTTTCCACCTTCAATATCCCCATTGAAAGGATCATGTACCCAATCTCCAGATGGCGGAACAGTATCCATGTGACAACAAAACATCAGGCGGGGCGGGAAGCCGTCGTGAGCGATAACATTAAAACGCCCCCCTTCTACAGGCGGTGTTTCGACCGTAAGCCATTTCAAAGATCGTAAATACCCGGCAATAAACTCGCCTATCTGACGCTCGTTAGTGTTTTCATTTACGTAACTGGGAATAGAAATCAACTTGCGGGTGAGTTCAGTTAGCTCCATATTAATTCTCCTGAGATTTCAAATGTTTTTCAACAATTCATCCAAACTCATAATTTCGAAATCACATCTTTTTTCACGACAAATAAGCCTGGGTATCAGTTCAGCTTTTTGCGCACAACCATAATCTTTATCGGGATGATCACCCACAAAAATGATCTCTGCATGGCTGATGCCTTGAGCGGCAGCGATCTCGATTAGTCGGTGAAAAGGTTTCAAGCTTTCTTTGTCACCTTTCACATCTTCACCGGTAACAATAATACAATCGCTTGGTTCGATCCCACAATGTTGAAGAATTTTCTCGATCATTTTCCTTTCAATATCGTTGCTACCATCGGTAACGAATCCAAGTATTATGCCTTTCTTTTTCAGATCTCCAAGGGTTGAAACATCATCGTATAAGTATTCCTTGTCAGTGACATGTTTAACCAGATAATCCCGAAACTGTTCATGAAGTTTGACGGGCAACATCATGCTCAGCCAGGTTTGGAACGCAGCCTGATAATCAAAACTCACATTAAAGCCAGAGGCGTTTTGTGCCTCTTGCCAACCTTGGTTTACATCAAAACGCAAATTGTTCCGGGCATCGCGAAATAACTCTCCCTTTACGAGAGTGCCCACTAAATCAAAGGCTACCATTTTTATAGACACATTAATCTCCATTGCTTTATGTTTTAAGTATTACCAAGATTTCACTCATCAATTCAAGTGTGGCGGCTGCCACGATTGGATGTTTAATGTGCAAGTCTAACACGATAGGAAATTCTCCGCCATTTGCATCTCGCACAACCCCGCCGCCTTCTTCTAGAATTATTTTCGCAGCGGCCACATCTACCACCTTCTCGCCATGTCCTTCACGCTGGTCAGCATGAATGCAAGCATCCCATTGGCCAGAGGCAATATAACACAGATCCAGCGAACTGCACCCCGTTACCCGCAACAGGCGCGTTTCGAAGAAAAAACGGTGGTATTCTGGGCGATCAAGCCCCTGCCCTGCGCGGATAACGAAACAATGCGCTTCAGACAATGAACCGCACTGGCTGGCGTGAATGGGCTGTCCATTCATAAATGCTCCACCACTTCTCGTAGCATAAAAAACGTCCCCATTCCCCAGGTTGCGAACGTGACCTGCAATGATAATGCCGTCCTTGTAAGCAGCTATCGAAAAAGCAAAATACGGCAAGCCGCGCTGGGCATTGATAGTCTGGTCTATAGGATCTATGATAAGTGTTACATCCGATTGATGATCGAGAAAACCCGCTTCTTCGCTTAAAATGTTGAACGTATTTCCTGTTCGTGCCAGATAGGTCAAAGCCGCATCTTCGGCAACTTGGTCAATATGCAAAGTAGAATCACCACCTGCTCCAATGCCGCCCGTTGGAATTCTCAAACTGGCGATTGTCAATTCTTTCAACGCGTCAGAGACAGACTGGCTGCAGCCGGAAAATAAAGGCATAAAGTCGAAAATCTGAGTCATGTTGCATTCTCATTCTTCGCTACAGTAGCACAGTGATTGATGTAATGCCGACAGTCAGACACCATCTGATCATATAACCATTGCCGCTGTGTATCCAGGCAATATTTACATCGGCAACTTGCATAACCAGAAAAATACGCTGCAAGGCTGAGGTTGTAAAAGGAACGTGAAAACCTGCCTCGCTTGATCCAATCCGTGGCACAGGCTTGTACTTTTGCCAGTGAAGTTAACTCAACAGTCGCGTTGACTTGTCGAAGTTCAAGTTGGCGTCGATAAAGTGATACCTCAAGGTGAGCCAGATCCACTGCTGAACATCCCAAACTAGTTGGTTGGCGAACCTGCCCTTCGGGTGTCTCATCAAAGCGAGGCACGAATGGTTTCGGATCAGCAAGCCGAATTACAGGCTCTCCATCCTTGGATTGAACATAAATATGCCCGATCATCAAGTCGCGGTGGCAGCAGGAAATCGCTAGTCCATTACTTAAGCGGTCGCGCGACTGCTCGATTACATGTAGGGCAGGTTCCAACTCAGGTAATAACTGAGCCCGGCGCAGGTTAACACGAATGGCCGATAGTACTTCATCCGCAAAAGAATTTGCCAGTCCAAGAGCACTGGTTTGAGTAGTAGAGAATATGGTCTCCAAATAAATCAATATGCGTTCAATTACTCGGTTCAGCAACCCCAGTTTTTCCTGTATCGGTGGCGAATCAGGCCATTTTGCCAACACTGGAGCCCATTCTCCCTGACTAAGAGGAAAAAGGATCTCTTCCATGGAAAAATTACCCAGCCACGTCATTTCCAAAATGGCTTTCTCAGAATCGCGCTGCCGAAGCTCTACTTGCGGGAAAATATCAGCATAAAGGCTGCCCAACCTGGTTTGTAAGTCATGGTAAATCCCATACTCCAAACCAATAGATACGGGTGTGCCCACCTTAAATACGTCATGCAGAATAAACACTTCTGCTGCCGTGCCGCCCTGATGAGATTCCAGGGTGACGGTTTTCAGGCAAGGCCGGAGAATATTCTGAACGAGATAAAGATTGGCATTCATCTTAAGAGTTACTGGCTAGTCGTGAGCAAGTCACGTATAACCTCGCTGACCAGCCGTCCATCAGCACGCCCCTTGACCTGAGGCATTATACGCCGCATGAGATCGCCAGCGCGAGATGGGTCACTAATACCTGATTCGGCAATCGCCTGTCGCACCAAAATCTCAATTTCGGAACGTTCCATCTGACGCGGCAGATACTCCTCGATAATCGCCAATTCGGTTTTGGCCTCATCAATCTTGTCCTGACGCCCTAAAGGCGTATATTCATCAATCGCTTCACGACGGCGCTTGGCCTCCCGGGTAAGGATTTCAATTTCCTCCGCTTCATTCAGAGATCGACCGGCGTCGATTTCAGCATTGCCAATAGCAGCACGCAACAGGCGCAGCGTATTGCGCGCCGCTATGTTTTGGGTACGCATGGCTTGTTGAAGTTCTTGCAATAGTTTATCTTTAAGACTCATGGTTTCTCCTGATCGTAATTATTAATGAGCGTTTGCAGAATCTCATGAAAATGATCTTGATCCAAATTCAACGCGACCTCGATCGGTGTTCCTGAAGAAGATTCTGCTGTTTGACCAGCATTTCCACCTTCGATCACAACCTGTACAGGTAATCTCGTTGTTACTACTACCGATGGATCGAGAAGATAAGCCGCTGCGACGGCATCGTAAAGGTAGCTACTCATACCCTGGAGTACCTCTTGCATTATAAAGCCAGCAGGATTTCGCGCGGTTTGTCCACGCAAATAATTGGCAAGCTCGTCCGTGTACGGTGCCTGATTGGTAACATCCAAGCCAATCATCGTGATTGCAATACCAGAATTAATTGTGATTGCAGCGGCTTCAGGATCAATGTAAATGTTCCATTCCGACACCTCATTTGGCGTATTATTGCCTGGTACGTGGACAGCGCCACCCATCATAATGATCTGCCGGACGTTCTGAGCAAAATCTTTACCACCAAATTGAAGCGCCATGGCTATGTTGGTCAACGGCCCCAGGCAAAGAAGTGTAACCTGCCCGGGATGTCGGTTGACCTCGTCAACCAGAAATTCTGCTGCTGATAAGGGATGTGGTTTCAGGTTGGTAAAGGGAAGATTTACCGCTGCGAGGGCATTCACCTTCTCACGCCACTGTGACTTGAAAGCGTGATCGCCGGTTAATGGCTTATCGGCGCCGATAGCAACGGGTATATTGGGAAGCCTAACCCGGTCAAGCAGGCGCAGTACATTTTCCGTACCTTGATGAACGTGACAAAGACCATTCACGGTCGTAATGCCGAGAATCGGCGTTTGGGTCGCCAACAACATGGCGATAGCCATCACATCGTCGTGTCCCATGTCGGTGTCAATGATGATCGTCGATTCGTTCTTTGGACCTATCGAGCGTGCTGTTATCATTCGATAGCCTCTTCGTTGGTATTGTTGATCTTCCCTTTCTCCCACTCTCTACGTAACAATTCATAATCCCAATAGCTGACCCATCCCCACATCCACTTCATATTTTCCTCTGGGTTGCCTGCTACGAGTCGGATGGCATCATGGCCTATCGCTCCATATTCTTGAAAGGTCTGGATTATGAAATCGTGTACGTTTTTTTTCCATCGTTGTACTTGTTCAGAGAGCTCTACCCCAAGAAGCAAGCCCGACGATACAGCACCCAGGTTTTCTACGAGGCTGTAATAATCTAAAACCTTCTTAGTCGGTTGCTCGAATTCCCTTTTAGCCCTCTTTAGGAATTTTGTTATTCTTGTCGCAAGGGCATTTCTATACTTTAGTCTTGTTTCTTCATTCAACTGCCGCCAAAACATACTACAAGCGTAAAGAATTACAAAATGAGCATCTGACCATGGGTTATCACGACTATCATCCCAATTTCGCGAAGGATCCATTAATAGATCAAAGGCTTTGCGAGCAGCGGGATCGTTGGCATCCATCAAACCAAGCAAAGCGGATGCAGTGTAATTGTATCCATAAGTAATTCCTTGTCGACTTCGCCATTCTTTATCTGATCCTTGAGCCCTTAGCCATTGGAGGATCTGTCTAAAATCCACGCCTTTCTCAGCTAACCACATGTCTGAAACTGCCCAGCCAAAACAATAAGGGCAATCTTTGTGCAGTTCTCCGTGACGCAGATTGTGTGCTATCGTTTCCAATTGAAAACGCAAGGCTTCTCGGAGGGGAGAGTGTCCCATCTTGAGAAGTAAATGTGTGACCAAAAGCGGCTTATCTCCAAAGAAAGAACCCAATTGTTCTTCTATCAGATCAAACTGTCGCTCAAGTGTATCCATATCCGCAAGAAACGCAACAAGATCACCCACTGGTTCACCGCCAATTTCGCGAGCTTTAGCGTCGTAGTAGTGTTCGAGTAGATTGGACCAGTATCGGTCATTTTGACTCGCGTTGCGATGTTTTCTGATGTAATCAGCGGCCTGTGTGTAATATTGCTTGGCACGGTCAGGATTGGGCGAACCTTTGTCGCGTTCGTAAAATCGCCCAGCCTGATAGCACCAATCTGCGGCGAAGATGTACTCGCCCTGCGCCATGTGTTCCCGGCTGAAGCGGTCATACAGGATCACCTCCAGCGGAAATACTTCATTCTGGGGGATGGCATCGTCCCTCACGGTCTCTACCCGCCGCCCACTGCTGTCATCCGGGAAGTAAATCAAGCGGCCCTCCATCACGTTATACGGCAGACCGTTTTCTTGGAGAATATCTCGCACCCCACGAAATTCGTCGGCCAGGTCGGAGAATTTGAAATAAAACAGACGGCGATAATCATCGGCTGTCTGAAATTGATCCGTCTTGGCACTGGCAGACAGAATGATTGTCTCACCATCGTAATCCACCCGCACCACGCGGCAAATGTCCCAGTGCAGCCGGGCGTCAGGCGGGAATTCAGCCAGCTTGGGGATCAGCCGATGCGGAGCGCGGTTCTCACCCATATCAAGTCCATCGGCCAGGCGCAGTAGCGCGGCCAGGAAACGCGGGCGCATCGAGTCGTGTTCGAATTTGATATGAGAATTGGGGAAATAATCATTGATCATACCAGCCTTCCGGCTATGGCAGAAGCAGACATCAGCGATCCAGGTTGCCAAAACGTGGTCAGCGATGCCGGCCTCGTCATGAGTATCTATGATAATGTCACGCCCCAGTTGGGGGTGCCGGTCGCGGATTTCGGAGTACGTCAGTGTTTGCCCTGTCCGCCGATCCTGGTTGACCAGCAGACCGATGTCATGCAGCCACGCGGCACAGAGCAGAACCAGCGCTTCGGTCGAACTCAGGCTGGCGAGCGCCTCCTCCGGTAGCAGATTGTTCAACTGCTGAATCACTCCCAATGAATGCCGCCGGCCGTGGCTGGTGAAGTAACGGATATTCATCGCGACAAAATCGAGCAGGTAGGATTCTACGGAGCTCCTCAGACGCTCGTAAATTTGGCAATGTTCGTCTTGAAGCCGGCTAATCAGGCGTCTTTCAGGTTGGGTCCATTCGTTCATAGAATTCCTTTCTCGATACTACAATATGAGATGGGTCAACATCTGTTTGAGTCGAGCTCGTATCTCAAAGGAAGGGCAACTTTCCTGTCTCACGTTCGACCTGTTGTAATTTGAATTCCCAGTACATCATCCAACCCCAGAGCCATATCGCTGTTTTCTCAGGGTTCGTAGACATCAACACACGGTTTTTGACACGGTCAGCCAGGTCGGTTTCTCTCCGGTCCCATAGAAAATCAACCAAAGCGGATTTGATCCGATCAACTTCTTCAGATAACTGTTGGTTGACCATCACAGCAGATACAATTCCTCTTAAGGCCAGTCCATTCATGTAAACACTTCCATCGAGTCGGATTTCATCCAGGTAGCGCAAATAGCGCTCAATCAAAATGGATTGACCGGGTATTGGTTCAACGGGGGATAAACGGTGTAGATATGCGCCTATAGCATAAAGTATGATCGCATAGGACTCTATCCGCAGGTCTTGCCGCAGTTCCTCCCAATCAGATTGAATATTCAGTAAAAGTTCATATGCACATTTCAGTGTCTCGTCTTGTGTTGGGTTAGAAGACGAATCTAGCATTCCAACCATGGCATAAGCAGTATCGTTGAAATCGGTTTTCCGGTTATCTCTCACACGCCACTCTCTGTCCCTTTGCATCAACAACCAGTTGAGACCCTTCTTTGCTTTCTCTATATCCCCGCTGAGGGACCATATGGATACACCCAACCCAGTGCAGTAAGTACAACACTTATCCAAAGTTCCCCCCGACTCAACTTTTTGAGCCCACTCCGAGAGATAAGCGCTGATGCACTCTCGTTTGGGCGAGTGGCCAGCCTTCAAAAGTAAGTGCAAAATTTCTAACTGGACGTGTCCTCTGACTGACTCTAGATTTTCTTCCACCACACAGAGCTGACCTTGAATGGCATCCAATTCCTTTAGGAAGACTTGTTCTGATTCGTTCACATCTCCCCCTTCGGTCTCCCTCGCTTTGAGGTAATAGTGGATCTCTAAAACGCGCCACCAAAAAGGATTGTGCGAGTTTTGTTTGCGGGCCGTTTCAGCAAAGCGACTTGCTTCCCTATACCACTTTCGAGCGTGCGATAAATCGTCTTTTTGCTGGCACAGCCGTCCCGCCTGATAGCACCAGTCGGCAGCGAAGATATACTCGTGTCTTTCTTCATGCAGCCGCCGATAGTGATCGAACCGGATAACGTCCAAAGGCATTACATTGTTCGGGGAAAGAGTGCTCCCGGCCACGCGCTCTTTGTGCCTACCGCTACCGGGTGAAGGGGTGAGCACCCCGACGATGTCGTGGTAAGGCAGGCCGTTCCCTGACAGAACATCGCGCACTGCGGCGAACTCATCGTACAGATCGTGAAACTTCCAGTAAAACAGGCGGCGGTATTCCTCTGTCTGAAATTCATCGCTCCGGGTGGGCATATCTCCCCGAATACGGATTACTCTCTGGTTGTGATCGTAATTGATGTGCAGCATTTGGCATGCTTCCCAATGCAAACGGGCTTCCAGTGGGAAATGCGCCACCCGTTGAAGCAACATCACCGGTGCGCGGCGTGAATCGGTGTCCAGCGCGTCTGCCAGGCGGAGGATGGCAGACAGGAATTGGGGACGGATGACGTCCGTGCCGAAAACGTCGCGCTCATCCAGGTTGTCTGCAAGCGATCCAACCTTGCGGCTGTGGCAGTAACCCACGTCGGCGACAATTCCGGCCAACACTCTGTCATCCAGGCCGAATTCATGGTGCTCCGCTTTGATTAAGTCGCGGCCCAACTCTGGATGACGGTCGCGGATTTCGGCGTCGTGCAGGGCGCGACCAGAGCGATCCACGTTGACCATCAGACCTACGTCGTGCAACCAGGCGGAGCAGAGCAAAATGAATACCTCCGTCGAACTCATGTTCGCCAGCACATTCTCCGTCAGCATCTCGCTCATCTGGTGGATGACACCTAGGAAGTGCTTGCGGCCGTGGTTGGTGAAGTAGCGGATGTGCATGGCAGTGAAGTCCAGTAGGTAAGTCTCCATCTTTTCCTTGAGCGTCGTATACAGCCGCCTGTGCTCGCCGCGGAGCCGGCTCACGAGACGTTCTTCACTTTTTTCGGCGTCGGTCTGGTCGTTCATGGCTGGCCTTTCGAAAGAGAATTGGACACGGATAACATGGATATCACAGATACATCCTTCCTATGTCATCCATGAAATCCGTATCCGAAATAGATTACCTGCAAACTTTGCTCATGCAGATAAAGTACCACGGCGGGCGTTCGCCTGTGGAGTGGGATTCGGCGAATACGCAGTCGCGCAGCACCGTATTCTCACCCAACGGCACGTTGTCGGTGATCAGGCGAGCGATGTCATCACCGAAAAAATTATGAGACTCTTCTGCGTTCATTGGATGAAAGCCGCGCTTGAGGGCGAAGCGTGTGGCTTCGCCATGTGGGCTGCCACCCTCGCGCCGGCCGTACTTAAGGTAGATACTCGCCGGCGCGCGGCTGCGTAATACGCGGAAGCGGTAGCCGCGCGCCAGCACAAGCGGCTCGTACTGCGCGTCGAAGCGCGGCCCCAAGCCTTGCCCGGTCTTGCCCGGATCAATGGCAATCGTCACCAACTGGTGAGCGACTGTCCCGTCTCTGGCTCGCCGTTCCCGGCCGGCCATGACACCCCAGGCACGGCCAGGTTCGATGGCATGAGCCGGGAAGAGCAGGGCACACAGACCGCCGGGGGAGGCGTGCATTTCGGCGAACTGAGCGGCTGTGTAAGCCCCACTGCCAAACTGTGCGGACTCCAAACGGGCAGCTTCGGCCAGAACGGTGTCCAGGAACCAACCTTGGGTTGTCAGTTCGCTGAAGGTCAACACTTCGATGCTGGGTCGGAGGGCGTGTGGCATCTCGAAAGGAATTTCCAGGGATAGTTCCACAAAACCGCTGTATTTGCCATCGCGATACCAAGGCGATTGGAAAATGAGCTTCTTTACTTGTTTTCGTTTTTTTTCATCGAATTTTTCGATGGTATATACGTTCGGCTGATGAGTCTCCATTAAGTGGGCGAGCTTTGTCCGCGCCGGTTCGGGATGGCATCCACCATCTTCGAGGAGATTCGCGCCGATCTTGTTCCCGTTGACTTCAATGGCTTTCTCGTTCATTTCCAGAACGACGCCTTGGGTATCGCAAACCGTTAGCGCTCCGGGAAATTCTTGGATCCAAGGGTAGTCTGTCATTTTGACCTTTCGTTCACTTCGTGTTTCACTATGCCTCCCCTATTTGATTGATTTTCTATTCGAGCGGCCAAATCTCGCCGGAGCAACTCGTAATGCCAGTAACTAGCCCAACCCCAGATCCATTCCAAACTTCTCCCGGGGTCGGTACTGATGAGCCGCGAAGCGTCCGATCCGATTGTGCCTTGATCTCTCCGAGCAGTATCCCATAAGAAGTGATCAACGACTTCTATTTTCCGTTGCTGAACCTTTTTTCGTAAGTCATCCGAAAGTAGCAGCCCTGGCGCTATCGCTCGTAGACTCTCAATAAGACTGTAGATGTCCACAACGTTCCTTGTAGGCTGAACGAATTCATCCTCAGTCAGCCTCAGAAACAACCTCATTTTAGACGTCAACGCATCCTTATAGTTTAACCTTGCGTCTTCCTCAAGTTTTTTCCAAAATGCTCCACATGCATAGATTATGAGACGATCCGACTCAATCTTTGGGTCATCACGATCCTTGTCCCAATCTGTGGAAGGATCTAACAATAATCGAAACGCCCGACAAGCGCTATCATCTTGGTAAGGAATTTCACTCGCGTCCACTAACCCCAATAAAACACTAGCCGTATGAACGTAACCTCGTTTGAGGCCTTGACGATGCCGCCATTCCATATGCGGTCCTTGGGCTCGCAACCACTGCAATGTGTTTCCAAAACTCGCTCCCCATCCCGCCAGCCACATCGCCGAGACTGCCCAACCGGTGCAATATGGACATTCGTCATCGAGTGTTCCCTTCCTTCTTAGTACCTCAGCGACGAAATCTAAATGAGAACCCAGGGCTTCCCTCTTGGGAGAATGCCCCATTTTTAGTAACAGATGCAACACTTCAGGTTTCTTGTAACCAAAGAACGAACCCAAAAGCTGCTCCAACAGATCAAGTTGCCGTTCAATCGAATCCATTTCTATAAGAAACTTCCCCGACTCGCCAGGCGTTTCATTGCTACCATATTGCGCTTTGCTATTAAAGTAGTGTTCCAACAGATTAGACCAGTAACGGTCATTTTTACTGGATCGTCGATGATGTCTCACGTACTCAGCGGCCTGAGTGAAGTACTGCCGGGCGCGGTCAAGATTACGCCATGCCAAATCGCTTTCATACAGCCGTCCCGTCTGATAGCACCAATCGGCAGCGAAAACGTTCTCACCTCGTGCCTCGTGTTCCCGCCGGTAGCGGTCGTACAGGATCACTTCCAGTGGCCATACCTCTTCGGGCAAAGGTTTGTCGCTACATACTTGAACTTGTGGCGGATAGCCGAGCGTACCGGTCAGACGTTCGTAAGGCAGGCCGTGACCTTGAAACAAATGACGTATATCGGAAAATTCGTTGCACAAATCATCGAACTTCCAGAGAAATAGCCGCCGGGCATCATCGGCGGAAAGATCGCTGGACGGATCAATCGTGGCGTCCAAGTGGATTTCTCCCTGTGCCGGCCGGCAGACGATTTCCAGCATCTGGCAGGCGCGCCAGTGCCCTGAGTGTCTAAACGTTATATACAGGCAATGGAGGAGGATTAGTGGGCTGAGAGATGGATTCGAGTTCACGCTGGCGTTCAACATATCTGCCAAGCAAGCGAGAAATGGTTTTCTTAGG
>Ga0100396_1001251_pt1 | contig 16382 bp, 15 predicted proteins | sample CryGeymeta201520_FD_81551 | JGI IMG/M metagenome (GOLD analysis project Ga0100396, IMG submission 81551) | Groundwater microbial communities from Crystal Geyser aquifers in Utah, USA - Crystal Geyser metaG 2015-20 | ecosystem: Environmental > Aquatic > Deep subsurface > Groundwater | place: USA... | reverse complement strand
GCCCGCTCCGCCTGGCTGGTAGCCCGTTGCGCGTTCTCCCGTTGCCCGTTGGCACGCTGCCCGTCCGCGCTCTCCGCGGCGCGGGGCTGCCCGTTCGCCTGCTGCATGCTCTCCCGTTGCATCTCTAACCTCCTGGAGATTTCCGATTTGCGATTTCGGATTTCGGATTTCGGATTTGCGATTTCCGATTTGCCGATCTGCCCCAAGCCTTTTGCCCTTGCTCTTCGCCCCTTGCCCCTTGCCTTTGCCCCTTGCCCCCTGCTCCCAGTTCACGCCACCGTCCGCACCGCGTCCGGCCTGCGCGCCTCGTACGCGTCGATTTGCTCCATCCGAGCCAGCAGAGAACCCAACTCGTCCACGCCCTGCAACAGACACTCTTTCGAGAAACTCTCCATCGGGAAGGTGACCGCCCGGCCGTCCGGCAGGATCACGGTTTGCGCGGCCAGGTCGATCACGAGCTCTGTGGACGGCTCCTCCTCGACCAGGCTAAACAACTGCCAGTGCGTGTCCCGATCCACGACCACCGGCAGCAGCCCGTTCTTCAGCGCGTTGTTGCGGAAAATGTCGGCGAAGGAGGTGCTGATCACGGCCCGGAAGCCATATCCGAGGAGCGCCCACGGCGCGTGCTCACGCGAGCTGCCACATCCAAAATTGTCGCCGGCCAGCAAGATCTGCGCGCCACGGGCCGCCGGTTGGTTCAGGATGAAGTCCGGTTTGGCGTTGCCGGCGCCGTCATACCGCCAATCCGCGAACAGGTTGTCGCCTAATCCGGCCTTGTCGGTGGTCTTCAGAAAACGCGCCGGGATGATCTGGTCGGTGTCGATGTTCTCGGCCGCCAGGGGAACAAGCCGGCTGGTCAGTGTCCCAAATGGTTCCATGTCGCTCTCCCCACACTGCGGATTTCGGATTGCGAATTGCGGATTTCACGCCTTGTAGCCAGTGCCTTCACGCAGTACGCAGTACGCAACCCGCTCTCTACATCATCATCCGCACGTCCGCCACCGCGCCCGCCACCGCGCTCGCCGCGGCGGTCAACGGGCTGGCCAGGAAGGTGCGGCCACCCGGCCCCTGCCGGCCTTCGAAATTGCGGTTGCTGGTGCTCACCGCGGACTGGCCCGGTTGTAGTTGATCGCCGTTCATCGCGATGCACATGCTGCACCCCGGCTCCCGCCACTCGCAGCCGGCCTCCTTGAAGATCACATCCAGCCGTTCCGCCTCAGCCTGGGCCTTGACCTCTTGCGAGCCCGGCACGACCAGGACGCGCACGCCCGCCGCGACCTTGCGGCCGCGCAAGACCCCGGCCGCGGCGCGCAGGTCCGACAGGCGGCCGTTTGTGCACGAGCCGATGAACACCACGTCGATCGGGTGGCCGAGCAGCGCCTGCCCCGGCGTCAAATCCATGTAGTCCAACGCCTTCACCAGCGCCCGGCGTTGGCTGAGGTCGGGCACCGTTTCCGGGTCAGGGACGCGGCCCGTGACCAGCATCCCCATGCCGGGGTTGACGCCGTAGGTGATCATCGGCGCCAGGTCGTTCACATCCAGGGTGATGGTCTTGTCGTAGGTCGCGCCGGGGTCGGATGGCAACGCCCGCCAGCGCGCCATGGCCCGCTCCCAGGCTGTCCCCCGCGGGGCAAACGGCCGGCCGGCCAGATACTCGAAGGTCGTGTCGTCCGGCGCGACCAACCCGGCCCGCGCGCCCCCTTCGATGCTCATGTTGCAGACCGTCATCCGGCCTTCCATCGAGAGCGCCCGGATCGCGCCCCCGGTGTACTCGAACACCTGCCCGGCGCCACCGCCCACGCCGTTCTGGGCGATCAACGCCAGGATGATGTCCTTGGGCGAGACACCCGGCCCCAGCCGTCCCGCGACCCGCACCTCGCAGCTCCGCGGCTTCTCCTGGAACAGGCATTGGGTGGCCAGCACGTGCGACACTTCGCTGGTGCCGATGCCGAAGGCCAGCGCGCCGAACGCGCCGTGGGTGGCCGTGTGGCTGTCACCGCAGACGATGGTCATGCCGGGTTGGGTCAGCCCCAGCTCCGGGCCGATCACGTGGACCACGCCTTGATGATCGCTGCCGATGCTGTACAGCGGGATACCGAACTCACGGCAGTTCGTCTCCAGTTGGGCGATCTGTTTGGCCGCCAGCGCGTCCGTGATGGGGAGCGCGCGGTCGTGCGTCGGGATGCTGTGATCGACGGTCGCTACGGTCTTATCAGGCCGGCGGACCTTGAGCCCGCGCTGCCGCAACGCCTCGAACGCCTGCGGCGATGTCACTTCGTGGACCAGGTGCAAGTCGATGTAGAGCACAGTCGGGGCTGCCGTCGCTGCGCTTGTTTCCGCGGCCACCACGTGGGCGTCCCAGATCTTGTCGAAAAGTGTGCGTGGCATACGCCTCCTGTAAAAACGGGATTGACAGGCCCGAACATCTGGCCTATAATCGGTTTGAGCCCGTGAAGGGTTCAATGACCTCCAGAGACCAACGCCTCAGGGAGCAGGAATTCATGGACAAAATGCTCGAACAAGAACTGACATCGGCCATCAAGGCCCTCTCCCCGCGTGACGTCTGGCTGGTTGTGAGGTACGCTAAGACGCTGCGGACCAAACCCCCCATTGGCGAATTGCGCCAGGCATATCTCGACATGCTCGCCCAAGATGGCGCTTCGCCGGCTGAGCTCGCCCGCGCCGCCCTGGCTGTGGAAGAGGTCGAGAGACGCTATGCTCGGCTTGGTCCCGATGCGGCGATCTACGATCTGGAGCGCCGCACGGAAACGCATATGCGCGCATGGCTCAAGGAACGCGACCTGGACTACGACACTTTGACCGATGAGCAATTCGACCAGATCGTCGATGAAGCCGTGCACCGCACGAGGCGCGTCGCCCACGATCGGAGGAGGTCTTGACCCGCGCTGTCCTTGACACCAACGTCTGGATCGGCGCCATCCTCCGCCGCAGCGCCGCTCACCAACTCTATCTTCGCGCAGAGGCGGGCAACTACATTGCGGTTGCCTCTCACCCGATCCTGCATGAGATCGTCAGGACTTTGCGCGCCTACTTCGACCTTCCCGACGAGTCCACGTACGAGTGGTGGCTGCGCCTGGTCGAGCTCTGCGATGTCATCCAGGTAACCAGCCTGCTTAACGTCGTCGAGCGTGACCCAGACGACAACAAGTTCATCGAGTGCGCCCTGGACGGTCACTGCAAATACGTCGTCTCACAGGACGATGACCTTCTCGATTTGGGCAGCTACGCAGGCATCCAAATCATCAAGCTTGGCCGGTTCTTGCGCCTCCTGGAATCCGCTTCCTAGCCGCCGACTTCCTCTTTGCGCGCACTCAGCATCTTGTTCAACGCGCTCATGTACGCCTTTGCGGACGCCACGATGATATCCGTGTCTGCGCCGTGGCCGCTGTAGGTGCGCTGACGCAGGCCGAACTGCGGGTTCAGGGCATAGTGCCGGCCGTGCGCGCCGTTGGTCCCCTCGATGCGAATCGTCACCTCACCCACCGCGTCGATCCCTTCGGTCACCGCGTTGATGCTGAACTCGGTGAGCACGTTGGGCGCCTGGACGATCCGGTTGATGGCCATGTAGACCGAGTCCACCGGCCCGGCGCCGACCGCGGCGTCCTCGCGCACGATGCCATCCGGGCCGCGCAACGTCACCGTAGCCGTGGGGCGCATGCTGGTGCCGCAAGAGACCTGGACGTGCTCGAGCCGCCACAACTCCACCGGCTGGTACACCTCGTCGTTGATGATCGCCTCGATGTCAGGATCGCTGACGACCTTCTTCTTGTCGCACAGGTCCTTGAAGCGCTCGAACACGCGGTTCATGTCCTCCGGGTTCAGGTCGTAGCCCAACTCGGCCAGCTTGGTCTGGAACGCGTGGCGGCCGCTGTGCTTGCCCAGGACGAGCTTGCTCTCGGTGATGCCGATCGTCTCGGGCCGCATGATCTCGTAAGTCAACGGGTTCTTGAGCACGCCATCCTGGTGAATGCCGGCCTCGTGCGCAAACGCATTCGCGCCGACGATCGCCTTGTTGGGCTGCACCGGGATGCCGGTGTACGCGCTGACCAGGCGGCTGGCTCGGGCGATCTGGGTGGTGTCGATATGGGTGCGCAGCCCGTAGACCGTGGGCCGGGTGTACAACGCCATCACGACCTCTTCCAACGACGTGTTGCCCGCCCGCTCGCCGATCCCGTTGACGGTCACCTCGACCTGGCGCGCCCCGTTGGCGATGGCGGCCAGGGTGTTAGCTGTCGCCAGCCCCAGGTCATTGTGACAGTGCGCCGAAAGGATCACATCCCGGGCGCCTGGCACATGCTCACGGATGCCGGCGATCAGCGCGCCGAACTCCTGCGGGGTAGTGTAGCCCACCGTATCCGGGATATTGAGAGTGGTCGCGCCGGCCTTGATCGCGGCCTCCAGCACCTGATAAAGGAACTCGGGGTCTGAGCGGCCGCCGTCCTCCGGCGAGAACTCCACGTCCTCACACAAACCGCGGGCATAGGCCGCCATCTCGGCCGCTCGCGCCAGGCACTCCTCGCGGCTGATCTTGAGCTTGTACTTCAGATGGATGTCAGACGTCGCCAGGAAGGTGTGAATGCGCGGCCGCCGCGCGCCCTTGACGGCCTGCCAGGCCCGGTCGATATCGGCCTGATTGGCCCGCGCCAACCCGGCGATGATGGGGGCGTCATCGCCCCGTCCCACCTCGTCGGCCACCCGGCGCACCGCCTCGAAGTCGCCTGGTGACGCAATCGGAAAGCCGGCCTCGATGACGTCGACGCCCAGACGCGCCAACTGCCGGGCGATCTCCAGCTTCTCGTCGATATTCAGCGTCGCGCCCGGTGACTGCTCACCGTCGCGCAGGGTTGTATCGAAGATACGAACAACAGCAGGTTCATCCATATTCTTCCCCCTTGGGGGTATTAGATATTAGGTATTGGGGTATTGGGTATTGGGTATTGGGTATTCGTCGAATGGCAATTCCGAATCCCCGATACCCAATCCCTACTCCCTAATACCCAATCCCTAAACCCAATCCCTCCTCCCCTCACGCCCCACCCTGCCCCGGATTGACCTCTTTTGCGTGCAGCCAGGGCATCATCCTGCGCAACTCCTTGCCCACCTGCTCGATCTGGCTGGTGCGCGCCTGCTCGCGGCGGGCGTTGAACCAGGGCCGGCCCTTGGCGTTTTCATCGATCCATTCCTCGGCATACGCGCCCGACTGGATGTCGGCCAGCATCTGCTTCATGGTCGCCCGGGTCTCGTCGGTGATGATCTTCGGGCCTCCCGTGTAGTCGCCGTGTTCGGCCGTGTCGCTCACGCTGTAGCGCATGTAGCTCAGCCCACCCTGGTACATCAGATCTACGATCAGCTTCAGCTCGTGCATGCACTCGAAGTAGGCGATCTCCGGCTGGTAGCCGGCCTCGACCAGCGTGTTGAACCCGCTCTCGATCAGCGCGCTGACACCGCCGCACAACACGACCTGCTCACCGAACAGATCGGTTTCGGTCTCCTCGGCGAAGGTGGTCTCGATCACGCCGGCGCGTGTGCCACCGATCCCTTTGGCATAGGCCAACGCAAACTCCCTGGCATGGCCGCTGGCGTCCTGCTGTACCGCCACCAGACACGGAGTGCCGGCCCCCTCCACAAACACCTCACGCACCCGATGCCCGGGCGCCTTCGGGGCCACCATGCTCACGTCCACCGTCGCGGGCGGGATGATCTGACCATAGCGGATGTTGAAGCCGTGCGCAAACATCAACGTCTTGCCCGGCGCCAGGTGCGGCTCGATCGATTCCTTGTAAATCTTGGACTGCATTGTGTCAGGGGTCAGGATCATGATCGCATCGGCTTCGGTCGCGGCGTCGGCGACCGAGAGGACGCGCAGCCCCTCGGCCTCGGCCTTCGCCCAGGACTTGCTGCCCGGGTACAGCCCCACCCGCACATCGACGCCCGAGTCGCGCAAGTTGAGCGCATGGGCGTGCCCCTGACTGCCATACCCGATGATGGCAATCTTCTTGCCGTCCAGAAGAGCGAGGTCTGCGTCATTGTCGTAATAGATGTTAGCCACGAATGTGCTCCTTCCAGATTGAATGTGAGAGATGAACAAATCCAGAAACCTGGTTTCTCGACCAGGTATCTTTACATGCCCAGCGAGACGATGTCTGGTTCCGTTTCCACGGGCGACCCGTTGCCGTTCTCAGGCGGCATTCCCGACCAATAGCCGGACCCGCGCACCATTGCCACCAGCCCGGTGCGCACCATTTCGATGATGCCGTAGGGTCGGAGCATATCGACCAGTGAATTCACCTTGGCCTCTGGTCCGGTGACCTCCACGATCATCGAGTCGGAACAGATATCCACCACCTTCGCCCGGTAGACGTCGATCAACTGCATCACCTCAAACCGGGTTTGGCCGTCGATCTTGACCTTGATCAGCGCCAGATCGCGCATGACCGCCGGAGACTGGGTGACGTCCTGAACGTCGATGATGTTGACCATCTTGTACAGGTTGCGCTCCACCATCGCCGCGTTCGTCTTGGTGGCGTCAACCACGATGGTCATCCGGGAGATGTCGGGCGAATCGGTGTGCCCGACTGTGAGGCTCTCGATGTTGAAATTCCGTCTGCGAAACAGGCTTGCCACTCGGGTCAACACACCGGGCTTATTCTCGACCAACGCTACCAGCACCCGCGTCGTCTCCTTGCCGTCGCTGCTCCGATCTACCAGGGCCATAGGTCGCTCCTTTCCAGTCCTAACCCGGACAAGCCGGAACCAAAAAAACGACAGCCGCCATTCCCAAAATCCTTGCACAAAAAACAAGAATTTCGGGGGTTAGGCACTATCCTCGTAATCCAATATCGGTTCACGCGAGCGGTCGCCGCAACATCTCGTGCAGCGCCTTGCCCGGCTCCACCATCGGGTAGACGTTGGCCTCCTGCTCCACCACGAAGTCGATCAGGGTCGGGCCGGGATGAGACCGAGCCTCGGCGATCACCTCGGCCACTTGCGACTTCTCGCTCGCCCGCATCCCCAGGATGCCGTACGCCTCGGCCACCTTCACGAAATCCGGGCTGCTGATGGCAACGCCCGAGTAACGCTTTCCAAGCAGCAGCTCCTGCCACTGCCGCACCATCCCGAGGTAGCCATTCCGCATTACCGCGATCTTGATCGGCAGCCGTTCCTGCGCGAGGGTCGCCAGCTCAGGAAGGCTCATCTGGAAACCGCCATCCCCGGCGATCACCCAGACCTCCTCCTCCGGTCTGGCGAAGGAGGCGCCTACCGCCATCGGCAGACCACAGCCCATCGAGCCCAGCCCGCCCGATGTAAAGAAACGGTTGCGCCGCTCGTGGCGGAAGTATTGCGCCGCCCACATCTGGTGCTGGCCCACGTCGCTGACGATGGTCACCTGGCCGCTGCCGTTGATGCTGCGCCGGATCTGATCGATCACAAACGGCACGTGCAGCGAAGCATCCTCCTCCCGGTTCAGGATGTCGCGGCGGGTGGTATCTTGCCGCCATTCGTCGATCTGGGCAAACCAGTCCGCCCGCTCCTGGTACTCGACTCGGGGCAGGAGCTGGGCCAGGACGTTTTTCGCATCGCCGACGATACCGATGTCGGCGACTACGTTCTTGCCGATCTCCGCCGGGTCGATGTCCACATGAATCACCTGGGCGTTCTGGGCATAGGTGCGCAGTGTACCGGTGACCCGATCATCGAAGCGCATGCCCAGCGCGAGGATGAGATCTGCGGCCTGAACCGCCTGATTCACATAGGCCTCACCATGCATCCCCATCATGCGCAGGTTGAGTGGATGGGATTCGGGGATCGTGCCGATACCCAGGAGTGTGGTGGAGATGGGGATGTGGGCTTTTTCGGCCAGGGACTGGAGTTCGTCGTACGCCCCGGAGAGGATGATGCCGTGGCCGGCCAGGATGATGGGGCGCTGCGAGGCGTTGATCAGCGCCACCGCCTCCTCGATCTGCTCTTCGGTACCCCGCATCACTGGCCGATAGCCGGGCAACCGCACCTGGATGGCGTCGTAGTCGAAATCGGTGGAGGCGAACTGCACATCTTTGCATACATCGACCAACACGGGGCCAGGTCGGCCGGAGCGGGCGATGTGGAACGCCTCTTTCATCACGCCCGCCAACTCCTCCACCCTGGTGACCAGATAGTTGTGTTTGGTCACCGGCAGCGTGACGCCGGTCACATCGGTTTCCTGAAACGCATCGGAACCCACCAGGCTCGACGCCACCTGCCCGGTGATCGCCACCACCGGCGCCGAATCCATCATCGCGTCGGCGAGACCAGTTAGCAGGTTGGTGGCGCCCGGCCCTGAAGTGGCCAGACAGACTCCCACCCTGCCACTCGCTCGGGCATAGCCATCAGCGGCAAACGCGGCGTTCTCCTCGTGGCGCACCAGCACATGATGAACCGGGTAGTCCAACAGCGCATCGTAGACCGGCATGATCGCCCCGCCTGGATAGCCGAATACCACCGCCACACCCTCACGCATCATGCTCTCCCAGACAATCTGGGCCCCTGTTCGTTTCATCGCACCCCTCCTCCCAATGATAGCGCTTGAAACAAAAACGCCTTCTCTGCGGTCCGCGTCACCGACCGCTAAGAAGGCGTCCTTGCCCTATTCTGGCGCCCACCTGGCGCCCCCTATCGACGAAACCTGGAACCAAAAGGGCCTCCCGTGTGGGAGGCCCTGGTGTGCTTCTTCGGGTATTCGCTGACTCAGATACCCGCCTGATCCCTCCCAAACGGCAATGGCTCCTTAATAACAAGGAGCGCAATAAGGGAGATAATAATCAGGCCTGAGCGATCGGACATGTTTTACATTCCCCGGCTAGACTGGGACTGGATTGTGCGAAGTCTAGCACAGGTCGATGGGTCTGTCAAATCGCCCACATGACCCCTCGGCCGCCTCTTGCCCATCCCGCCGCCCTGCTGGATAGCGATTCAAGAGGGGCGGCGCAGTCACGTTTGGGGCGACGCTGGACGGGCCACAGATAGACCCAGCTTCTCGGAAAACTGCGCCATCGAGATGATCTGAATGCCCTGATAGGTCTTGAGATCTCGCACGTGTGGGTCTTCGCTGACGATATAGTCAGCGTCCCCTTCCAGCGCGCAAGCCAGGAACATATCGTCGGAGGGATCAGCCTCAATCTTGCGCACAACGTAGAGTCCAGGGACAACCACCGCCGCTTTCCTCACGGCCAATTCGAACTCCTCGATGGCTGCCTCGGACAAGGCATGATGGATGGCGATTCGGGGGTAGCACAAAACCCGGCCAATCTCGTTCAGGATGTCACCCGACGTCAGCAAGACAAAGTCGCCGCGCTCCAGCGAACAACGCAATACCCTGGCAAGTGGACTTTTCGCCAGGGCCACTCGAACCAGGGCATTTGTATCGAGCACGACGATCAGTCGCCGGGGCGCAGCGCTGAAGTTCTCAGCCATGACAGCTTATCGGCGCGCTCGTTCAGCACGCACTGCGCTCACTGCCTGTGTCAACTCATCTGCCAATTCATCGTCGGTGATGTCCGCGAAATGCGTTGCGAAACGATCCATAGTGACGAACTGGGCATCCCATTCCTGATCCGTCATATGGTTGCGCGGTTGGCACTCCAGAACCCAGGCGCGCCGGGCTGCTCGTTCTTCGCGCCAGGCGGCAAAACGCCGGTACTCCTCCAGGGAGATGATGACCGCAGTGGGGTGTCCCGCTCGCTCAACGATCAAAGGCTCGTCGAGCCAACGCGTCTCAACCCCGGAATAGATCGGTCGCGCTTCGTGGATCGTTTCAGATGCTTCATCCGCACACATGCCATACCTCCTTCATGGATCCTTCTGGGGGATCATTTTACGTCCAGGCACGAAAACTGTCAATCACTCAACACGCCAACATGACCCCCCGGCCGCCTCTTGCCCATCCCGCCGCCCTCATGTTATCATCGCCCCATGACCGACCGGCTGACCATTTGGCTGCTGAACCCGTATCACACCGGCTCCCATCGCGCCTGGGCCGAGGGCTACGCCGCGCACAGCCAGCACCGGGTGCAGATTTTCGCCATGCAGGGCTACTTCTGGAAATGGCGGATGCACGGCGCCGCGCTGGAATTGGCCGAACAGGCCGCGGCGCGGATCGCCGCGGGCGAACGGCCCGACCTCTTGCTTGCCACCAGCATGACCAACCTGCCTGCATTCCTGGCGCTGACCCGCCGCGAGCTGGCACGCGTCCCGATCGTGCTCTACATGCACGAGAACCAGCTCACCTACCCGCCCCCACCCGGCAGCCAGCGCGACCTGACCTACGGCATGATCCAGCATCTCTCCATGCTGGCCGCCGACCGGATCTGCTTCAACTCCGCCTTCCACATGCAGAGCTGGTTCGCCGAGCTGCCGCGCCTGCTCAAGCACTTCCCCGACTACACGCACCTGGAATCGGTGGAGATTGCCCACGCGCGGGCCGAGGTGTTGGCGGTTGGTTGCGATCTCAGACGTTATGACAAGTATGCGCCGATGTGGGTAGACAAGGAAACAAGGAGACAAGGAAACAGGGAGACAAGTCCGCTGATTCTGTGGAATCAACGCTGGGAGTACGACAAGGCTCCTGAGACAATGCTGAGCGCGCTCTATGCCCTCGCCAGCGAAGGGCTGCCCTTCCGGGTGGCGCTGGCCGGGGAGAACTTTCGCGTCGAGCCGGCCGAGTTCAGTCAAGCCCGGCGCCGGTTGGGTGACCGGCTGGTCCATTACGGCTATGCGGAAAGCGAGGCCGCATACGCCCGGTTGCTCTGGGGCGCGGATGTGGTGCTCAGCACGGCGATCCACGAGTTCTTCGGAGTCGGCGTCGCCGAGGCGATCTATTGCGGTTGCTGGCCGATCCTCCCCAACCGGCTCAGCTATCCAGAGCTGCTCCCGCCGGCCGCGCGCGCGGCCTGCCTGTACGATGACTTCGCCGGGCTGCTGGCGCGGCTCAGAGCCGCATTCACGACCCCTGCCGCGCCGGAGCTGCGCAGCGCGGTCGCCCGCTTCGATTGGTCAGTCCAGGCGCCGATCTACGACGCGCTCATGGCAGAAGTGCTTGGAGAGGTGGGATAGTTGGTTGGTAAATTGGTAGATTGGTAAATTGGTAGATGGGTAGATGGGTGGATTGGTAGTTGGTGGATGGGGTGTGCCTGGGTCATGGGGGATCGCTGGGCGGGGCGTCCGGGGTCTCCAGGATCACTACCGCCTCGGCCTGGATCCCTCGGCGCCGTTCGGACACCGCGAACTCGACCAACTGACCGGCGCGAGGGAGTGGTTGGCCGGCCGCCAGGCCCGATTTGTGCACAAACAGGTCCGGGCCATCAGCCGGCGTGATGAAACCGTACCCTCTCGCCCGGCTGAACCATTTGACCAGACCACGCGCCCGACCGGTCGCGGGCGCCAACAATCGGCACGACGGGCACATGGTTGGCTGGGGCGCGCCGGCCTGTTCGCTGGCGGTCCACACAAATGGGGTCTCGCATTCGGCGCAGCGGATGATCTGATCCTCAGCCATGAGAGTGTTCCTGGAAGGTTTGACAGTATCCTCTCAATAGATAGGGGCATCGCCATCACGTGCCTGGCACTTTTCGGAAGTGCCAGGCACGTTCGCCCCAGATTATTGAGAAGATACGTTTGACAACGGGAACGGGTTAAGCTAGAATATCGACGGTGGCGACGTCGCCAAGTGGCAAGGCAGGGGTCTGCAAAACCCCCATCGCCGGTTCGAATCCGGCCGTCGCCTCCATGAAACGGGCTGGTACCTGGGAGTACCGGCCCGTTCTCTTTTGTCAACAGGGTGCTGGGAGCCGAGGGCTCAGTCGAGCCGTGACGGGTCCGCCAGGGCGCTGATGTCAGGGATGAATGCCTCACCGCTGTGTCCCGCCTCGGCATCGGCCGACGGTGTCGCCGCCTCGGTGATCTGTCTGGGCAAGGTTACGTGGAAGGTCGTGCCCTTCCCCACCTGGCTCTCCGCCCGGATACTCCCGCCATGCAACTCCACGATGCGTTTGGTGATCGCCAGCCCCAATCCCTGGCCACCGAACCGGCGCGTCCGGGAGCTATCCACCTGATAAAAGCGCCGGTATATCCGGGGCAGCTCCTCCTCCGGGATCCCGATCCCCTGGTCGGCCACGCTGATCTGGACCTTGCCATCATCCAGTCGCGCCGCCCGCAAGGTGACCTGGCCTCCGTCCGGGCTGAACTTGATCGCGTTATCCAGCAGATTGCAGACCACCTGTTCCAGGCGAACTTGATCCGCCCGGATCGCCGGTAGATCCAGCTCCGGCTCGACGAGCAGGCTGATGCCGGTCTTCTCAACCCGCTGGGCAAAGCTGGATGCGCAATAGTGTAACATTGCCGACAACGAGACCTCGTCGAGGTCCAGTTGGCTGCGGTCCAACGCCTGCAACGACAGCAGATCGTTCACCAACCGGATCATGGTCTTGGTGTTGCGGGATATAATGTCCAACGCATTCAGTTGGTCGGACGATAGATCACCGTATAACCCTTCCTCCAGCGCCTCGGTATATCCGGATATAGAAACCAGTGGCGTGCGCAGTTCATGAGACACGTTCTGCACCATCTGGTTCTTGGCGTCCAGGGCATCCTCGAGGATCGTGTACGCCTCCCGCAACTGCTCGGCCTGCTTGCTCAAATCGGTGGCCAGCGCGGCGTTTTCCTGCGCAAGTTCGGTCTGCTGGGCTTCCATGCGCAGGGTGCGCTGCAGAGTCACAAAGACCGCCACCGATGGCAGGGCGATCAACGCCAGGCCCCAAGAGTGCGGCGCCACAACCACCACTGTCAGCAGCCCAAACCCGAACATGACGCTGTGTTCTAGTAATCCTGACGGCGTCGATTTCAGCCAGAGTCGCAAAAAGCTCGCACCAGATTGCAGACTGACGATGCCAGTCACGATGCTGGTGTTCAACAAGAACATCGTGACCGCGGACACCAGCAGCCCGATCCACGCCACCAGCCCTGCTGGTTGCCAGGGCACTGTCGTAAAGGCGTCCAATAGCAGCGCGCTGACACCGACATAAACCAGCGTCTGCCCCAGATTGAACAGCCACTCCACCAAGGGAAGCCGCCCGGTGAGCCACTGATCGATCCGGCCGAGAATCCGGCCCAGGGCGGCAATCAGCAGCGCCACCGCGGGGTTGAACACCAGGACGCTGGCAAAGAGCGGGATGGTGTCTACGTGAATTTGCTCTCCGCGCGCAAAGTGCAGCCCGTAGCGATCGCCTAGAATCGCCAGGAGCGTAAAACCGGCAAAGAGCAGCCAGAATGTCAGGTCACCGCCAATCGGGTACCGCCACAGGATGTAGGCCGCGATGCCGATGCCCAGACTCACAACCAGGGTGATGTAGATCAGAACAGGACGTGACAATCGCATCGCGAACACCTTCTCGCAGCATCAGGGTAAGATGAAATCCCTTCTCAAAGCTGGGATACCCTAACCCGGACAAGCCGGAACCAAAAAGACGACAGCCGCCACTCCCAAAATCCTTGCACAAAAAACAAGAATTTCGGGGGTTAGGCGCCATTATACAGCAAAGCGAGGGCTTTTTGAAAGCCCCCGCTTTGGTTTTTCCAACCATTGTCGTTTCGGTTCAACCCACGCCCGCTGCACCAACAGGCAAATGATCCCCGCCCTAACCCTGGTAGACGTCCTCTTGAACGGAAACTTGAAACTAGTGGAGCATCTCGACTTCAAGGTGGCGCGACACCAGTTCGCGAAGCACGTGTGGCGAAGTCGCGTTTGAACAGTCCCTGAAACTACCAAACCCAGGTGACAGTCCCAACCCCAGAATCAAAAGGCTGAGCTTTCCACTGCTGGTCCTGGAGTTGGGCGGACAACTCCACCGGGAAGCTCGCACTTATCGTCGCGGTTACCTGACTGGCAGCGCCTTCGCCGAGATCCACCGTTATATCTACGTTCCCTGTACCGCCCACAAGCTGAGAGCCCGCCGGCGCGGTCAGGTAAAGCGTCATACCGGTGTGTCGATTCTGCTCGGGTACCGCGACCTTCACGTGGAACACGCCGCCATTGTCCGGCAGTTTGATGTGTGGATCGGTCATACACCAGGTGAGGCCGGCGGAAGCCGGAACCACGGCGACCATCAGGATGGCAATCACCAATATCGGAAGCAAGAGCCTCTTTTGCATCGTTGACACTCCTTTGGGAAGAACAAGGGTGAGGAACAGGGATCATTCCTATTATAGCCCATATACTGGTCAGAAGTCAAATGAACGCATTGAGTAAGCCTGTTTCTCGAACCCTGATTGCACTCAACTGATTTCCGATCAGTATATCAGTAAATCACAGTTTCAAGCTCCGGGCGGGTCCGGGACCCGCCCGATCACGGATCGGGCGAGAGCAAACCGGATCTACTGTGTATAGGGAAGACAGTAGGGCGGGTGGGATTCGAACCCACAAGGTCTCTCGACCGGCAGATTTTAAGTCTGCTGCGTACACCATTTCGCCACCGCCCCTGGATCGACAGATTCTGATCAGCTCCCCTCGGGGGTGTTGAGGAATCCGTGGCGTGACTCGCCATGTGTATTGTACCCAGTTCGCCTCCAGGGTCAAGTCTGGTCATTCTCCGTCAGGAATTCCAAATGTGCCCAGGCGAAGGGCCGCTGAACGGCTTTGTCCCTCTCACCCAGGTTTGCCGTCAAGCTGATCGCGACGAACCGGCGCGCAGCCGCATCTCGGCCAACGCCCGCGCCATCTCGTTCTGGGTGATGCTGATCGCCTCGTCCACGCCCATGCCCGGCCTGGCCATGATGATGTCGGGCCGGGTTGCCAGCGCCACGTGCACCGCGACGCGGGCCGAGAGGTCAGTTTCCGCGCAACTGCCGCCCAGAAACGCGCCGACGCCTGTCCTGAGCCGTGTCCTGAGGCCCCTCCCGAGTTCATCGAGGGGTCCATCGAAGGGCGCAGTCGCAGGGCCGGCCGCTTTGCACGCCAGCACCGCCTCGATCGAGTCCTGCACGCCCCCCAGATCGGGCATTTTGATCTGGATCATGTCGGCCGCGCCCGCCGCGATGAAGGCCCGGATATCGTCCAGGGTGTTGGCCCACTCATCCGCCACCAGCGCCGTGCGCATCTGGCGAAAACGCACGTACTCGCGCAGCCGCTTCAGGGTCGCGATCTGTTCCGCGCGGCTCGCCATGATCACCGGGCTCTCGACGCGCAACGGGTATGGGTCAGCCGCGGTCTCCAGCGAACCGAGCGCGCCCAGAATCCGCCCCAGGTTGTCCCCAAAGAGTTGGCCCAGCGCGCCGTGAAGGTCCAGGTGGATGGTGGGCCGGTAGTCCTCGCCGGCCAACGCCCGGATTCGGTCGGCAAGCCAGCGCACGTAGCGGGTCAGTTTGAGACCGTCATCGCCGACCTGTTCGGGGATGTTGTCCACCAGCCCGTGCGGCAACGAGGCGATCCGGCGCACGATCATCTTGTCCGCGCCGGCATAGCGTTCACTCCCCGATTGCGCGTGGATCGGCACGGCCGCGGCGGGCCGCGGCAGCCCCCACTCGTCCGCGATCACCTCGGCCAGGGTGACGCCGCGCGCCAGCGCGACCGCGGCCAGCAGCGCCTGGCTGACGCCGTAGCGGATCGCGGGGTGCAGCGGCCTTTCGACCGTCACCTGCTCGGTGGCGGGCGGCTGCTCGTCCTGAAACGCGCGCAACGGCGCGGTCAGCAACGCGCGGCGCGACAGGGGCGCGGCCGGCTGCACGGGTTTGGACACCACTTGCGTGATCGTGGCGAGTTCCCGGAGATCCTCCACTGGCGCGATCAGCTCCCGGAAGCTGGTCAGGTCGCGTCCCACCAGCGCCGGCGCGACGATGCGCTGCACCGTCTCCATGCCGGCCGTGGCCCGAAAAGCGGCCTCGCGGCCCGCCTTGCCGCTGTAGGCCACCGAAACGCAATCGCCCCAGACGACCCGCGGGCCGGCTCCGGGCCACAGGTCTTCCACCACCAACCCGACGGAGAGCGCCTCGGCCACCTCACGCACCGCGCCAAATCCGGCCGTGGTTGTGGGGGCCGCATAGCGCTCGGCCACCGGGATCGGCGCATCTTGCAACGCCGACAGATCTTCGAAGTAATAGGCGCCGGTGGCCGGCACTACCAACACCTGGCTGATACGAGCCATAATTGCACTATCCTTTATGTCAATATCAAGGGGTTGACCCGTTCCAGGAACGTACTTTCTCAATAATCCGGGGCGTTCAACGTAGACCTGTCAGGTTTCTGGCCATCTGTGCAACCTGTGCGATGCGCAACAGAAACCTGACAGGTCTTCCCCAAGTTATTGAGAGGATACCCAGGAACTCCCCATGCACCG